>Ga0334895_1002777_pt1 | contig 14363 bp, 9 predicted proteins | sample GraSluR3_MG_7_FD_207229 | JGI IMG/M metagenome (GOLD analysis project Ga0334895, IMG submission 207229) | Sludge microbial communities from methane-producing bioreactor in Wageningen University, Netherlands - Granular Sludge_31_05-R3 | ecosystem: Engineered > Bioreactor > Anaerobic > Unclassified... | reverse complement strand
GGGGGGCCGATCGCGGCAACGACGACCAAAAGGGCGACAGAACAACATGGCAGGTGGACGCCGGCTTTCGTTTGAACGACCGATCTACGAGTTGGAGGCCCGCCTCGAGCGGCTCGAAAAACTCGCCCAGCACAACCCCGAGGCGCGCAACGAGCTGCGCCTGATCCGCCGCGAGCTGGCCGACACGAAACGGCGTATCTACTCGCAACTGAAGCCCTGGGAGACGGTCGAGGTGGCCCGCCATCCCGATCGGCCCATGACGACCGACTACCTCGAGCTGATCTTCGAGGAGTTCGTCGAGCTGCACGGCGACAAGTTCTTCGGCGACGATCGGGCGATCCGCACGGGCTGGGCCAAGCTCGACGAGTACAAGGTGATGGTCGTCGGGCACCAGAAGGGCCGCGACTACAAGGAGAGAATCGTCTGCAACAACGGCATGGCCCGCCCCGAGGGTTATCGCAAGGCCATGGCCAAGATGCAGCTTGCCGCCAAGTTCCGCCTGCCCATCCTTTGCCTGATCGACACGGGCGGGGCCTTCTGCGACATCGCGGCCGAGGAACGGGGACAACACCAGGTCATCGCCGAGTCGATGTTCCTCATGTCGCGTCTGCCGACCCCCATCGTCTGCGTCGTGATCGGCGAGGGCGGATCGGGCGGCGCCTTGGGCATCGGCGTGGGCGACCGCGTGGCCATGCTCGAGCACGCCTACTACTCGGTCATCAGCCCGGAAGGCTGCGCCGGCATCCTCTGGAAAAGCCACACCTTCAAGGAGCAGGCCGCCGAGGCGCTGAAGATGACCTCGAAGGACCTGCTCGAGCTGGGCATCGTCGACGACGTGGTGCGCGAGCCCCTGGGCGGCGCGCACCGCGACCACCACGCCATGGCCAGCACGCTCAAGATGTACTTGCGGGCTCAGCTCCGCGATCTGGCCAACGTGCCCGCCAGCCAACTCGTCGAGGCCCGGTATCAGCGCTTCCGCCGGATGGGCGTCTATCTCGAAGGTTCCGAAGTGCCCAGGCCCCATCTCCAGGCGTCGACGGAAGGCTCCAACGGCGAACCGGCCGCCGAGACGCCCGAGATCGCCGACGAGCCGGTCGACATTTCGAGCGACTGAGCGCACGCACTTCCTTGCATCGCGCTCCATGCTGGTTCCCACGCTTCCGCGTGGGAACCCCGCGCTTCGACGCCTCGCGTCGCCGCCAAAGACCCACTGGTTCCCGCCCCACTGGTTCCCACGCTTCCGCGTGGGAACCCCGCGCTTCGACGCTTCGCGTCGCCGCCCTGCTTCGCGCCACCGCCCTCTCCCAGCGCGCCCACACGCCCGAGATGATCGGCGACCCGTTCGACGCGTCGACTGACCCGAGCGTCGCGTGCGACCAGCTTGGGCGCGCATGAGACGAAGGGCATCGGCGCTTCGCGTCGCCCGGGAGACGCGCTGCGAACGAGCGAACCTCCGCGGGCCGCAAAACGCTCATCAGGCCGTGGGTGCTTCGAGGCGTGCCGCGGCAATCGGCCGGGGCATGGGATGGACCGCGACCTTCGAGGCCGCCTCTGCCCAACGTCCGATAATGTTTCTTATGTTCGGTCGGGCAGGCCGTTTTCCGCGGCGAAGCCGGGGTTCGCCTTTTCGGGGCTCCGCCGCCCCGCCCGACCCGTTCGGGCTCCCGTGGCGGGCAGGACCCGCGACTCGACTAGCTCCCGAACGGCTCGAACTCGATGCGAAACGTACTGCCCTCGCCCAGCGCCGGCAGATCGCCGAGCGGGTCGTTGGCGGGCGTCGCGGGGTCGAGCTTGCGCTCGAACTCGTCGATGTATTTACCCAGGGCGTCGCGAACCTCGTCGGGCATGGCAGGGGTGGCGCGCTGGATGAGCCGAGCGCTGGCCTTGCCCGCGTGCGATTTGAGCACCGCCTGGCGCGACCCCTCCGACAGGGTAACGGCGAAGAAGGTCAGCACCAGGCAGAACACGAGGCCCTTGGCCAGCCCGAACAGCGCGCCCATCTGGCGATCGAACTCCTTCAGGTGGACCCGGTCGATGAACTCGGCCACCATGCGGAAGGCCAGCCAGATGACCAGCGAGGTCGCGGCGAAGAGGATCAGCATGGCCAGGAACCGGTTCCACGGCTCGGTCTCGCTGAGGCGCGGGGCGAGATGCCCGCTGAACCGCATGGCCACGATGGCGCTGACGACGACCGAGGCGATCGAGGCGATCTGCCAGGCCATGCCCCGCCAGGCACCCAGCACCGTGGTCAACACGAGCACCACGACCATCAGCAGATCGTAGCCTTGGATCGGGAAGTTCTCCATCGCAGGTCTCCTCCTTGTCGCCGGTCCGGTTGCCCTCGTCGCGCCCGCACGCGCGGGGCCGCTGTTGCACGACTCGACGGAAGGCGCAGCGCACGGCCCAGCCTCCATCCAGTCATTCGATCGACCCGGCCGAACCTTGCTCGGACCAGCCGGGGCATCAGTATATCGGCCCGGCCCGCCGCCGCGAAGACCAGTAAGATGGCGAGGATGGGGCAGTGGGGCAGCAGCCGTGGGGCGTGGGCAGTGGTTCGTGGATCAACGGATAAACCGACGACGGATATTGGCCTTGGAGCGCCGCGCGGTTTCGGCTACAAGTCGCGTCAGCCGGGAACGTACGCGCCGTCCGGGGGCGGATTTTGAGTGACGGACCCTGATCTGCGAACCTTGAACCCTCGTCATGGCCAACTTCAAAGAGCACATCACGACGAGCACCTTCCTGGGCGTTGCCTACGGGGCCGCCGCGGGGACCTTCTTCGACGTGCCCTTGTCGACTTGCGTGTTGGCGGGCGGGCTGTGCAGCGTGTCGGGCATGCTGCCCGACGTCGACAGCAAATCGAGCCGGCCCCTGCGCGAGAGCCTGGCCTTCGGGGCGGCCGTCGTCGGCATGATGACGGCCCAGCGGTTCGCCGAGCTGGGCATGAAGCACGAATGGGTCGTGCTGGCCGGCGCGACCATGTACTTGTTCGTCCGCTTCGTGCTGGGCGAATTGCTGAGTCGCTACACGGTCCACCGCGGCATGTTTCACAGCCTGCCCGCCGCCGTCATCTTCGGCCAGATCGCCTTTCTGCTGGCCTCGGGCCCCGACGTGCAACTGCGCGTCTACAAGGCCGGCGCGGTCGTGCTCGGATACCTCTCGCACCTGGTGCTCGATGAGGTCCACAGCTTCGAGTGGAAGCGGGGGCGCGTGCGTCTGAAGCGCTCCTTCGGCACCGCGCTGAAGATGTTTAGCTCCAGTTGGTGGGCCACCACCTCGACCTACCTCAAACTGGCCCTGTTGACCTACGTCGTTGTCTACGAACCCGGCTGGGAGGAGCACTTCCGCCAGCAACGCGCCCTGGATTGGGCACAAAACTGGGTCGAGCGACGAGCGCGGCAGATCGACGAAACGCGGGAACCGGCGACTCAAGAAGCCGCCGTCGAAGAGCCGGCCCACGAGGTCGCCGACCGTCGCGAAGACGGTTGGCAACCGAATCGGAGCGACGCCATCGAAACGGCCGCCCCCGAGACCGGCGCGAGGGATTCCTGGCGGCGGTAAGCGGTCATCGCTCGCCGCGTTGGAACATCCCGAGATCGTCTCTCGCCCCGTGAAGGAGCGTCGAGACGTCGATTCCATCGCTGTTCGGAAAATAGAAGACAAGGTAGTTCTCGGCCGGTTTCGTACATCAGGACTCTGCTCGGCCAGGTAGTCGGCGATCTCATCGAGGTCCGTTTCGGCCTGCTGAGATAGGCGGTAGCGGGTCATTGAAACGTTCGTTTTCGGGAGAGATCTCCGTGCTCATCGTCCAACCCCTTTTTTGACGGAGGAACGCCATTTGTCAGGATAACACGGCGAGCATTCCGCGGCTACTTCGCGCCATCGGTCATCCCTTCCGCGCCAGCTCCCGCGTGTCGAGCAGAAGCGTGACCGGGCCGTCGTTGACCAGCTCGACTTCCATGTGCTCGCGGAAGCGGCCCGTGGCCACGGCGATACCGGCCCGGGCGACCGCGTCGACGAACACCCGGTAGAGCGATTCGGCCCGCTCGGGCCGGGCGGCGGCCGTGAAGCTGGGCCGGCGGCCCTTGCGGCAGTCGGCCAGCAGCGTGAATTGGCTGACGATCAGCATGGCGCCCTCGACGTCGGCCAGGGCGAGGTTCATCTTGCCTTCGCCGTCCTCGAACACGCGCAGCCCGGCGATCTTCTCGGCCAACTGCCGCGCCTCGGCCTCGGTATCGTCGTCGGCGACCCCCAACAGCACGACGAAGCCGCGGCCGATCGCTCCGCAAGTCTCGCCCGCGACCGTCACCTTGGCTCGACCGACCCGTTGGACACAGGCTCGCATCGTGCGACATCCTCGTGGTGCTCGGAGGGTGGATGGGCCCGGAGGATTCGTGCTCTCGCGGGTCACGCACACGATAGTGCACCGGGAGCCTTGTCGCAAGGCGCAGGGCGTTTGTACAATGCCCCCATGAGTGAACAGAAACCCCGCATCGGCCTGACCCTGGGCGATCCGGCCGGCGTCGGGCCCGAGATCATCGTCGGCGCGTGGAGCCGGCCCGAGATGCACCAGGAGTGCCGGCCCGTGGTGATCGGACACCCCACGATGCTGCGCCGGGCGGCCGATCTCTGGAAAATCGAGGCCGAGATCGTCGCGATCGACGCGCCCGAGCGGGCCGAGCCTTCCGAAGATTGTATTCCCTGCCTGGCTTGCGGCCCGGACGACGTGGTCGACGTCGCGCCGGGCACGATCGACGCCCGGTCGGGGCAGGCGGCCTACGAGGCCGTGGTCGCCGGCGCCCGGCTCGCCTTGGCCGGCAGACTGGACGCGATCACCACGGCGCCGCTCCACAAGGAGGCGCTCAACCTGGCCGGCCATCCTTATCCCGGCCATACCGAACTCCTGGCCGAGATGTGCGGCGTCGGCGACTACGCCATGATGCTCTACCTCGCCCCCGGCGAGCAGGTTCGCGGTCGCGACGGGCTGGCCGCGGTGCACGTGACGCTTCACACGGCCCTGGAGAACGTCTTCGCCGAGTTGAGCGAGGAGGGCGTGCTGGCCAAGGCCCGGCTGGCCGATCGGTTCATGACGAAGCTCTCGGGCCGACGGCCGCGGATCGGCGTTTGCGCCTTGAATCCGCACGGGGGCGAAGGCGGGCTGTTCGGCCGGCAGGAGCGGGCGATCATCGCCCCGGCCGTCGAGCGCGGACGCGCCGAGGGATTGCAGCTCGAAGGGCCCCTCCCGGCCGACACGTTGATGATCCGCGCCCGCGACGGCGAATTCGACGCCGTGGTGGCGATGTATCACGACCAGGGACACATCGCGCTGAAGCTGATGGGCATGCACCGGGCGGTCAACGTCACGCTGGGCCTTCCCATCATTCGCACCAGCGTGGCCCACGGCACCGCCTTCGACCTGGCCTGGCAGGGCCGGGCCGAAGTAACCAGCCTGATCGAAGCGATCCGCGTGGCCGGGCGCCTGGCCCGTTCGTCGTGACTCGATGCGTCGGGTCGAGGACCGCACGGATCGGGTCGCGCCGAACCGCCGGCAATCCGGGGTCCCCTGCCCTGCCCCGCCCTGCCCCGCACGGTCGTTTATCGCTCGCCGATCTGCCTCACCCCCTTCGGCTCGCGCCGGGCCTGCTCGATCCGCGCGCGGAGTCGCTTCGACAACTGGGCCGCCGTGTCGGCGTGCTCGGGACGGTTCGCCAGGTTGACCAGTTCCTCCGGGTCGGATTCGTGGTCGTAGAGTTCGGCCCCGCCGGCTCCGTCGTCTCCCCACTCGGTGTACCGATACCGCGCGGTGCGGAGGCTGTATCCGTCGGCGTATTGCGTCAACGCCGAGTCGCGGGGCAGCGCGGCCGTGTCGTCGAGCGCGGCGACGAGGCTCACGCCCGCGACAGACGCCGGGGCGGGCAGGCCGCACAACTCGGCCAGCGTCGGATGGAAGTCGACCATTTCGGCCGGAGTCGCCGCCGTCTTGCCGGCGGTCTTCATGCCGGGCACCGCGATGATCAGGGGAACCCGGGCGGCGTTCTCGAACAGCGTGGTCTTCTGCCAGTACCCGTGCTCGCCCATGTGATACCCGTGGTCGGACGTGAACAACACGATCGTGTTCTTCGCAAGCCCGGTCGCGTCGAGGACGTCGAGCACGCGCCCCACCTGGGCGTCGGCGAACGTGATCGAGGCATGATAGGCCTGGATCGCCCGGCGCGCCAGATCGTCGGGCAGGTTGAGCTGTTCCTTCTTGCGGGTGAGCGTCACCTGGGCCGGCTTGGGCAGCGTGTCGAGATAGCCCGGCGGAACGGAAGGCACGACGATCTCGTCCAACGGATACAGGTCGAAGTACTTCTTCGGCGCCACGTACGGCGTGTGAGGCCGGAACAGCCCCACGGCCAGGAAGAAGCGGCGGTCTTCCCGGGCGTACTGCTCGAGTAGCCGAGCCGCCTCGGTCGCGGCGATCCCGTCGGTCTGCTCTTCGTCGGTGCCCTCGGCGGCCAGCCAGCTCAGGGTGCCCCCGAAGCTCCCCGGGCGCAGGCTGAAGATCAGGTCTTCGTCGTCGACGTCGCGCCCGCGGGGATTGATCGTGTAATCCCACGAATAGGGATCATCGTGGCCGCTCGTGCCGATGTGCGTGGGCACGTTGTAGTGGAAGATCTTGCCGATCCGCGTGGCGAAGTATCCCTGCTTGCGAAACGTCTGCGCCAACGTCTCGACGTTGGGGACGCGCTCGCGGATGTAGATGGCGTTCCGCCGCACGAGCGTCTGGTCGGGATAGAGCCCCGTCATGAACGAGGCCCGGCTCGGACCGCAGAGCGGATACTGGCAATAGGCGTGGTCGAACCGCACGCCCCGCGCGGCCAACCGGTCGATGTGGGGCGACTTGACCGCCGGATGCCCGTAGCACCCCAAATCGCAGTTCAAGTCGTCGCAAATTAGGAACAAGACGTTCGGCTTTGCCGCGTCGGCGGCCTTGGCGCGGCCGAGCGGGCAGAACAACGCGGTCAGCAGACCGGCCATCAAGACGAGGCGCGTGGACATGGCGTCGGTACCTCCTCACTGGGGCTGGGGATCGGATTGCCTTCTCAACAAACCGCGAAGCGCCCTCCGGGTCAAGGATACGACTTCGCAAGCGACACGACGACGCGGAACTCCGTCGTGTCGCCGCCGGGCAGCGAAAACACGACGGGATGACGCCCGGGGCCCAACTTTCCGGGAGCGCCCTCGGGCGCGACCGGCTCGACCGTTCCCGACGCGCGGAAAAGCCGGCAGCCCTCCGCCGGGCGAAACACCAGCTCGTCGCCGGCGCCCAGGGCCACGGGAAACCGGATCGGACGCCCCGCGATCGTGAGCGTGGGATCGCGAAGCGGTTCGGGCGCCCGCATCACGCGGATGTCGTCGACGTAGCAGGTCACCGTCTTGCCGGCGGGAATGCCGTTGTAGTAGAGGTTCATCCCGTCGATCTTGCTCAGGTCCTTCAGGCTCGAAGCGCCCAGGTCGAAGTGGCAGTAGCGCCAGCCGGTGAAGTCGACTCGGGTGTACATGTCCTGCCAGCCGCCCGCGGCGTCGCGCAGTTGCAGCTTGAACTGCTGGCCGCCCGCGTCGCCGTAAAGCCAGAAGCCGATGGCCGCGAACCCCGAGAGGTCGAGCGGCTGCGCGAACCGCTTTCCCTTGACCGACCAGCCGCCGCTCTCGTCGCGCGTGCTGGTCGCGGTGTAGCGGGCGCTGGACGTTCCGAGCTTCACGACGTCCGACGAGCGGGTCAACTGCTGGGTGACGCCCGGGCTGCATCCGGCGGCGACCGGCTCGGCATCGTAGGCGTAGCGGGTGGCCAGGGGCTCGGGAAGATCGTCGCCCGAGCCGCGCTCGTCGAAGCTTTCGAGGGTGAGGGCCGACGGCGCTTCGTAGGCGGCCCGTTCGCTGCCGACCTGATCGACGCGCAGCCCGATCTCGAGATCGGCCCCCTCCCCTGCCCTGCTCACGATCTCCCACCGGTTTTGCCGGCCGTCGATCGCCACGATCGTGCGCGGAGGCTCGTCGTCGCGGCGCAAACGCGTCGCGTCGATCTGGCCTTCCGGATTTCGTCCCCGCAACGGCGCCCCGCACGTCATGAGCGTGACCGCCGCGCGCTCGCGAAAGCCTTCGGGGCCCTCGCAGGTGAACGCGAGCCGGTTGTCGCCCGGCGAAACCTTGGGCACTTCGCCCTCCGGCGTTATCCATCGAACCAGGTTGCCGCGCTCGTCGTACAGCCGGCAGTCGTCGGCCGACTCGAACTCGACGTACATGCCGCTTTCGAGCTCGACGGGAAACACCAGTCGCTTGCCGCCGATCTCGACCGCCGGATTGCGCAACACGACCTTGCGCGTGCGCAGGGCTCGGATCGGGCTGACGTAGCAGGTCACTTCCTCCTCGGGCGGGATGTTGTTGAGATACAGCGTCAGCTTGCTGACCGCGTGGCGAACCAGGGGCGAACGGTGCAAAACGCAGTGCGCCCCGTAGGGCCATCGGTAGTCGTGGTACGCGCCCGCGTCGCGCTCGCGCAGCAACAGCTCGAAATAGCGCCAGCCCTCGAAGTCGAGCTGGACGTGATGGTCGTCGAGCGTGCGGAAGTACTCGGGCAGATTCGTGAGCTGCACGTTGAGCAGCCCCCCCTTTCCGTCGCCGTGCACCCAGAGCCCGATCGCGTCGTGGGGCGTCAGGTTGACGACCGGATCGAACGTCTTGACCGCCCGGGCCCACGCGCCCACGGGCGAGTCGCCTTGGTTGGCGGCGGTGAAGCACGCGCTCTTGGGGGCGACGGCCGACGGCCGGTCGGCCGAACGGATCGCGCCGCGAACGCGCGGGGCCGCCTCGGCCGGCGCGAACTCGTCGTCGCCGGAGAAATCGGCCAAGACGACGCCCTTCGCATCGTCGTAGGGATAGGCCGAATAGAGGGCTTCGATTCGCAGGCGGGCCGGTTGGGCCGCGAAACGGTTCGTGGCGGTCCACGTGCTCGTGCCGTCGTCGAGGCCCGTTACCTTGTGTTCGAGGTAGTCGGTCGGGAGGAACTGCCACTGGCCGTCGTCGGCCTGCTCGAGGCGGAACTCCTGCCGCTCCTCGCGGAGCTTCTCCTTGACCGCCTCGCTGAAGTAGTTCGACCGGCGCAAGCGCTCGTAGCGCCCGATCGTGGTGAAGTACTCGTTCTGGCGCGCGTTGGCGGGCTTGCCCGTCGCCGCGACGCTCTGGAACGACAAGGGCGCATCGTGCGCCAGGGCCTTGGCGCAGAGGTACTCGATTTCGTCGGGCATCTCCATGCGCCAGTCGCGATCGGGCCCGAGGATGACCCACCAGCCGAGTTGCGCCTCGAGCAGCGCGGCCCGGCGATATTGGTCGATGGCGCGGAAGTGGTCGTCGGCAAACCGCTTAAGCCCCCACTTGGGATGATCCCACGCCCCGATCCGCGAATGGAAAGGCCACGAGTGGTGGTCCCAGCAACTCGCCTCGACCAGCGCCGGGCGCTCCAGGCGCGTGAAGATGGCCTGTCTCATGCGGGCAATGCCGTACCAGCCGCGCATGGCCTCGGCGCCGTCCATGTAGATCTGGTCGAGACCGCAGTGGTTGTACACGGCCGCGATCCGCTCGGCCACTTCGTCGACGAGCGTCGAATGCTCGTCGGGCACGAAGCAACCGTAGCGCACGTACATGTGCCGGACGGGCGCTCCCTTCGGGTGCGCGGCGGGCTTCGTGCCGAACGCCCCGCGCCGGCACTCGAAAAAGCCGTAGGGAGGCTCATTCGACAGCGCCGAGTAGAGGATGAGCTCGTCGCCGATGCGGATGCAATTGCCGCGGCTCGAATACGCCCAGACGGTCGGGAAATTGCCGGGCGCCTCGGCCGTGGGCACGTCGGCGTCCTGCTCGCCCAGATCGGCCGTCAGCGTGAACGTGCCGTCCGTGGCAAGGCGCGGGTCGGGCACGGGGCGAACCCAGGGGTCGTGCGGGCTGATGCACCCGGTCAGCGTGTGGATGCCGACCTTCAGCCCCGCGTCGTGGAGCTTGTCGGCCACGGCCTTCAACCCGTCGAGGCCGCGAGGAAACAAGTTTTCGCGAGGCTCGTAGTGCCCCAGGCTCTGCTCCCAGCCCGAGAGGTGGATCGTGTCGATGCCGCCCCGCCGGGCCAGGTCGATCCACCGCTCGACGTTTTCTTCTGACACGCTCGCGAAGACGTACGTGCCGCGGTTTCGCTCGGCGTCGAGAGCAAAGGGGCCCCCGAGCGGCGAGTAGGGAAGCCCCTCATTTCGCACGACCTCTTGCAGCGTCGTTCGCACCTCGGGCGTCGGGCAGGCGACCAGCGCCGCCCCGGCCCCTTCGAGCTTGTGTTCCCTGAACGCCCGGGCCGTCATGACCGGCGGGTTGCGCCCGACCTGCACCTGCGTCGGAAGATTGAGGGTCCGCAGGCACACGCCGAACCGGTCGGCGGCGGCCAGCCCCGACATGGCGTTCACGCGGTCGCAAGGCTTCAAGGCGAGGTGGACGAACGTCACCTCGTCGACTTCCGGATTGCTGACCGACTCGATGCGGAAGACGAAGTACCGGGGCTTCACGTCGACCCCGACGACGACCGTGGTTTCGGCCCGGGCGAACCGGAAGACCAGCTTTCCCCCCTCGAGCGAACAGGCGGCCCGCCCGAACACCTTGTCGCCGATCTTGACCGACACGAGGGGCGCGGTCCGCAAGATGCGGTCTTCGCCCGAGGCAAGGTCGACCAGCGCCGCGCACCGGCCTTGGGGACTGACGACCAGCCTGGCCGATTCGTTCTCGAACGTGGCCGCGGCCGCGGCCAGTTGCGAGGTTCGGGGGATCGGCTCGTACGCCTTGCGATCCTCCGTCGCGGGCGATCGGCCGGCGGCGCCCTGCCGGTAGCTCGCCGCGATTTCGTCGGGCCCCAGTGCGCGGTTGAAAACCTTGACCTCGTCGATCAATCCCCGGTGAGAAACGTTGCCGCCCCATTTGCCGATTACCAGGTCGCCCTGGTAGCCGACGGGATCGTCCCACGCGGCCGAACCGACCGGCTGGCCGTTGACGTAGGTCTTGATTTCGGGGCGTTGGAACGTGGCCGCCAGGTGATACCACCTCCCCTGGGCAAAGGGCGAAAGCAGCGGGGCCGAGGTCTCGCGCCACGGCTGCTTGGCGCCGGAAGCCGAAAAACCGGGCCGCCCCATCCGGAAGCTGCAATGCTCGTCGCTGACGAACAGCAGAAATCCGCCCGGGCTCCACGTGCCGCCGGTCACGATGTTCGGGTATCGCCCGCCGCCTTCCCAGTAGACCCAGGCTTCGACGGTCAACTCGTTCGAGCCGTCAAGCCCCGCGATTTCGGGAATCGCGACGTAGGCCCCTTGTCCGTCGAATCGCAGGGCCGTGCCGAACGCGCCGCGGACCCATTCGGCGCCCCAGACGTCGCCGTCGTTCTCGTTGCCCGACGAGTCGACGACCACGTCGCCCTGCCCTTCGTCGAACTTCCAATGGCCCAGCAGGCCTTCCGTGTCGGCCGAGGTCCGCGATGCGAGAACGAGGCAGCCGAGGCCGGCCCACCACGCCAGCGATCTTGCATGGGTCATGATGTCTTGCTCCTGGATGTCGAGTGGCGGCCATTGTAACACGGCGGGGCTCCGGCGACCAACACGCCGCGATTGCCGAAGCGTTTTCGACGGCGATCGCTTCGGCGCAGTCAGCGAGGACTCACACCAGACTGTCCAGAAGACGCGCCAGCGTCTCGCCGGCGTCGCCCAGAAGGAGAATGGTCTTCGGGTTTTTGTAGAGCGGGTTGTCGACGCCCGAATAGCCGGGCTGCGCGTCGAGATTGCACACGATCACGGTTCCCGCCTCGTGGGCGGCGAGAATCGGCATCCCGGAGATCGGCGTCCCTTCCACGGAGACCGCCGCCGGGTTGACCACGTCGCAGGCGCCCACGACCAGGGCCAAATCGGTGGCGGGAAACTCGGAGTTGATCTCGTTCAGGTCGAACAGCATGTCGGGATCGACCTCGGCCTCGGCCAGCAGCACGTGCATGTGGCCGGGCATCCGGCCCGCGAGCGGGTGGACGGCGAACTTCACGTCTCTTCCCGCCTCCTTGAGCCGGTTCGCCAGTTGCACCGTGCGGACCTGCGCGTGGGCCAGCGCCATGCCGTAGCCGGGGATGAGGATCACCTTGTTCGCCGCGCGAATCGCGTCGACGGCGCGCGCGAACGGGTCGCCGGTCGGGGCCGTCGCGCCGGGCGCGTCCTCGGGTTCGCCTTGCGCTTCGGGCGCGGCGGCCCGATGCCGGGCATAGTCGAGCGTGCTGCCCAAGAGCACCGCCCCCAGGCTCCGGTTCATCGCCCGGCACATCGCGTAGGTGAGGATCAGGCCCGAGGCCGCCACGGTCGCTCCGCAGGCGGTCAGCACCCGGCTTTCGACCACGACGCCGCACAATCCGGCCGAAAGCCCCGACAAGGCGTTGAGCAGGGAGATCAGCACGGGCATGTCGGCTCCGCCCACGCGCATCGACGCGAGCACTCCCACGAGAAGAGCCGACAGCACAACGGCCGCGGCCGACGCGCCGCGCGTCGAGCCGGCGCCGGCCGCCGCGCCGATGGCCAGCGCGGCGATCACCGCGCCTGCCCCGAGAAGGATTGCGCCGTGGCCCCGAAGCGCGACCGGCGCCTGGCGCACGAGTCCGGCCAGCTTCGCGCTGGCGACCATGCTTCCGCTGAAGGTGGCCGCCCCGACGATCAGGCCGAACAGGGCGGCCCCCAACTCCACGCCGGTCGCGGCCGGTGTCGAGCGCGTCAAGGCCGCGAATGCCACCAGGCACGACGCCAGCCCTCCCGCGCCGTTCTGAAAGCCCACCAGCGAGGGAATCTGGGTCATGTTGACCGACCCGGCGACGGCCAGCCCGCCGAGCGAACCGACGGCAAACGCCAGCGCGGCGATCGCCGGGGCGCGCAAGGGGTCGCGGAACACCTCGATCGCCAGGGCGCCGAACAAGGCGACGGCGACCATCAGGTTTCCCGAGCGGCCGGCCTTGGGATTACGGAACCGCCCGATGCCGGCCAGGACGATCGCCAGAACCACCGCGTCGACCAGCAGCCGTCCTCCGTCATTCATGGGGCGCGCCCTTCTGCCTGAACATCCTCAACATCCGGTGGGTGACGGCAAACCCGCCGAGCAGATTGAACGACCCCATCGCGATGGCCACGACGCCCAGCGCGTTCTCGAGGCCGGTCGTCTCGGCCCGGAACAGAAGCAGCGCGCCGAGCACCGTGATTCCCGAGACGGCGTTCGTCATCGACATGAGGGGCGTATGCAGCCGGGCCGGGATCTTCACGATCAGCAGCACGCCGACGACCAGCGCCGCGAGAAACACGCCGATCAACAGAATCGCATCCTCCATCGCTCGAACTCCTCGGGGTGGTTCGCTCGACCGGGCAGCCCGTCGCGCGGGGGTCGCAGCGCGGCTGCGCCGGTCGGCCGGGTCGGCGGGCGCGCCGGCAACCCGCTGCCGCCGCGTCGATCTCAGGCGGTGGCCATCGCCTTCAAGGTGCCCTCGTGCACGACGTTTCCGCCTTGGGTGACGAGCGACCGTCGAACGATTTCGTCGTCCAGGTCGAGGGTGTCGATTCCTTTCTTGAACAGGTTCTCCACGAAGTGGAGCACGTTGTGGGCATAGAGCCAGCTTCCATGCACCGGCATCGCGCCCGGAATGTTCCAAAGCCCCAGAATGCTCACGCCGTGAAAGGCCGTCTCTTCGCCCGGCCGCGTGAGGGCGCAGTTGCCGCCCTGGTCGACGGATACGTCGACGATCACCGAGCCCGGTTTCATCTGGGCGACCATGGCGTCGGTCACGAGAACCGGGGCGACTTCGCCCGGAACGAGGGCGCTTAAGACGACGACGTCGGCTTCGGCCAGGTGCGGGGCCAGCGCGGCCCGCTCCTTCTCGAGCCACTCTTCGGGCAGGGCGCGCGTGACGCCGTCGGCGCCGACGACCAGCTCGGCCGGAACCTCGAACCCGGCCACCTTTGCGCCGAGGCTGTCGGCGGCCTTGCGCGCGTCGGCTCGAACGTCGACGGCCGTCACCGAAGCCCCGAGGCGCTTGGCCGTGGCGATGGCCTGGAGCCCGACCACGCCCGCCCCGACGATCAGGAACTTGGCCGCCCGGATCGTCCCGATCGCGGTGCCGATGAGCGGGATGAACTTGGGCAGCTTGTTCGCCGCGATGAGAACCGCCCGGTAACCCGAGATCGTGCTCATCGAGGTGAGGGCGTCCATGGTCTGCGCGCGGGAGATGCGGGGAACGCCGTCCATCGTCAGGGCGGTCACGTTGCGCCGGGCCAGCATGCCGACCATCT
>Ga0334895_1002772_pt1 | contig 14371 bp, 14 predicted proteins | sample GraSluR3_MG_7_FD_207229 | JGI IMG/M metagenome (GOLD analysis project Ga0334895, IMG submission 207229) | Sludge microbial communities from methane-producing bioreactor in Wageningen University, Netherlands - Granular Sludge_31_05-R3 | ecosystem: Engineered > Bioreactor > Anaerobic >... | reverse complement strand
CTTGCCCCAAAGTCTACGGATTGATTGGCAAAACTATTTGCATTTAAGCCTACAAGTTCAGCAATCGCTGCTTGTGCATCTACGGTGTTTGAATTAATTTTTCCTGTTGCCATAACATCTCCTATTTCTGAATATATTTAAAGCTATTGTATCATTTTTTTGAAAGCATTTCCAAAATTCAATAGTTTTTAAGCGGTAAAAAGATAAATTAAAAAAATCAGTCCATATGCAGTTTGGGCTGATTTTTATTACCTGTCTCGCTTAATGTTGTGAGTTTTGTTGTGAGTTTCATAGGAGAAAATCGAGGAAGAAGTGGTATCAATGGCTTACGGCTATATGATTCTACTTCTACCAATTTGCTCAACAATCAAAATCTCTTCATTTGTTAATAAAGTGATACGCTTAAGTTTCAAAATAGCTTTACAAATGAAAAATAAGAAGTAAACAATTATTGAAGATAGGAATATCTTTAATATGCCAGCCATATCACTGATTAAAATTACTAAAAAAACAAAAACAAGTAGCCAAGCAAAAACAATTTCTAGAATATTTAATAGACTTGAAGTCTTATAGATGATTACTTCTCTATTTTTTATTTTATAGCTATTCATTTTCTAAACTTTGTAAAATCGTGATTTTGTCAACCAGATAAGTATCATCCGCATATTTTGCTAAAATTTCCGCAAAAATTTGCTCGCGCACAATGTAGTCTGAATACATATGGAGTTTGGTCTCATATGTTTCCAAGACTTTCTCTGTCCGTTTGATATTATCATAGACGGCTTGCCGACTGATATTATATTCCTCTGCGATTTCCGCCAATGAATAATCATCTGCATAATAAAGCTCGACATAATTCATCTGTTTTTCTGTTAGCAAAGTCGCATAAAATTCAAACAGCGCATTCATCCGATTGGTTTTTTCAATTTCCATTCTTCTATTATACCAAAAAAACTGAGATAAACTCAGCTTTCTTATCAATCTTATCTTAGAAATACGCCATCATGACTTTTGCTTCAAATGATTGTTTGGATATAGTAAACTATCTTTAAAAATACCGTCACCCCAGATTTCTTTTTCTGTGAGCCTTGTCTCAATCAATTTAATGGGTTGTCGATTAACCAAAATCATGGCGCATTTATAACCTGAAAAAGGTTCGTGCCTGGCATAATGACATCTTCATCTTTCTTGGCGCTTTCGATATCTGAGCAGGTAAAGCCTATATTACCACTTAAAAACCAAGAAGAAGTATGGTAAATTTAACAATCAGAAAGACGAAGATAACCAGAATGATTAGATTGATAAAGGTACTGAAAATAAAATCGTGTCGATTGGATGTCATAGCTTCAGCTCGAGTTGCTTCATCATCATATTCTTGTTTTCGTCTATCAGAAAAGTTCTGATAATTTTGCAAAAAAACAAGGATGTTCAAAACTAAGCCAACCAAACAAACTATTAGGAAAAGACCTTGTGAGACACGACTCGTAAACAAAGACGTATCTGTTTCTCTAGGCATGGCAACTAAAAAGTTCATCAGCTATCTCCTCCTTTCTTGGTCATCTTAGTCCGAGTTGGACTTACCCATGTCCCCTTACCAGCAAAGCCAAAGACTGTCTTAATTGCAGGGATAAAGGTTGTGGCAATGGTAATGGCATTCATCTGCCAGTACCACACCATATAGCCTGGTGCAAACAGTAAATATTTCATTTTAGCACCATGATTATCTAGCGCAAGTGAGGCGACTAATTGCCAAACACCGACCATTGAAATGAAGGCTGAGAACAGGAAAGTCATATCCAAAGTATGGACAAGTTGTTCTGAATCATTTGTAAAGACAAAGTAAATGACCTTTAAAATCAACCAAGTCGTAAAAATTAAATAGTAAAAACTCCATAAGATACTACCTGTTTGGTCAAGTAACATGACAATTTTAGGCGCATTTTTAATTGGATGTTTGGCAACACGTTTGAAGTTGGTTAACCATGCCTCTGTACCACCTTTTGCCCAACGTTTTCTTTGATTGTAGAGCATATTAAAGGTGTTAGGGACATTCATATAGAACATAATATCTGGTGCAAAAACAGCTTGCCAACCATTGAACTGTTGATCCCAAGCAATTGAAATATCCTCAGTTGCACGGTCTTGACGGAAGCCCCCACAATCTAAAATGGCATCTTTACGATACATTGTATTAGCGCCAGAGTAGGCATACATATTTCCTAAAACCCCCATTTGTGAGCGTTTAATGATACCGACAATACTTGAAAACTCAACAGTTTGAGATTTTTCAACCAGTAAAGAACGGTTTTGAACATCCATGTTAGCTGTAACTGCGGCTGTATTTTGACCACCAGGACTGAGGAAATAATTCATATATTTTTGAAGTGCATTAGGTTCTGGTACTGTGTCAGCATCATTACTTAAAATATATTCCCCTCTAGCAAAGGATAATCCAATGTTAAAGGCGTGTGCTTTCCCATTATTTTTGTTGACCCGCAACACTCTCAGATTGTCGTATTTCAAACGCAATCTGTCTAAAATTTCGGGTGTGGTATCTGTCGACCCATCATCACAAACTAAGACTTCATAATTATGATACTCAAGTTCATGCATCAAATAATCAATTGTTTCTTCAATCATGACCTCCTCATTATGACAAGGAATCATGATGGTAATCATGGGTTCTTTATTTTTAGGGATTTTTTTAAAATCCTTATCTAAAAATTTACCAACATAAATGGTACGATAAAAGATGCCACCAATGGTCCAACAAATGGCACCAATAATCGGATAAAGTGTTAGGATTTGAACAAAGATTGATAATGTCATCTAATCTCCACCCCGTTTTCTTTAAACAAATCCTCAATCATGCGATCTGGCAAGTTTTTTTCACCATCAACAGCATAATATCGAACTGTTTCTCTCGATTTTAAATCACCAAAACGTTCAGAGTACATTTTATCTAAGATAGCTTTTCGTTCTTCCAATTTTTTAGCATCATAAGTTTTTTTCTTAGGATACACATTTTGTTCACGATAATTATTTCTAAATAGAAAGGCTAAGCTACAGACTAAGATGATAACAAAAGCCAATAAAATAGCCGAATTCAAATAATCTGTTAAATCAAAACCATCTGCCCATGTCCAATAATGGAAGGAATTAATCAATCGTCCACTAGATAGCGAGTTGAACAAAATAACAATCGGGACAACTAGGACGGCAAGAAAGACAAAATTAAACAACACTTGACGTATCTTGAGCCACCAATGTCCTTTTTCAAAAAAGTTATCTTGGACAAAATCTTTTGGTTGAGGATGTGTATTTCCGGTTGTTTCTGGTTCATTAGTCATGAATCCCCTCCTCCTTTTCTATCATCAATTCCAAGTTTCCTTTTTCATCTGCTAAATAAGCTTTTTCTCTCTGTAATAAGGTTTCACGCGTGTTTGAACTTGAGTAATACCCCGTATTTTGAAGTTCCATCTTTAATTGATAAAGTGCTTCTTTCATAAATGTTGATTGACCGCATTCAAAATATCTGACTAAGAGCGTCAAATATTCAACTGATAAATAACTTTCAGGTACTCTTTCTTCCTTAAAGACGTCTTTAGTAACAATATCATTAGCTTTTGCATCAATTTGCTTAACATCATTAATCAGATTGGCACGCAAGACACTTTCAAATAGTCTTCTAAACGAACGCAGGAAAGGCTGACACCAAACCATATGTAAAAATAGATAAGGAATTAAGAACAACAAAGCTGTAATCATGAATACCCCAACTACTCGCGGACCTAAAATAGCAAATGTCTTAGCATTAAATATACTGACTTTTGATGTCAATAAATAAATCCAAACAATTACCGGTAAAATCATAGCCAGTGCAGCAGCAACAAAGGATTGCCTCGCATGTACTTTTTCATGAAATTGTCTGAGTCGCTCATTTCTAGCATACGAGACCTTTTCCAGCTCCTCCAAAAGTACAATAGAGGCATAACAATAATCCAAATCATTTAGTTTTCCCAAAACAACCTCCTTAATCATTTGGCAATGCATAACAGTTACTAAAAGGATTGCTTAATCTATCAAACGTTAACCATTTGATTAAGATAGCCATCTTTTAATACAACTTTTCTATTTTTTCTTGTTGTCGAACCTTATCGGCAACTAATTTCATGAAGCTTTTTGGATTTTTAAACCCATGTTTGTAATAGAAATCAATGTATTCAATGTCATCAATCGTTGTACCGTTTTGAATTGCCAATGAGATAATATCCGCTTGAGCAGCAATTTCAGGAGAGACGCCTTTACTTTGCATCCCTAAAATTTTATGTGTACCTTTTTCATAGATGACCCAAGTTTCATAGTAGCCATCACTGTTCACATAATCATTTCTGACATAGACAGACTTACAATTAAACCCTTCCGCTTTCGCTTTTTCAAAACTCAATCCTGTCATACAAAGTGTCATTTCTTCATCGAAATTCAGTTTATAGGTACCTTGTGATTTATTGAGTTTTACCTTGGGCTCAAGCAAGTTAATCGCTGCGACATCTCCTTCACGAATGGCATCACTCACATGAGGGACATAAGTTGGATTTTTCATATTGGTTACATTAGTTGTAGCACAATCACCCACGGCAAAGACATCTGGATGACTTGTTTGCATGTAATCATCTACAATAATAGCGCCTTTGTCACCCAGCTCTAACTGCTCAGCGGCTAGGAAAGTATTGGGACGAAAACCAGTCGCATAAATCACACCGTCTGCGACAAATTCTCGACCATCACGTGTGAATACACGACTGATAACCTTACCAACATTACCTTCATGAATATTAGTATTCTCGATTGTTTCTTCTTGGATATCAGTCACAACAGAATTTGTGACAATATCAATACCTCTCAAAGCCAAGGTTTTTTGAACATCTTCTGAGACTTCCTCGTCCAGATAACGGTTTAAGATATTATCAGACGCATGAATGAGGGTTGTTTCAATTTTAGCATTATTCATTAACTGCGCAATCTCAACACCAATCGCACCACCACCAATGATGATCACACTACGAGATGTCCGCATGAAACGTTTGATTTTCTCAGCATCTGCATAATTTTTTATAATAAATAATTTGTCACGAAAATCACCTTGCACAAGCGGTAATGATGGATATGACCCCATTGCCAAGATTAGTTTGTCATAATGGTCTTCACTTTCACTATTTTCTACCAAGTCAACGAGTTTAAGCACTTTATTGGTCATATCAATATCAATAACAGAAAATTGTGTGCGAACTAAAATGCCAAGATTTTCCAGTTCAGAAATGGTTGTATAGCTTGACATTTTTAAAAAGTTTGTATTACCCGACAAATATAGCGGGATACTCTGGGCAATAAAGCCAATATTTTTATTTTTTTCGTAAACACCCTACACTTATATTAAACAAATTTAGGTTATAATAGTGGTTAATCTTTAGCCGTTTCATTGTTTTTTATGATATTAGATATAATTTAATATTTCTAAAATGGTAACAAAAAAGGTAACAAATTTAAATTAATATTTTTTGTCAGGCAAGGATTAAATCACGCATAAAACGTGATTTTTTTATTATTATTTTTTATACACGACCACGGCGAATTTGTCCTAGAATACAGTAGATACTCTAACTTACTCTAATTTGTTATCATTCAAAAAAGCGAACTAATTTTACTTAAGTTCGCTTTTAAAATATGCTATTTTGTAATATAAGTTTATCAAACATTTTTTCTAAAGTCATTTACTCATGCTTTGTTAAAAATCATAGAATACCTTGTATAGTATTAAATTACTAGGAATTAATAGATAATTTTTTTATCTCTTTAATTACATCAGGCAAACTAGTTGAATTAAAATTGAAATCAAACTCACTTACTCCACTAGAATTTGAAATTGCAGTATCTAAATTACCTATGAATGATTCAATTTGTTTTGAGTTCCCTTTTTTGTATTCATTTCCTAAATGAGCCGTTAAATTTTTCTCTAATATATCTTGTGTGCTAAGAGATCTAGAGATAGTTTCAAAGTGTGCTAGGAGCCATAATTCAAAGCTATTATTTGAAAAACCCACCTTATATTTTTTAGTTTTAGCTTTTCTAAACATAGATAATATTTGAGATTCATCATCACTATTTTTATCAAATATTACAAAAACATTTTCAGCATCATATCCTTTAAACTTAGGATTTAATTTAATATCCCTTGAAACTTTATCGATCCAATCCCCGGACCCTTTTAGTAATTGGACCACTGTTGCTGATTTTAGCTCAAAATTTTGTCTAAGACAGTTAAAGTATGCTTGTTCTGTCTGCCCTTCTACAAAAATAAGAATTGCTGGTTTTCCTTTTTTTCTCTTTTTATTTCTCCCGCCCATCTCATAACTCCCCTAAAGCGTCTGTTAACTTATTTATATTTATTAATTGTTTTGCACCATATCTGCCTTGAAGATAACGTTTTTTGTACCCATAATCTAATCTAGTTAATGATGGGTCATCAAAATCAAATATAGAAAATAAATCAGTTTCCCCAAATTCGTTTTTCTCTGCAAACCATATTTGATCTGGCCTTAGATTATAATTCATCAACCCAAGTTCATGAGTTGTCAATATAAATTGGTTATTCTGTTTTGGGTTATTAAATAAGTCTAGAAGAGCTTCTGCAAGTTCTTGATGAAAAGATTGATCGAACTCATCTATCAAAAGTACTTTACCATCTAACTTATTTTTTAGAATATACACAGCAAGAAACATGAATATTTTAGTCCCTCTGCTTTCATTTCTAAAATGAACTTCAAATTCGCCATCTCTTGATTTATGTGTAGAATATATTTCGTACACAACATTGGAGTTAAAAAGATCATTATCCATATCTTTAAAGAGTTTTTTTATTTCCGAAGGAACTGGCAAAATTTTCTTTTTAACTTCGACATTAACTATATTAAAGTCCGCCGCTCTTAAAAAGCATAAAAACCTTTCTTTAAACTTTTGATCTTCTAATTCTTCAAATATCTCGTTATCAACTTCATCAGTATCAACTTCTATTATATCATTACGAAACCATGAATAAGCCTCCATTGCTTCAGGCGTGTTATTAGATTGCGCGAAAAAAAATAATAACGTATTTTTTCTTATGTTGTTTTTTAGATTTTGTAAAGAATCTGGAAGAACATGAAATTCTTGATAATACCTATCAAAAAAAACGATGCTATTTATAGATAAATTTTCCTTTACTACTTCTCTTTCATTGTATTCAAGCTGATACCGATACTCTTTATTATTCTTAATAAAACAAATAGCAAAAGATGTATTTTCTTTATTATATGAAAAAGTTTCAGTTCGTAACAAATGGTCCTCTGTTTGTGTTGGATTCATCAGAATCCACCTTAGAAAGCTTATTGCAAATAACAGATTTGTTTTCCCGTTTGCATTCCCGCCAAAAACAACAGCTGATTTAAGTACGTTTCTATGTTTAGAGCTAATAACATGAGAATCTTTGAAAGACTTTAAGTATTTTCCCGTTTCCATTGAGAATTCAGTGTTGTCTCTAAAAGAACGATAATTTGAAACTTCAAAGTTAATTAACATTATATTCTCCTACAATTTTAGTTAAAAACGTTTTTTCGTATTTAATATTTACATTCTACCAGATTTTTAGAGAAAATGTGTACTTTTTAGAACATTTTTCTTTATTTTTGATATATTTTTGCTATTTTTACCGATTTTTGTGAATTTTTTGGGTATAATCCTCTTTTTTCGTACTTGATATCATAAAACAAAGAACTCCCCACAATCAAAATGACCATAGGGAGTTGATGATATTTAAGCATACAAAATGCCTTACAGCCTCAACACATAAATCAAACTTTTTTTATATATTTTTTTGCAAACAAAAAAAGCCCTACAATCGCTAGACTGCAAGGCTTTTTGTATTATTTAATTTTTACAAGAAAATCATCACTTTCTGGCTTACCTGTGCTGCGACCAATCGCCACAAAGCGTGTTTGACCGCTTGCAGAAGTATAGCGACCCCAAACATATCCATTGGCTACTGTATACCAGCTATCCAAGTTGATATTTTGTCCTTTGGCGTACGTAGCAACAACTTGACCTGACGTGGAAGGTGCGCTCCTAACATTGAGCACGTTCGCATCCACACGATAAGTGCCAGCGAACGCCTGCGACGTGTTTTGAGTTGCTGTGCTGTTATCTCCGCCTTGAAATCGCCAAACACCAACTAGACCATCTTTACTATAAGCTCTGTTATTCTCAATGACATACATTTTGCCATCGTAATTTTGCTCTAAAACGTGTATAGTAGTCAATGTTGCATCCAGCACAACGCCTGTGTGTCCGTATGGATGCAAACTTGCCCAACTCTCAACGAAGATATCGCCACCTTCGGGAACGAATGTTGTAGTGTTGCGAATCCACACCCATTTGCCGTGGTTTACTGTGTAAGGCATGTCAATGGCATTACCAGTGAAACGAGTCCCGTCAGCGTCCATTGCAACTCTGTTTGAAAAGTCAACACATTGAGCGCCATAAGCTCCGTCAACATCAACTGACTTACCAAGATATTTTTTAGCGATTGAAATTATTTGATTATTTGTCATTTTTTCTCCTTGTCCCTAATCTGAATGAAAATATCTTTCATTTTTTCCGGCAAAAGAAGGAATTCACTCACGTTTTCAATGAATGAGATTCCTTCATTTGCAATGTAGAACATAATGACGATCTCACGCAATGGGACGCCATCCCCGATAATTTTTTGCATTTCAACAGATACTGCAATAACAACGAATATTAAGATTTTTTTAAATAGTCCCTTGAAACCTACCGTGCTTGACAATTCTTTATTTACAATTGCCTTGCCGACACCTGTTAGATAATCAACTATGACCAATACAACAATTGCGTGTGTCAGCACGTCCCAGCCCCCTAAAATTCCTGTAATTACACCACCAACCAAGCCAAACAGCATTGAAACTGTATTAAAATATTTTTCCATTTTTCCTTCTTTCGTTAATTAAGTGAGTAAATAAAATTTATATTTGCCCAAGTCGTTCTTGCATCCCATGCATTTCCGACTACGATTTGTCCGATTTGAGTCCCTCTTGACACACCATATACGTTGACGGTAGCAATTTGTACACCACTAGATGTTCTAATTATCGCTTGTCCCCATGTTGTCTTTGCAGGCACTAGCCAATCTGGCAATGTTGCAATGATAGTATCTAAAGTATTTAGCCCATTTTCTACCACTAAATTAACTCTGAATTGTCCGCCCCCAATTTCTTCGATTGAATTTCCGCTAACTACACCACTTTCACGATAGGTGAAACTATTCTGCAGTGTAGGTGTATACTTTTTCAAATCCCCACTCTCAGAGTCAGTTGTAATATAGTCAACTCCTTTTTGAATGGCTGCATCAAAATCAGAAAAAGGTACTGTCCATACACAGACTTCTAAGTCTTTATCATGACATTTCCTGATATTCTCAGCTGTCACGCTTTGATGGGCATTATATACACTAATTCCTGAGCCATACCCCAAGCTTGATGCTTGATCAATAATATTATCGTCAATAGAATTAACCAAAAATTGAACGCTCGTATAAGGTAATCTTTGTTTAATTTCTTGCAGATGGCTTAGTCCAAAGCTGATGATTACACTTGCTTTTTCCAATCCTAACATTTTCAAAGAATTTACTAGTTCATCATAATTTTCTGACGTGTAAACTTCATCCTTTATCTCTATTACAGGTACTTTATTGTACTTTTTGCAAATAAAAAGATATTCATCAAGCGAGGGCACTCTTCTATCATTGTTTGATAGTCCTGTGATCGCACCACTATCAATCAGCAGTGCTTTTATCTGAGCATAGGTCAAATCTTTGATATTACCAGTTCCATTTGTCATGCGGTCAACTGTTGGGTCATGCATAACTACCCACTTACCATCTTTGGTTACCTGAATATCAGTTTCAATTCCCCAATGATTTTGTGTTCCACGAAAAGCTGGTAATGAATTTTCAGGGTATTTAGTATTATTACCTCTATGTGCGATGTAGTGAATATTTTTATTTTTTCTATTTTCAGTGTTTTTTATTTTCACCAAAATTTCTTTTTTAAGCTCAACTTCCAGATCATTAATAATTTGTACGATATCTAATTTAGTCTGATCAATTAATGTACTAATTTGCAATAATTTGCTATCCGTTTGGGATTTAGTATAGACATCCATACTATCAAACTGTGTTTTTAAAAGTGATATTTTAGCGGTCAAATCACTGTTATACGCTTCAAGCTGTGATTCTAACGCTTCATAATCAGCACCATTTAGTGCCTCCATAACCTCTCTAGCTAACTCCTCAAACTCATAGATATAATTACCTTGCTTGATACCTTCCATCCATCCGCGAATTACTTGATATTCAAAGTTCTTGGTTGATTCGACTTGGCCATTTTGCTCAAAAGTAAAGTAGGCAGTTACTTTGCCTTGTACTTGCCAAAAAGAGTTGATTAGCGTATAGGTTACTGTACTTGTATCTATATCAACTAAACTAACCTTATCGCGTACCATATAGCCATTTGGCAGAATAGCATTCAGAAAAATATCACAACCAGATAAATTTTTTGGTAATCCGTTTTCGTTTACAGTAGCTATTATAGTTTGCGTATATTTGTCATCCTGCCTTATCTTAATAAGTCCAACATAATTATTCGGCTCTGTTGTGCTTAAAGTCATCTTATATTCTGTCATTATTATCTCCTTAAAAATTAATTACATCTCTTGGATTGATGCGTTGCCATTGCGTGTCTTTCCAAACTTCGAAATGCAAGTGAACGCCAGTTGCTAGACCTGTAGCACCACAAATACCAACTACTGTGTCTGTGGTGACTTGTTGTCCCATGCTAACTTGAATGTTTGCTAAATGTCCGTAATATGTCCAGTATCCATCATGTTCAATCACGACGTAATTGCCTCCAACTTCGTGATTAGGGACTGTTTGAACGACCTTTCCGATTCTAGCAGCGTATATCGGCGGTGTTGCTCCACCAGTTGGCGCTACATCAATACCGCCATGAATTTGACCTGTACCGTAACCGATTTGATCCCATTCTTGAGTAATGATATAAGGCACTCTGATTGGATTTCGCCAATCAGCTTTAGGGATAGGTACACCAGCGAAAAGGTTATACCAAGTTTGGGCATACCCGCTTCGCTCTGGGTGCGTCGTTGCTGGTCGTTCGAAGTTTCTTTCGAAAACAGTTGCTGCGCTTGCTGCATTAGTCATAGCTTTAAATCCGTCAACACTTGTTGGCGCAACTGAACCAATCCATTGACCCGCCGTCATAGTCCAGTTGACTACTTTCATCTGAGTAGGCATCTCACGATAATCTCCAGTCACTCCACTTGCTTTTACAAGTCTTTGGAAATACTCACGGCCATCGTTTGTTGGTGTTCCTACAAGTGGATATGCTGAACCATCAAATTGTACAGCTCCATAAGCAGGACCGCCTATTTGATCTGTGTCAGGGTTCATGCTAGGACCAGCTTCGCCGTTTATATTTCCTAAAATACCAGCCGATGCGCCTTCTGAATACCCAAGAGACCTAAGCGTAGCCCATGCTTGCCATGCGAATTTTTCAGCTTGTGTCTTGACGATATCTGGATATACTCCGTTCCAACCGTCATCACCTCCGCCACCACCACCAGGTGTTATTTCTTTTCCGTTTAGGAATAATTTACCATCGACGCTGACGTCTCCATACAGCTTTAATTTCCTGTTTTCTGCGGTGCTATCTTTTGGAACTTCCAACACATTTAAATAAGTACCGTCTTGATTTTTCGATGATAGAGCAAAAGAATAATCAGGATTTTGAATTAAGTTAATACCTTGTAAATCTTCACCTACATAAGTTGGCGCAAATGCAGCCATTTCTATTTCCGAGTTTCCGCTCTTTTTGAGGAACTTCAATTTTCCGTTATAGAGTTGAATCGCAAACTCATTATCAACTGCTCTGATTTTAATTCCTTGCAGCGTGCCTGCTGTAATGTAATCAGCTACAATCGCACCATCCTGCGTTATTGCTGTTCCGTAAGGACCATTTACCCCATTTTTTGAGTATCCTAGCCCTCCCAAATTCCAACGCCACACTCTTTTAGCTTCATTTGCATCTGGTTTATCCATAATTAGGATTTCTTCAGGTGCATTTTTAGGCCTCATCAACACATATCCGCCTTTGCTGCCTGTTATCCAATTAGTTGCATTGATGACAGCGTTGATCAGTTCATCAGACCTTGTTTCAAGATTCTTTCTGACATTGGTTACCTGTGTTTCAATACTTGAAGTATACATTCCTAAGTCATTGCCTAAAACAATTGACTTATATTTGCAGATTGTCGGGTACCAGACATACTCAATCATACGTTCCTTAGCTTCTATATCCAATGATTTCAAAGAAATATAGGCAGTATCGCCAAACCTCAAAGACATCATATTTTCATATAATCCTCTATACTCAATTGTGTTTTCAAGCATAACCATATCAACTTCATGTGTCACTTTTGGCTCATGGATTCTGTCTTTGTCAAATAGAGACTGTCCCCACTTTTTAAGGTCTTCAACGGTTTTACAATCCCCATTTTCTCTTTTACCAATTTGAACATTATCCTCAGTAACACCAGAAACACTTAAATAAGCATATGTGATTGGCTCTTGATCAGCATCATAATCTGTATCCTCGGGCACACCACCTATTAAATACAGTCGATTCACAACAGATGAGTCATCGATTGTTTCTTCAATGGAAGCAAGATTTTTCCCGAAGTCAATACGGAAACCATTATCATCGCCTATTCTTTCTTTGAGTATCAAAGTGTAATTATCCATATCAAGTTCAGCATCGCAAACGCCAGCTAAATTTTGATTTCCATTATTGCTACCGATGATTGCTTCAATTGGATTAACTTGTTTGGCAGAAAATTGATGATAGGTAGCAACATCGGATTCATAACTAAATTTTTGGTCAAATGCTAAATTTTCTTTTAGTGTGTCCATTATCTGTTTTCCGTTGCCATAATCAATATAGGCCGATTGAATAAAGTTACGATTTGCCTCATATCCGATATGTGTCGCAGTAATTGTAATTCCCGATAAGTTTTTTTTGGCAGTTTTGATTCTGAAATATTGATATGTCCCATTTTCTGTAAAAGCCTTGATGAACATTTCTCGTTTTATCAATTTTGCATTCACACCTTCATGCTGATAGTTACCATAAAAAGAAAACGTGCTATTGATAATCCTAGTTATTTCAGGCAAATCTCGCCAATCGTTTATTGGCATGCCGTTTTCTTCGAGATTACTCGGCATTTGTTCATATAAATAAATTTTCTTGATCACGTCCACGCGCTCCTCAATAATATTTCAGCATCTGAATAATTACCAGTTACCGATATGGTATTTTTACCTGGTAGTATTTCTGGCCATTCACCTGTCGTTCTGATTTGTCTGCCGTTTTGAATGACAAGTCCTTTTTCACAGTCTATTGTAACGCTCCCATTTAGCATGCTGGGAATTGCTAAAGAAACATCGTTGCATATTATTTCTAAACTTCCACCGCTTGTTTCAAAATAGATGATTGGATATGAAGGTACTGACCCCGGATTAAATAAGGTGTTTTTTGAATGTAAATCAATGGGTTGTTCATTAGATTTATGTTTCAACGGTTGACAATGAAACATCAGAGAGAAATTATAGAACACTCCCCACTCATTCTCAAAAGTTGTAGCATTTGAAAATGAAACAGTTGCATCAATTACTTTATCAATATCATTGTGAGTAATTAATTTCCCGCTACCAAATAGCCATCTTTTCACTTCCTCTAAATTTTCATATAAAATTGTGACCGTTCCGACAGATAAATCATATGGTTTGTAATCACCATACCATTCTAATAATGACCCACTTCTACCCAATACTGATATTTCCTCGATATTTGGCTGCGCTGTAATATCAGGCAATTCCTTTTCAATAATACAACCCATGTCGATTAATGCATTGATGCCGTTAAATATGAAATTTGGTTTATCATTTGATAAAAACTCTGTCAAATTGGGATTCCTCCTTTCGCTATTATCGCTTGCACTGATGCTTGCTTCAATTGACGATTCATTTTGGCTAATTCACTAGGATTGTTAGCATCTACTTTCCCAAAATGATTATGTTGTTCAACTGTAACACTTCCTTGAACTTTACCACCAATACCTTTTCGTTTTTCTTCGTCAGATAGTGGCGTAACAGTTGTTTTCCCGCCTTGCATAGATAACAACTCCGGAC
>Ga0334895_1002766_pt1 | contig 14378 bp, 10 predicted proteins | sample GraSluR3_MG_7_FD_207229 | JGI IMG/M metagenome (GOLD analysis project Ga0334895, IMG submission 207229) | Sludge microbial communities from methane-producing bioreactor in Wageningen University, Netherlands - Granular Sludge_31_05-R3 | ecosystem: Engineered > Bioreactor > Anaerobic >... | reverse complement strand
AGAAGCATGTTGTTGCATGATTTCCCATTCTTCAGCATTGAGTTTTCCTGGCTTATTGAGTATATTCCCATCAATGCCTATTTTCCCAATGTCGTGCAAATTGCCTGCTGCTTTTACTTGATTGGTTCTTTCCAAATCCCAATTCAGTGCTTTTGCTATGGCTTCACAATAATTGCCTACTCTTTCTGAGTGTTTCTGTTCTCTTTCGCTTTTTTGGAACAGCGTTGTCATCATGGCTTTGATCATGTGACTGCGCATACTTTTTGCATTGTAATATTTTCTTTTGTAAATATGGTTTTCCGCCTGTTTGATCAAATCATCCATGCTATGTCGATGTTCTTCTTGGATGGCATGACCAAAAGACACGGATAAATACAGGTCTAACTGACGATGTCCGTCAATTTGGATGTTCTTTTCCAACTCCAATTCTAAACGGTCTGAAATAGCCAACACTTCTTCTTCATCTCCCTGAGTAATTAGAATCACAAATTCATCTCCACCAATCCGAGCAAAAAAACTGTTGCTTGGAATCAGTTGTTGGATCTCCTTTACGGCTACTTTTATCAAAGCATCTCCAACCCTACTACCATAATTGTCGTTTACCATTTTCAAACCATTGATATCTCCCAACAAGATTGCCAGTGGATAGTTTTCTTCCTTGTTCAGATGTCGGAAAGATTCTTCAAAATACCGGCGATTATAAATGCCGGTGAGGTAGTCAAAATAAGCCAGTTGTTTGATTTCTTTCATCGCTTTCTCTTTTTCCGTCACATCAAAAATAATGGAAAACAAAACCTTTCTACTCTGATAGTCAATGGGGCTGCTAAAAACATCCACTATTTTGATATCACCGCTTTTTAACCGATGGGGTACCGTGAAAAAGTCTAGTTCTCTATTAAATATTCTGTCTCCAAGATTTCTAATGAATGAATCATCTTGCATATTAATCTCAAATATGGTCATTTGCAAAAGTTCTTCTCGTGAATAACCATAAAAGGCTGATGCTGCTGGGTTCGCATAAAGAAATCTTCCCGTGTCGGGATCGATAAAGAATATAACCGCCCGATGATTCTCGAAAGCGGCTCTCAAACGTGCCAACTCTTCTTGTTCTTCTAGTTCTTGACGTCTTCTATCTGTAATATCTGTTCCTATCGAGAAATAAAACTCCACCTTCGCTCTATCATCGTAAATCGCCATGTTTTGCCATTCCAACCATCGTAGATCTCCTCGACTTTCTACTTGATGTATGTAATCAACGATGGGCTGATTCAATGACAGTTTTGACATGCGGTCTCGTATATCGTCTTTCTGGTTTTCTGGAATCACTTTCAAATAAGATTCTCCAATTAAATCCTTTCGTTCCTTATCAAAAAATTCGCAAAAACGGTCATTCACAAACTGTAAAGTTCCTTCTTCATTAAATTCACAAAAGAGAATCGGTAACTGATTGAGGATCTGCCCAAACTGATACCATGCTTTTTCAGATTTCATTTTTTCACTTCTTGCTTCCAGAATCAACCAAGCTCCTTGCATAAGCATCGTCAATTGATTCACGTCATACTCTGAATAGCCGCCTTGTTTATTGGCAAGTCCTACCACTGCTACTATCTCTCCATTTGAAAAAACAGGAACGGACATAAATGTTTTTAATGACACATGGCCTTCCGGGTACCCTTTCTTTAAAGGATGCTGTTTGTGAAACTCGTTAAGGACAATCGGCTTTCTTTGTCGGACCACTTCTCCCCAAACCCCTGTTTTCTCCAATTCGTAAATAGTTTGTGGGTCCATCACTTGACAATCTTCCACGACTCCATTGGTCCAAGTGTTCAGAGTAAAGGCTTTCTCGTTTTCACTGTAAAGAAAAATATAGCCGTACTGACTTTCTACCATTTTCAAGGCACCATTTAAGACTTGATCTAAAAATACTTGGGGTTCCGTTAGACTGGACTGATGCAACTCAATGATGATCTCCTGGCGCTCAATAACCTTCTGAGCTTCAAAATATTCTTGCTCTTTGTATTTGTCTTCTGAAATGTCCTCTATCAAAGTCACAAAAAAACCTTCCATGGGTGAATAGGCATAGATCCGGTACCATTTGTCCAAAGGAAGGGAGTATTGTTCAAATTGTAAACGTTCTTGTTCATAAGCCACTTTAGCATAGGTTCCAATCCAATCGAATGAATCCTCAAGAATAGTGGGGAGGATTTCTGTCACCTTCCGGTTCAAAATCTCGTCCTCGAGGAGGCCTGTATAAGTTTCAAAAAGCGCATTTGTCTTAAGGTATCTATAATCACAAGGCACACCTTTATCATCTTTTATGAACTGATGCAAAGCATACCCCAAAGGCATTTCTTCTATGATTTTATTTTGAATAGCTTCCATCTGCCAATCACTCCCCGGTTGTTTCTGGTCGCTTAGATAATAAATTTCTTTGTTCATTATTATTGAAATGTCACTTATGGGGTCATTATATAGAAAAACAACCAGGAAATCAATCAATTATTATACCCAGGTCCCTTCATTATTCAATGGTTATCGCATCTGCTTTGAAAGTATGGGTTTTAACTCTTCAATCCATTGATAACCTCTTTGTTTGAGCTTCCAATGATGCTTTAACCCAAGACGTTGCATGCCACTGATCTGACGGATTACATTCTGTGAGAAATAATCCTTATGTTCATACACAGAATCACAAACAAGCAGTTGTAAGCTGTTCCTCAACAGATTTATCATCTGTTCTTTCAATAGGTTCTCTTTGATAGGAACCGCATCCAATATCTCATCACACAATGCCATCAGTCTTATCGTGTCCATCCATCTTTTCTTTAGATTTGAATGATAATTGTAAAGCGTTTTGTGGTGGTGCTGCAAATCTTCTTTCAAGTCCTGCAAGTCATCTGCAAGTTGTAAGGCAATGCCATATCCTGTATAGAACATCATTTGATCTTCATTCAGGTTTCCCAATACCAAATAGGCATCCGCCACTACAGAAGCCCCACCCTTTTTAAAGGAAAGTCTTAAGATGGCTTTTTCAGATAAATTCTCATACTGCTGCTGCAAACTCATGCACTGTCCTTCATAAATCATTAACAAGCTTTCAAAAACAGCTGGGTTTTTGATGCGGCTGAATTGTCTCTCAATAAGGTTCACCATCTCAAATATGTCCTCTTCATGGGCATTGCTTGGTTCTATATACAACCCTTCCAATCTATTTCGAAATCTTATGGAAAACGCCTGTTTTTCTGACAAAGATACCTTCTCATCATCCAAATAATTATCTGTTAGTGGATACAACATACTGTAGGCAAATATAGCATTGGTCAGTTCAACCGGTATGCCGTGTATGATTTGGATTGTGTTCATAATCCAAACATTTCTAAGTGCTTGAAATATTGCGGCTTCTGGCATATTTTCCCATCTGTTCTTGACTCTTTCAATAAAGCTTCTAGTGCATTGTGCGTAGTCCCCATGGATTTTTTGTTTCAACACTTGACTGTCTACACCAAGCCATAATTCAAACAACCGTTGCATACTAGGATCATTTGACAAGTCTAACGTTGGTTGATTTTTGATTTTTTTACATACTTGATTCATCTGCCTTTTCAAACGTAAGTAGTGATGGGTCTGCTTGATGCATAACACCAAAGAGGATGTTTGGTTGATCTGAATCTTTTCAGGTTCCTGCTGATTCCAAAATGTTAAATAATGATCAATCGTCTTGTTGAATGCTTTCACATTTTCATCCTCCTTTGTGATTTCTTGAAAATTTTTCTTCGTTAATTGTACCTTTTTTTTCTTAGAATTCTATAAAGGTCAGATTAGATTTTGGCTAGAAAGGAGCACAAAAACTCCAAGAAAATTTGGAGTTGTGTTAAGTAAATTACCTATTGTTCCTTATTTAAGGTGAAATTTAATCTAAAATAGTTTTTTTCTGCGTCTTCTTCCGGTATAAGAACATTTGATACAGGGTCTCTATACCCAGAATACTCAATATCGCAAACAAACACAATGCCTGCCTCGGAAAAATGGTAACTCATAAAGGTGTGTTTATCTATCTGATCTGCTATTCTACTAGGAACTTTAGAAAATAAGCCTACTTCATTCTGAGCGCCAGCAAAAGCGAGAGAAGCCAGGAACATTTGTGTGTTATATGATGAAAGCCAGTGTTGCTGATCTTCTAACTCAATCAAAAATGAAACCTCCGTCAAATAGCCATTTTCTTTTGTGAATTGAAATTCTGGCTTTTGCATCTGTCCTGTGCCAATTCGTATAACCGTTCCATCAGATTCATTCTCCATCCAGTTCCCATTTTCATCCAAATACAAGTTGTCATAGCCCAAGTTAAAAAAACTAGAATAGTAATTGTGATTCTGTGAAAACTCTGCAACCGTCAGATCCCCTCTGTTTGGTGGGAGGTGCTGAGATGATAGGATTGAAAGCAACAACACAAAGAAAACTGCGCTTGCACCGATGTATAACAACGCGCGGTACCATTTTGTGTCCTTGAGGCTATATGAAATGGATTCATCCCATGGCTGGGGTTCGTTCTCAACACATAGTTGGTAGCTTTTCCAGTAACGCACAAGGTTGTAGATAGGGATTTCGTAACCCATCCCAGTCGCTATCACACCCCAAGTTCTTTCAAATCCGTCTCCATAATCAAGGTGTCTGCCTTCTGAAGTTTCGATTCTTAGTCCAAATATTGCCTTTCCCGGTGTGGTTCCTAAAAACTTGAGTAAAAGAGGTTCAAGAAACAGCATCATTACTATTGAGATGAAAGAATCAAACAGGTTTCCAAAACTGCTCCTAGCGCTCAAGTTAACATGAACTACAAATGCCAAAAAAGTTGTCCAGAGAATTCTATATAAAAACAAATCGAACATTCTAGCTAAAAATCTCCGCCACGGATGAAAAACTTGTGGAAGTTCATCACTCTTGATGGAAAAATAAGCGCTGCCTGTTTCTGTTATTGCACGATTTATACCATCCAAATATTTTTTGGCATCCAATTCAGAAAAACCTACCCTGTCCTCCTGAATTGCACTGCACACATTCTGCGCATAGGCTACATCTTTTTTGTCTTGCTCCAGCTTTATTATCTGATTGGACAAAGTGTCCATTAAATCTTTGTGGCCCTCTTTTATCGCCTTTATTTCCTCTAGTGAGATATGAAGGCTTCTCAATAGTTTAACCCGCAGAAGAATTTCCAAATCATGTTGCGAGTAGTCCCTATATCCGTTTTCCATTCGATTTGGTTTGATTAGCCCTTCACGTTCATAAAACCGCACATTGGAACGGCTCATTCCTGATAAGTTTTCAATTTCCTTTATTGTCATCGTTTTTGTCCTTTCACATTTATTAATCTTATCATAAAGTGTAAAGTCTGTTTACAGTCAACCTCTTTATTGTACCATATTTCTCTCAGAGTTAAATGCCATCATAAAAAACTTGAATACAACCTTTTTTGCATAGGTAGCCGTTGTTGTTTGAAAAACTAATGAATAAAATCTCCAAATCTTGACTATTCAAGTACGATAGAATAGAATGATACTATACCATTAAACATATAGGTGACAAAGGCAAATCCGTCGAAAGGCGGAGACGCAAAGCTACAAGTCTAAAGCAAAAATTGTCATGACGGTTGAGCTGCCAAATCAGTTATTAAAACAATCAAACAAAATTCAATTTTTGTTTGATTGCTTTAATAACCCACTAAAAGTAGGCAGCCATACTCTGCCTACTTTTTTGTTTTAAAGCTCTTTTCGATGATTATCTATCTCTGGCACCAGAATTTCTATTGAATTCAACCAATAAATATTGAAAGGACAAAAAATGACTGTGTACTTTACAAAAAAAGAATCTGAATATTATACTGCTCGAGACATTTATGATAAGAACGGAAAACTCTTACTAAGCAAAGATCAAAAAATTTCAGTTAAGACCAAGCATAGACTAGAAACGCTTATTAAAAACGATTTGGCAAAACCAGATGAGAGTAGTCAAACAGAAGAGGCTATTTCTAAAGATGCTCCAGCAAAACACCCTCACCTAACTGCCATAAATGAAGGGTTTTCACAAAGAATGAGCCTCCATGACAAACGCATTCTTGAGAAACCAAATGACATACTCATCAACATTATTTTCGAGTCCAAAACTAAGCCATGGTGGATTTATGTTAATGCTTTGAGCAAGTACGTGGATTGGCTATATACGCATTCAATTGATGTCGCCATCATCTCTCTGATGATCGCTGTAAAGTTAGGCTACAATGATAGAGAGCTTACCAACTTAGGCATTGGCACCCTATTGCATGATGTCGGTAAACTATTGATACCAAAATCCATTATACAAAAGCGTGGGAAATTGACCGATCAAGAAATGATGCTAATGAAGCAACACTGTGATTTAGGCATGAGCTCCCTTGAAAATTACGATATCCCAAAGGAATATACGGATATTGTGATGCAACATCATGAACGTCTTGACGGAAGTGGCTATCCAAATGGAATAAAGGGAAAAGACATCCATCAAAATGCAAGAATTGTAATGATTGCTGATACGATCGATTCTATTACTTCGTATAGACCTTACAGAGAAGCACGAACAATAGATATTGCCATTGAGGTATTAAAGAATGAAAAAGATAGCTACTCTCAAGAATTGGTTTCTTTATTTTCTGAAATAATCAAATAACCATTCCCAAAACCAATAATGAATAGCCCTCAATTAATTGAGGGCTATTCATTATTGGTGCACCTGGGAGGAGTCGAACCCCCGGCACATGCCTTAGGAGGGCACTGCTCTATCCTTCTGAGCTACAGGTGCACAATCACTTTAAGAATTTTACAGCATAATATTCTGTTTGTCAAATGAATTCAAGGATCGCAAACAGGATGGGAATGGTGAAAAGGGAGAGCAAGTGAGTCACCACGACCATTTTAGACGCAAAGTCCGCTCCAATATTGAACTGATTCGCCAATACCACCGTAATGGCAGGTGCAGGCAATGCCGCATAGATCAAACATACTCCTTTAATGACAGGATCCAGATCACTGAACACTAAATAGATCAATAGTAAGAGCGGCGCTAAGATCAATCGGATAAACGATCCATAATAGACCATCTTATCGTTGAAAACCTCTCTTAGCTTGACCCGACCTATCCTTGCCCCAATAATGAACATAGAAAGTGGCGTAGTCAAACTCCCAATACTTTGAATCAGATTGACACCCATTCTTGGGATCGAAATCGAAAAGACAAAAATAATCAAGCCTGCATATACCGCGATCATATTTGCGTTCAAAAACATTTGCTTGATTTCTCTCTTGGTGATTTTGTCAAAGAAAAGAGAAATCCCATAGGTCCAAAGCAATAGAATAAAAGGAATATACAACATGGAGGCATAAAAAGTTCCTAAAGGACCAAATACTTGATTGATCACAGGAAAGCCCATAAAGCCTGCATTGTTAAGAACCCCAGTTAAATATAAAATCTTTCTTCTTCCAGGATCTGATACTCTCCGGACAAGAAAATAATTGATCCCCATGATCACCAAAACATGAATCGTTCCCAGCCCCATCACAAACAAGCCATCCATCAGCATTTCATGAGAATAGTCGATGTGGAACGCGTTCAACACCAAGGCAGGCACAGCGATGTTCAACAGAATAAAAGTGAAGGCTCTTTCCACATCAGTGGTGATGATCTGTTTCTTATAGAGCACATATCCAAACAATATAAGTATGCCCATAATAAAAATTGATTCCACAACCGTCAATAATACCATCGTAAGCTCCTTGTGAGAATTAAGTCAAAGCAAGCCCAAACAACAAGGCCGACACCATTAAAAAGAGCACCAACAAAGGTGCGAACACCTTGTATTCTTTATACAAGTCCAAAGTAGAAACATTCATGATCTCTACTGTGAAAGCTTGGCATAAATGCAAAGGTGAGAAAAAATACCCAATAAAAGCACATCCTGATGCAATATAAATATACACATGCATCATAGCATGAGATACATCAAGTTGTGCAATCAATGGCAAAGTGATCGCCAATGCTGCCACTTTATAGCCAGATATGAAACCAAAAAATGTGGAGGTAAATAAAATCAATAACATAATAGAAGCCATGTGATTCATTTGCTCAAATATCCCATGAAAAACTGCTAGCATATCTGACATTTCCATAATCACATTTTGCATGATCAATACCGCCGTCACCGTAATGACAATGTTTCTGTCAATGGATTGGAACGCTGTTCTTAGAAAGTCTTGTTTATTTCCCAGGAAATAGACTATCAGTAAACTCACCAACATAGAAAGATAAAATGGAATACCTGTCACTCCTGTGACGATGACACAAGCATAGATAGGAGAGGTATACAATGCCAACTTGATGATATTTTCCTTATTTCGATTTTTTGCCTTTGATTTTTCTAATTGAATGTCTCTTAGAAACAAGAGATACCCTAAAGCAATGATACCCATCACAAAAACGCCATTCAATGCAATGACAAAGGGAATACTGACTTCTGGCAACACCGTCGGGATGATGATGATAGAGGTTGAGAAAGGCAACAAAAACATCGCCAAGTGTCTGAAAACCAGATTGATGACAGCCTGCCTTGGAGGTGACAAGTGGATTTCTTCCCCAATCTGTTTAACAAAAGGAGCCGATAAGATAGCTCCCCCTGGAATCACCAGCAAACCCACCATAGCCGGTATGATGGTGATAATATTCCGTTTACTTCCTATCACTTGTTGCATGGTATCTACAATCACATTCAACACACCATATTGTTTCATGGTTCCTCCAAGAATGCTTACCATGGTGACCACCAGAATCGTATTCATGGATGAAGACGTTAAAAACACCTTTCTCACGGAGCCAACAAAAGCTTCACCACCGATACCGGAAACAAGTCCCAGCACGGTGGCTGTGATTAAAATCGTATAGCCTAACTTAACCCGTTTTTTGATCAAAATAGGTATCAACATAAAGCTCAAACTTGCTGCAATCAATTGATTCATGTCCTGCTCCTTTCTAGATGCCCAGCAAACCTGACAAAAATCTGAAAAGCCGAACGAAGAGATTGGCTTTTTCCACATCCTCACTGACTAGCACCGGTACAGATTGAATCAATTGATCATTTAGATAAACGTTCAACTGTCCGACAACCTCCCCTTTTGCAAGTGGTGCCTTGATTCCCTCAATGTAAACCAGTTCTTCTTGGAGCATGTCTCCATTTCTAACCAATTGATAGAAATTCTCCCCACTGATTACACCGACTTGTGCCTCAACTGCATTATCAATGATAATTTCTCCTAAAGGTTGATCTTTTTGGACAATCCCTTCGATAAAATACTCATAATACCCGTACTCCAATAATTCAATTGATTTATTCACCCGATCATTGTGACTATGCGCCCCCATGAGAACGGCAATGACTCGTCTGTCTTTTAAGTTATCTTCCTCATCCTGATAAGGCATAGATGAAACCAAACAAAGTCCTGCCTTGTGTGTATAGCCTGTCTTAAGACCGTCAACTCCTTGAAGCACGCCTAACAAGGGATTAGTGGCTTCCCTAGAAAAATTTCTGTCGGTTAATGTAACTTCTTCTTGTATGGTAACCTCTGCAATATCCGGATAAGTTTCGAATAAATACGCGGATAAGTGAAAAAGATCCATGGCAGACATGTAGTTCTGATCAGATTCTTCTGCATCTGTTGGCAAACCGCTGGGGTTAATAAAATAAGCCGTTGTCAACCCTAATTCTGCTGCCTTTTGATGCATCCGTTGAACAAAGGCCTGCTCAGTTCCAGCCACATGCTCTGCAATGGCCACAGCCGCATCGTTCCCCGAAACAATCATAATAGAATTCATCAATACTTCAAGCGGAATTTCTTCTCCAACGCGCAAATTGAAAGAACTTCCTTCAATACTAGCAGCATAAGGCGAGATCGTCACTAAATCATCCGAAGCCACTTCTCCATTTTCAATAGCCTCTCTAGCTACAAGATAAGTCATGATCTTGGTTACACTAGCCATTTCCACGGGTTCTTCTTCGTTATAAGCATAAAAAACTTCTCGTGTGGCCATATCTCCTACCAAAGCGGCTCGAATATTCTCACTGACATCGATCTCACCGTAAACTGCAGAGATGCTTAAGATCAGCAACAATACCACTGCTATAACCATTCGTTTTAATCTTTTAATTCTCAATTTTATCCATTCCTCCAAAATAAGGTCTCAATGCATCTGGTATCGTAATGGATCCATCTGCTTCCTGATAGTTTTCTAATATTGCGGCAAAGGATCTTCCCACTGCCAATCCTGATCCATTCAAGGTGTGTAAAAACTCAGGTTTGCCACCTTCAGGCCTGTATTTCAAGTTTGCTCGTCTTGCCTGATAGTCTTCAAAATTTGAACAAGAAGAGATCTCCACATACCGTCCATAACTTGGCATCCATACCTCTAAGTCATATGTTTTCGCTGATGAAAACCCAGTATCTCCCGTGCACAGTTCCACAACCCGGTATGGCAGTCCCAACCGTTGCAGAATGGTTTCAGCAAAACCTGTCAGTTTCTCCAGCTCGTCATAGGAATTCTCCGGCTTGGTCAATAAGACCATCTCTACTTTATCAAATTGATGGTTTCGAATCAAGCCTCTTGTATCTCGTCCCGCAGAACCTGCCTCTGATCTGAAGCAAGGTGTATAGGCAGTCATATAACAAGGCAAGTCTTTTTCCTCCAAAATCTCATCTCGATAGATGTTGGTTATTGGCACTTCTGCTGTAGGAATTAAATAAAAATCTTTTTGAGGAATTTTGAATACATCTTCTTCAAACTTTGGTAATTGTCCTGTCCCTATCATGCTGTCTCGATTAACCATAAATGGAGGCAAGACCTCTGTAAAACCATGCTCTTGAGTATGAACATCCAACATAAAAGAGATTAAGGCCCTCTCCATTTTTGCACCTAGTCCTTTAAACATTGAAAAACGAGCTCCTGTAATCTTTGCCGCTCTTTCAAAGTCTAATATGTCTAAATTTGTTCCCAAATCCCAATGGGCTTTGATTTCAAAATCAAAAGTTCTAGGCGTTCCCCATTTTCTTATTTCTGTGTTTTCTTCTTCAGAAAACCCTGCCTTCACCTGAGGGTGTGGTGCGTTGGGAATGCTTAACAATAAATCTGTGATCTCCTCTTCAACCGCCTTCACTTGGACATCCAATGCTTTAATATCTGCGGAAAGCTGTTTCATAGCAGCTAAAGTTTCACCCACTTCCTTGCCTTCTTTTTTCAGTTTGGGAATCTCTTTGGATACTTTGTTTTGCTTCGCCTTCATCTCTTCAACTTCCAGCAGCAACCCCCTTCTTTTCTCGTCAAGAGCCAAGACCGCATCAATGGTCAAATCGGGATCTCTTCTTTTCAGCAATGTGTTCATATGTTCTGGATTTTTCCGAATTCTCTTAATATCTAACATGTAAACCTCCTCTTTCTATTGGTTTTTTGATAAATAAAAACTCCCGTCCCTTGCAAGGGACGAGAGTATGTATACCACCGCGATACCACCCTAATTATTGCACAAAGCATGCAATCTCTCAAAAGGTTAACGCCCTTAACGTGCCGGTTGTCACACCTGCAGGTTCCGAAACGGATTCAATAATGCGCCTTGCTTTTTTTCACCAACCAAAAGCTCTCTATGAAGACGGCATCATTTACTGCTCTTCATCATCACCTATTTTTATTTTCTTAATCATAGTATAACGTTGAATGTTTGTCAAGATGGAGCTGTCAATTTACAGCCTAATCCATCAATCTTTTTTCTCCTTCTATCTCTTGAATCGGTTTAATGTCTTGACTTACTTCCACAACGCCTAAATAGTCTCCATCAGCATCTCTAACAGCAAAATATCGAATGTACACATATTTGTCTCCCAATTTGATCCAAAAATCTTCATGGTCTTTTTTACCTGATCGAAGATCTTCCACAATTTGTTCAACTACATGAACACTGGCTGGCGGATGACAATTTTTGACCTCCCGACCAATAATGGTTTTAGGTCGAGCAAAAATTCTTTCTTTCCCTTGTGAAAAGTACTTAACTCTACCTTCTTTGTCTACAAAAGTCATATCAATAGGCAAAGCATTCAACATGGCATTGACTTCCTTTGGCAACATGAATCCCGCATCAAATGATACATATTCGTTTCCATCTATTCTTGGTTCATCAGACGCTTCCTCAATTTCTTTTGGAGCCCATTTGTGTTCCGGTTTGAAAAAGAAATAGCCATATTCATCACTTGCCTCAATGATTTCCTGCCACTCGCCTTCTTTTAAAGTGTCAATGACCATAGGAAATAGAATGTTTTCCTCTTTGAAAATCATTTCTTCCACAGCGGAAATGGCTCCTTCAACCTTTTCAACTGCTTCTTCTTTGGTGGCTTTTTCAGGGTACTCCTCTAAAGCACGGATGGCCTCCTTAATGGCTTGTCTGTTGTCATCGTCCACTCCCCACATGACCTTTGGCGGCGCTGTTATGCCGTATTTCTCCATATAAGGAAATAGCAAGTTTTCTTTTCTATTATAATGCCTGTCTATTTCTCTTAAGTCATTCAAGTCCTTTTTTAACGCTGCCCACCCTTCTTCAGACCCTTCTTTGAATGATTGGATGTGAGGATGGATTCTTTCTTTAATCAATGCTTCAATCAACTGGTTTTCTTGTCTAAAAGTATGGACAGGGTGTCCCGGCGTTTTTTCATCTTCTGTCTCTTGATGAATATCTTCAATGGTTCCTTTGAATACAGCAGCATGGACATCACATAACCTTTGAATTTCTTCAACCGGCATTCCTTCTGCCACTAACTTTGTTTCCATCTCCGTTATCTCTTTTGCCGAAACGCCTTTGAAACTCTCCTCGAATTTCTTCTTGACCGTCTCAAAGTCTCCTCCCTCATGTAATTCAAGGATCAAGGCTTTTAGAATCTTTTGTCTATGGGCTCGGTTGTTGATTTGTTCGCTCATGTTTTCCTCCTTCTATTCTATTATGGTGAAGCCATGTCTCTCAAAGACTGCTTTGATGGTGGCCTTATCAATCTTTCTCATAGCGGCACCTTTTTCAATGGTCATAAACCTGCCAACCGTAGACATCATTTTAGGGTCCACGATATTTTTAAACCCTATTTCTTCCATAATCTTGGAAAATTCTGGGTATTTAGCATTTAATTCAGAAATACTTTTCTTAAAATCGATTGTTTTTGCCATATAAGTTCTCCTAAAGCCGTTTAAACAGGATGTTATTCTCTAAATGAACATGCTGGAAAATATCGCTTTCCAAAGCTTCCAACAGTTGATAGAGTTTTTCGTAACTTTCACATCCACCTGCAGGAACGGTGTAGTCTTGACTGTGCTCTCTTAATTTACCAAGGATATCTCCTGCTACTTCATGTTCATCTTGAACTTCCAATAAACACTTTGCCTCTTCTTGATTCGATAAAATTGCCGGGAAAAGGATCGCTTCTTCTTTGATTAAATGCTGTTCCAATTCTGTTTTCAACTTGTGAAAATCCTTATACAAATCATACAATTCTGGATGAGCTTTTCCGTGTGCTCTCAATACAGCCGAGGCAAGTCTAGATATGAAAGGTAACTGCTCATTCAAGTAACTGTGATGGGTGTTAATAATATGGATTATCAATTTCTCGTTGTCTAATTGAGTAAAATCAGTCGTATCGGCGTAGTTTGTCTCCTTCTGACAGCCGTTGATTTCACCGATCAAAGTTTCCGGATTCATCCCTTTCTCATAAGCGGCTTCTTCTAAGCTTCGATGTCCTCCACAACAAAAATCAATTTTATAGTTTTTCAGAATATCTGCCGACTTTGGGACGGCTGAGACAATTTCTCCTAATGACATCTTTTGATGAATCGTGTATGTTTTCATATGATCACCCTTTCCTTATATTTGTACTGTTATTATAAAGGCTTATTTGGGTGAAGACTGTGATTCAAATCAAATTTTAAGATAATTCTCTCAGTTTATTCTCATCTAATATTTGAATTTTCTTGTTTCCAATCAATCGAATAATGCCAAGATCTTGAAGTCCTGTCAATTTTCGGCTGACTGTTTCCCTAGATACGCCAATATAATTGGCAAGCTCCTCCCGACTTAGAGGAAGGTTGAATATTTCTGTGTTTTCTACCTTTTCAATGTCTAGAGATCTTTCCATAAAATCCAACAAAACTTTGCTCATCCGTGCATCCACACTTTTTGATCCCATGTTTTCTATCATATTTTCAAGATTCTCTATTTTAATGACCAATGCTTCTAGAATTTTGGATGTAATGCCTGGGTATTTTCGTATCAACGATTGGAAATC
>Ga0334895_1002765_pt1 | contig 14383 bp, 15 predicted proteins | sample GraSluR3_MG_7_FD_207229 | JGI IMG/M metagenome (GOLD analysis project Ga0334895, IMG submission 207229) | Sludge microbial communities from methane-producing bioreactor in Wageningen University, Netherlands - Granular Sludge_31_05-R3 | ecosystem: Engineered > Bioreactor > Anaerobic >... | reverse complement strand
ATCCGAGCACATAGAGGCAACCCTCCGGGAATCTGACATCCCAGACCTGACAATTCTTAGGATGGCCTACCTCATTGAAAGGGACTACAAGGAGTTCTACGAGAATGCAGCCCAGAGCGCTGATGACGATGGCATAAAACAGATTTTCCAGAAGCTTTCCAAGTGGGAGGAAGGTCACGAAAGGCTGTTCAAGTCTGAATATGATAGAAGGATGAAGGAATACATGACTCTTCCTTGGGGAGGTTAAACATGTTTAAGGTTGGAATAATAACATCTAGCGACAAGGGGGCAGCCGGACAAAGGGAGGACCTTTCCGGAGCGGTCATCAAGGAAATGGTGGAAGACAAGGGCTATAAGGTCATCAGGCAGGTAATCCTGCCTGATGAAAAGGACCTTTTAGCGGAAGAGATGAAGAATATGGCAGATAATCTAGATGCTGAGCTGATTCTCACAACCGGAGGAACGGGCTTCAGCAAAAGGGATGTAACCCCTGAAGCTACGGAGGAGGTCTGTGAAAGGATGGCTCCTGGAATAACCGAGGCAATAAGGTACTTTAGCTTGCAGATAACTCCAAGGGCCATGCTCTCCCGAGCAACTGCAGGAATCAGGAACAATACCCTTATCATAAACCTTCCTGGAAGCCCCAAGGCTGTAAGGGAATCCTTGGAGTTCTGTCTTGACAGTGTGGACCATGGGCTTGAAATTCTAACGGGCAGGGATTCGGAGTGTGCCAGAAAAGAGGACTAGATATGAAAAATTTTGGAACTGCCATAATACTTGCAGGGGGAAAAAGTACAAGAATGGGTTTTGACAAGCAACTGATAAAGATTCAGGAAAGGATGCTGGTGGAAACCCTTATACAAAAGCTCAGGGATGAGTTCCAGGAGATAGTAATCGTAACCAACAAGCCTGAGTACTATATTGGACTTGCCGATATCATAACTGGTGATGTAATCCAGGGAAAGGGACCCCTTTCAGGAATACATGCAGGTCTCTTGAAGGCTTCATCAGAGTATTCCTATGTTGTTGCCTGCGATATGCCATCCATAGAGATGGACTATGTAAGATACATGAAAACCAGGATTGGAACCCATGGACCAAAAGCATGTGTTACTAGGCTTGGTGAGTGGATTGAGCCCTTTAACGCCTTTTACAGAAGGGACCTGGTGGACCACATTGAAGAATTTCTGGGCACAGGTAGAAGAGCTATCCATAGGATGCTCCAGGATCAGGCTGTGGATTATGTACCTGAGAAGGAAGCAAGAAGATACAGCCCTGATTGGAACATGTTCTTCAACCTTAACACCAGGGAGGATATGGAGGAGTACCTGCAGAAAAATGAAGGCAATGGAGTTTAATATGGAAAACAAGGTGGATGTTGAAATAATAAAAATAAATGGAGCTGGCAGGGATACCATTATTGACAAGGTCATAAGGGAGTATCCCTTTACCTTATATCTCAATGGACATGAGATTATTACCCTCCTGTGCATACCCGACAGTCTTCAGGAGCTGGCGGTAGGGTTTCTGATTTCAGAGGGATTCATCGACTCTTTTGAGGAAATAGATGAAATGGAGTTGGACAGGGATAATGGAAGGATAAGAATCCAAGGGGATATGGAGGACAAGCCCCTAAGGGATAGGCTGAGGGGGAAGAGGACCGTAACATCAGGCTGCGGCAAGGGATCCTCCTTCTATAATGTCCTTGATTCTTCCAAAAGCAGGAAAATAGATAAAATCATGGGAATCGAACCCCAAACTGTGATACAATTAATGAGAGAATTCAACAAACACAGTGGACTTTTCAACGAAACAGGAGGAGTCCACAGCTGTGCCCTTTCCAGCAGGGACAGGATACTGGTTCACAGGGATGACATTGGCAGACACAATGCCTTGGACAAGATACTCGGCTGGGGGCACATCAGCAGTCAGGACTTCAGTGACAAACTAGTCCTAACAACAGGGAGAATTTCTTCGGAGATGCTCATTAAAACTGCCAAACGGGGAGTGCCGGTTGTAATCTCAAGATCTGCACCCACCTCCCTGGCAGTGGACCTGGCAAGGGAGCTGAACATAACCCTTGTGGGATTTGCAAGGGGAGAAAAAATGAATATCTATACAAATTTTCCGAGCATTGTTTTCTAAAGCGAATGCCATGAAGCAATGCCGTTGGGTAAAGGAGAAATCCTGAAGCCTCCCGTTTGGAAAGGAAGATGTTTATTTGACAACCTTCCTTACAGGTTGTTTTTTTTCGCATATGAAAGGTGGAATTACATGGAATTCTTTAGGGTGGTGTCAGTTAATGATGCCAGGGATCTTATAAAAAATGAATTTGGAAATTACCGGATGGGGTCCGAGGAGGTCAGCCTGGTCCAAGCTCAGGGAAGAGTGCTCTCGGATGATGTTGTTTCGGATATAAATGTACCTGAGTTTGACAGGTCAACAGTTGACGGCTATGCAATCCAGGTAGAGGACAGCCATGGTGCCACAGAGTCCATACCAAGCATCCTGGAGGTCCTTGGCGAGGTTCTGATGGGTGAGACTCCAAATTATGAAGTCAAGACCGGACAGGCTGTTTACGTGCCTACAGGGGGCATGATGCCAATGGGAGCAACTGGCATGATAATGATAGAGAATACGGAAAAGATGGACCAGGAAACGGTGCTTCTTTTTAAGCCCATCAGCAAGGGCGAGAACATGGTTTTCAAGGGTGAAGACATAAAAACCGGCCAGGTTGCCCTACAGGCAGGTCGGAGGATTGGACCCAATGAAATAGGAGTTCTGGCAAGTCTTGGAATAAAAAGGGTCAAGGTAATAAAGAGACCCCAGGTCTATATTCTCTCAACTGGCGATGAGGTGATCGACCTTGATGAAGAGCTCCAAATGGGTAAAATCAGGGATATAAATTCATACGCCCTCTCAGCCATGATAAAGGAAATGGGGGCGGAGGTGGCAGGCCGTGAAATCGTCAAGGACAATTATGAACTTCTTATGAGTGGGGTAAAAAATGCCCTTAAGGAGGCGGATATTGTACTTCTTTCCGGTGGAAGCTCTGTTGGTACCAGGGATTATACCCACAAGGTCATAACAGACCTAAAGGGAAAGGGCGTGCTGGCTCATGGACTTTCCATAAAACCGGGAAAACCCACGATTATTGGTGATGGACAAGGGAAGCTTATTGTAGGTCTACCTGGACACCCTGTTTCATCAATTGTAGTGTTCAAGGCAATAGTTCAACCCTACATCCAGAGCCTTCTTAAGGCACCGTCCCACTCAAGGATGGTGGAGGCCATTACGACTCACAACTTCCCGTCATCTCCCGGAAAGGAGACCTACCATATGGTAACATTAAAGGCGGAGGATGGGAAAATCCTCGCTACACCAAGCTTTGGAAAGTCAGGCATGATAACCCTTCTTTCCAGGTCAAATGGCTATATTGTAATAGCTGAACACGAGGAAGGAATAGACAAGGGCGAAACCAGAGAGGTTTATCTGTTTTAACGAGGGAGATGTGATTATGGAAAGAAATACCTATATAGACAATGTAGATGTGGACAAGGCTTTGGAAACCTATCTGGAGGCGCTTTCAATCCAGGGGGAGAGTGAGGAAATCACTGTTTATGATTCCCTGGGAAGGATAACCTGGGAAGCGATATATGCCAAGGTATCCTCACCTTCATACAACGCATCTGCAATGGATGGGATCGCGGTTACCTCCAAGAGGACAGAGGGGGCCAATGAGAGCAAGCCATTGACTCTTGTGGAAGAGGTGGATTTTAAATACGTTAACACGGGAAATCCAATCAAGGACCCCTATGACGCTGTCATCATGATAGAGGATGTACTCCAGGGAGAGGAAGGCAAGGTGCAGATCCTTAGACCGGCCTATCCCTATCAGCATGTGAGGCAGATTGGAGAGGACATTGTTGCAACAGAGATGATTCTTCCATCCAGGCATAGAATACGTCCCATGGACATAGGAGCACTTATTTCCGGTGGAATTGAGAGTGTAAATGTTTATAAGAGCCCAAGGATCGGGATAATACCCACCGGGTCTGAAATTGTGGAGGATGCATCCCAGGTAAGGGAAGGGACCATCATAGATTCAAATTCCCATGTTTTCAAAGGTTTGGTTGAATCCCTAGGTGGAATGGCGAAAAGATACCCCCCTATGGAAGATGATTATGAAAAGCTTAAAGATCTGATTTCACAAGCTGTGGAAGAGAATGACATGATCATCATAAATGCTGGCTCATCAGCCGGAACAAAGGACTTTACCGTGAACCTTATTCAGGAACTTGGGAAGGTAGTTGTCCATGGAGTGGCATTAAAGCCCGGAAAACCAACCATTCTAGGGATAATTAAAGGCAAGCCTGTAATTGGAATTCCAGGCTATCCGGTTTCTGCGTTTATGGTCTTTGATGTTTTTGCAAAACCAATCATACTTAAGTATTTGGGAGATCAGGGAGAAATATATGAAACAACAGAAGCCTTTCTAAGTAGAAGAATGGTTTCTTCCCTTAAGAATAAGGAGATTGTAAGGGTCACACTTGGCAAGGTAAAGGACAGGCTTATAGCAACTCCATTATCAGGTGGAGCAGGAGTCAGCATGAGTCTGGTAAAGGCCGATGGCCTTGGGATCATACCAAGAAATGTTGAAGGCTATGAGGCAGGGGACAGGATAAGGGTGGAGCTCTTAAAGCCAATATCATCCATAAGAGACAAGCTCCTTTCCATAGGAAGCCATGATCTGGTTATGGATATTGTGGCCGATATGATGGAACTGACCTCATCACACGTGGGTAGCATGGGAGGGATCCTCTCCCTTAGGAGGGATGAATGCCACCTTGCACCCATACACCTGCTGGACATGGAAACCGGTGAATACAACATTAGCTATGTCAAAAAGTACTTTCCAGGCAAGAGAATGGCCCTGATAAAGGGAATACAAAGAAGTCAGGGTTTTATTGTCCAAAAGGGAAATCCCCATGACATAAAGGGATGTGCGGACCTTACAAGGGAGGATCTAATATTTGCGAACAGGCAGAGAGGCGCTGGAACCAGGGTTCTCCTGGATTATCACCTGAAGATGGAAAGGATTGAACCAAGGGAGATAAGGGGCTACCAGAGGGAATTTACAACCCATATGGCAGTTGCCGCAGCTGTAAAGAACAATACAGCTACAACAGGACTTGGGGTCCTATCTGCTGCCAAGGCCATGGACCTTGACTTTGTTCCACTGTCCAATGAGGACTATGATTTCCTGGTCCATGGAGATTCCATGGAAATGGATCAGGTCAGGGACTTTGTGAATCTTATCAAATCAGATGAATTTCAATATAGGGTAAAAGACCTTGGTGGATACGGTTTTGAGAATACAGGTGAAATAATATGGATAGAATAGAGTTGATAACATGAGAGACAGTTTTGGAAGAGATATAAATTATTTGAGAATATCCTTAACAGACAGGTGCAACCTTAGGTGCGAGTATTGCATGCCGGAGGATGGAATAAAAAACAAGATTCCACACTGCGATATGCTCAGTCTGGAAGAGCTTTATGAGATAACCGAAGCCTTCGTAAGCCTGGGAATCGACAAGATAAGGTTTACAGGTGGAGAACCCCTAGTAAGGTATGGAGCGGTTGATTTCATTAAGAGGGTCAATGGTCTGGAGGGAGTCAGGGAGGTTACCCTGACCACAAATGGAATCATGCTCAATGACCACCTGGATGACCTATTGGATGCAGGAGTTAAAAGGCTGAATATAAGTCTAGACACTCTGGATCCTGAAAAATACAGGGAAATCACCCGTGGGGGAGACATTCGGAGGGTCCTTGCAGCAATAGAAAATGCAAAGGCCAAGGGTATAAAACCCATCAAGATAAATACAGTCCTAATAGGTGGTTTCAATGATGATGAAATTCCTGACCTTGTTGAAATGACAAGAGACGGAAGTATGGATGTACGCTTTATAGAGCTTATGCCAATTGGTGAGGCAACGGGATTTGCCAGGTCAAGATTTATTTCCAACGAGGAGATACTCAAGAGGATTCCAGACCTTGTTCCGGTTGATAGGGATGATCCATCCTCCCCTGCAACCTACTATAAATTGCCAGGCGGAAAGGGGAAGGTTGGCCTGATAAACCCAATTTCCTGCAAGTTCTGCACCAACTGTAATCGTGTGAGACTAACTGCGACAGGAAAACTGAAGCTGTGTCTCCATTCCAACAGGGAAATAGACCTGAAGAAGGTTCTCAGGGAGGGAAGAGACCTCCAGGAGGCAATCAGGGAGGCCATACTTACAAAGGAAGAGGAGCATCATCTGGAAAATCAGGAATATATAAGCAGAAACATGAATCAAATAGGAGGTTAGACAATGGACCTTACTCACTTCAATGAAGAAGGCAGGGCCCACATGGTTCAGGTGGGGGATAAGGAGGATACAAAAAGGACGGCAACAGCATATGGAAGAATAACCATGAAAAGGGAAACAGCCAGGAGAATAAAGGATGGTCTTGTGGACAAGGGGGATGTCTTAAGCGTAGCCCAGGTTGCTGGAGTAATGGGTGCCAAAAGGACTAGCGATATAATACCAATGTGCCATAATATCTTTCTTACAGGAGTAGACATAAGTTTCCATGTTGACGATGAATTTGTGGAAATAAGTGCTCAAGTTAAGACAACCGGTAAGACCGGAGTTGAAATGGAGGCTCTGTCAGCTGTCAGCATAGCTGCGCTAACCATATATGACATGTGCAAGGCCATGGACAAGGAGATGACAATAGAGGAGGTAAAGCTTATGGAAAAGACAGGAGGAAAGTCTGGAACCTTCAGAAGGGAAGGCTTTGGAAAGGTGCTTTCTGTTAATATCTCTGAAAAGAAGGGTGTTGTGAAGGAGCCGGTAGACCAGGGTGAATTCAAGGTTGACCATGGGCTTGTTAATGACGCCCATAGCGGTGACTGGCACAGGCAGGTAAGTCTACTGGCCAAGGAGAGCTTCGACAAAATGAGGGAATCTGGAGCTATGGACCTTAAATATGGGGATTTTGCGGAAAACATCACCACAGAGGGCATAACACTCTATGAGCTTCCAGTTGGTACAAGAATGAGGATAGGGGACACCCTTCATGAAGTGACCCAGATCGGGAAGGAATGTCATTCGGGCTGTGCCATCTCAAAAACAGTTGGGAAATGCGTGATGCCAAAGGAGGGTATTTTCACAAAAGTCCTCAGGGACGGCACAATAAAGCCTGGAGATGAGATAGAGATACTGGATGGGCCAGGACGTTAGTCCCGGTATTTTGTTTAGAATCATCAATCCAAGGGAATATAATAACTATAGCTCCTATTACATAACCAGATTAGGAGGGATAGTGAAATGTTAAGATGGTCAATAATATTTATTGTAGTGGCCTTGGTAGCTGCGGTATTGGGCTTTGGAGGAATTGCAGGAGCGGCAACTGAAATTGCCAAGATACTCTTCTTTGTGTTCCTCGTATTGTTTGTTCTATCGTTGATATTCGGGAAAAAACTAAATCCTTAAATGTATACTACAAAAGAAAACTCCAGGTGGATCACCTGGAGTTTTCCTATAAGGAGGAGTATTGAACATAATCCAATGATTGGTCTCTGTGGAGTCTGTGGCCTATGAATCCAGCCTCCAGAAGCTCCTTTTGCTTCTCTATCATCGTCATTGGTATATTTACCATCTTATCAACCGCAAGGTTTTCTTCCCTGTCTATTCTGCCGTGGAGAATATAACGCCAGATTCCATCACTGTTATCGGGAAGCGTACCGTATTTTCTCTTCAGATCCTTTATTTTCAAGCCATGTCTCATTATATTGTTCACACTGAAGTAATTGTAGGGGGAAATTGTGCAAACCATATGCTCGTAGCCCTCTGATGCAACTATTGGCTTCATAAGTGAAAGGGTCATATACTGTAGGTTATTTCCCCTGTAGGGTGGGTCAACAACCGTGGTTTCCAGTTGACAGACCTTTTTGAGACCGGCCTCCGGAAGACCCACGTCACGTCCAAGATTCCTTTCCTGCAATCCTGGGAAACTGACATACCTGTATGCAATCATCTGATTATCCTCACCGTAAATGCCAATCACCTTTGCACCCTCATCAAGGTCCTGCTTCATATCCTCATAGGAATCAACAAAAAGCACTTCCTTGTTGGGCAATGCATCATAAACCCTTTGTATCAAATCAACCATATGGTCAAGAGCCTCGTAGGAAACAAGCCTTGCAACATAGTCTTCCATCTCCTGTGCTCCGTGTCTTTCCCTGACAAGCCTACCTTTTTCAATTATCATGAAATCACCCCTGCTAGTAATTTAAAAAGCCCGCCACGGAATTAACCGTAGTCGAGCTTTAAATATTGGCTTCCTCAAATTTGATGTAGTTTAACTGCTGGCTGTCCTTGTTTATTTCATAGCCAATGTACCCCTGCTCGATCAGGTCTCTTTGCATCTCAAGGTTAGCCCATTTGGAAATCACAAGGTCCACTGGATTAAGAATCTGTTTCTTCATGTCGCTATGAAGGATGAATCTCCACAGTCCATCATCCCCATCCTCTGAGGATCCATATTTTCTCTTAAGGGCCTTTATTTTCAATCCGTTTTTCATGATATTATATAGGCTGAAGAAATTATGGGGCGATACTGTACACAGGAAATGATTGTAGCCTTCCTGGGTAACCATCTTCTTGGCTGCTCCAAGAGTGAGACTTTGCAGGTCATTGCCTCTGTATTTTGGATCCACGACCGTGGTCTCAAGGTGTACAACCTTGTCCAGTTCATCCGGGTTCAGTCCGATATCATAACCCATATTTCTCTTATCCCTTCCAGGGAATGCTATATATCTGTATGCGATTATGCGGTCTCTGCTGTTCAGTACACCGATTACCCTCGCGCCTTCTTCCATATCAGTAAGCATGTCCTCGTATGAATCCATGTAGAGAACATCCTTGTTTGGAAGATTATCATATACATGTTGCTGAAGATCAATGACCTCTCTTAGCCTATCTTTTCCCAGTAATTTCATTTTATACTCTTCAAGCTCCATGTTGGTGTGTTTATTTTTTAATAAATTGCCCTTTCCAAGCACCATATATATGTCCTCCCTTCCCTTAACGTCTCAACCGACAACCTGCAACCTGTCATCAAGTTGTAAGTTTATTATATACTATGTATTTAGTATATGTCAACAAAAATAATTTGTCCCTAAACGTGCATTTGAAGAGGCTGCAAAGAGAAAAAATGGATGCAGTACGCAAGGAAACGTGTAAACTCAGACATGAAAACATTTGCAGGGAATCACTCGAATTTGCTAATCACGGAATATTCAGAATATATAATAATGATTTTTTGGGGTATAAAATTACTCAGGAGGTGCATATAGGTGTCTGAAAATATATATGAAAAGCCATCAAAAAAAGAACTGAAGGAGAAACTTAGTGAAATTTCCTACAAAGTGACCCAGGAAAATGCCACTGAAAGACCATTTACAAGTGAGTACGACAAATTCTCGCAAGACGGTATTTATGTGGATATAGTATCCGGAGAACCGCTCTTTTCGTCAAAGGACAAATACGATGCAGGCTGCGGCTGGCCCAGCTTTACAAAGCCCATTGAAAAGGAGAATATAAAGGAGAAAAAGGATCTTAGCCACATGATGATAAGAACAGAGGTAAGGAGTAAACATGGAGATTCCCATCTGGGTCATGTCTTCACGGATGGACCAAAGAAGGAGGGAGGGCTAAGATATTGCATAAATGGTGCCGCCCTAAGGTTTATCCCAAAGGACAGGCTGGAAGAGGAAGGTTACGGTGAATACCTGAATTTGTTCAAAAAATAATCTAAAGGGAGGCAAGCCTCCCTTTAGATTATTTTTGTACTCCAGCCTTCACAGTTCCATACATCAGTCGCCACGTCCCTATAAAAGTCAGGTTCATGGGAAATCAGGAGGATTCCACCTCTGTAGGCCTTAAGAGCTCTCTTAAGCTCCTCCTTGGCATCCACATCAAGGTGGTTTGTGGGCTCATCAAGAAGGAGTATGTTTGTTTCCCTGTTCATGATCTTGCAAAGTCTTACTTTGGCCTGTTCACCGCCGCTAAGGACCATGACCTTGGATTCTATGTGCTTGGTCATAAGCCCGCACTGGGCCAGTGCCGCCCTGATTTCAAACTGGGTCCAGCCAGGGTATTCCTTCCACATTTCCTCAATGCAGGTATTGTTGTTATCGCTTGAAGATTCCTGCTGGAAGTATCCTATCTCCAGATTCTGTCCAAGCTCAACATTGCCTGAATAGGAAGGGATAAGTCCAAGAATAGACTTTAACAGGGTGGTCTTGCCAAGGCCATTGGCTCCAGTAAGTGCTATCTTCTGTCCCCTCTCCATGACAAGATTAAGTGCCTTTGTAAGTGGTTCATCATACCCGATCACAAGCTCACTGGTCTTGAAGATTTCCTTTCCTGCAGTCCTGCCTTCCTTGAAATTGAACTTAGGCTTTGGCTTCTCTTTTGAAAGCTCAATCACATCAATCTTATCCAGCTTTTTCTGCCTGGACATTGCCATGTTCCTTGTGGCAACCCTTGCCTTGTTCCTTTGGATAAAATCCTCCAAGTCTGCTATTTCCTGCTGCTGTCTCTTGTAAGCCGACTCCAGCTGTGCCTTCTTGGCCTCGTATACCTTTTGGAAGTCATCGTAGTCTCCAACATATCGACTCAATTCCTGGTCCTCAATATGATATACCAGGTTGATAACACTATTTAGGAATGGGATATCATGGGAGATAAGCAAGAATGCATTCTCATATTCCTTCAAATATCTCTTAAGCCATTCAATATGGTCTTCATCAAGGTAGTTGGTGGGCTCATCCAGCATTAGGATGTCAGGCTTCTCCAGGAGTAGCTTGGCCAGCAGAACCTTTGTCCTCTGCCCACCACTGAGCTGGTTAACCTCCTTGTCCAGTCCTATGTCGGTGAGACCAAGCCCCCTTGAGGTTTCATCGATTTTGGCATCTATGATATAGAAGTCATTGTGGTCAAGAATATCCTGGATGGTTCCAACATCCTCCAGCATATCAGAGAGCTGGTCCCCATCCACATCGCCCATTTTCATGTACATGTCCTGCATCTCTGCCTCCAGGTCGAAAAGATACTTGAATGCTGTCTTTAGAACATCTTTTATGGTCATGCCTTTTTGTAGAGCCGCATGCTGGTCCAGATAACCAACCCTTACCCTCTTTGCCCACTCTATCTGACCTTCGTCGGATTCAAGTTTTCCGGTAATTATATTCATAAAGGACGACTTTCCCTCTCCATTGGCTCCAACAAGTCCAACGTGCTCTCCCTTCAGGAGTCGAAAATTAACATCCTTTAGTATCTCGCGACCACCAAAGCTGTGATTGAGATTCTTTACAGTTAAAATACTCATTGTGTGCTCCTTTCAATTAATACTCTGACGATTATAACATGATTGGTGGAAAATTAAAATTGTTTAAGTGAAAATTTCATGTGATTGCCCCCCTATCCTCAAGGTTTACTGAAAGTGAGGCGAGGGTATAGTTAGGTTGACTGAAATTATTGCAGGCAAGCCCTGTTTTTTCATGGATAACGTTTACATCCCCATGAAGATGCCGTACAATAAACATGGAATTATTATCAATAAAGGGTCTATTACATTGGAAAGAGGAGGAATGGAAAGATGAAACCGTCAATAAGGGAAAAACTTTCGCTGATAGGAGTTTCAATGGATTTGGGGGCAGGAACCCCAGGGGTCAGCCTTGGTCCAGCCGCACTGAGGTATGCAGGTGTAGTGGAAAGACTTGAAAAGATTGGCTATCAGGTAGAAGACAAAGGTGATATTGTAGCTGATAGAAAGGCTGTTTCTACAACACCGGATACAAACCTTAAGAACCTGGACGAGGTTGTCAGGGTAAACACTGAACTATGCAGGAGTGTAGACCAGGAGATGGCCGCAGGAAGGTTTCCGCTTGTCATTGGAGGAGATCACAGCATTGCAATAGGAACAATAGCAGGTGTACTCCAGCACAAGAAAAACCTTGGGATAATCTGGATTGACGCTCATGGAGATATGAACACACCAGAAACCTCGCCATCAGGAAACATACATGGGATGCCTCTGGCGGTAAGTCTTGGAATGGGTCACGAAAAGCTTACTGCAATCGGGGGAAAAGAGAGCAAGGTAGACCCAAGAAATGTGGCTCTGATAGGGTGCAGGGACCTTGATGCAGGGGAAAGGGAGGTACTAAAGAAACTGGGTATAACTGTGTTCACAATGCATGAGATAGATAAATGGGGCATGACTATCGTAATGGAAAAGGCAATTGAGATAGCCACTGACGGTACGGATGGTTTCCATGTAAGCTTTGATGTGGATAGCTTGGATCCCGCTTATATTCAGGGAACCGGGACCAGGGTCCCCGGGGGTTTGACCTTCAGGGAAAGCAACCTGGGACTTGAGTTGATTGCCCAGACTGGTAAGATGGTAAGTGCCGAGTTTGTGGAAGTCAACCCATTGATTGACAACAAGAACCAAACTGCTCAGGCTGCTGTTACCCTCATGGGATCACTCCTGGGAGAATGGCTCATATAGGTCAGAAAATTAAAAAGCTACCGGGGAGGTGATCTCTCCAGTAGCTTTCTTGTTAAAGACAGATTATGCAAGCTTCTTTGAGAAAATTGCAAGTACAAGTATTATCAACAAACCGAAAATCATAAGGCTGGTTTGTGTGATTGAAATGATTCCCCCAATTGCTACAAGTAAAATTGCAACTGGAATTACGAACTTGACAAGTGCATACCAAATGTTGAAGAGGCCGAATTTAAATAATCCTCCACTGGTAAGTTCACTCTTAAGGTCTTCCTTATTCATGAACCAACCTACAAATATTGATAGAAGCATTCCTCCTATTGCAAGGAATATCTTGTCTGTAAGGATGTCGAAGAAGTCAAAGAATCCTGCACCCAATACTGTCACTCCGGCCAATACTCCCATTGACAATGAAGATAGGAGGTTGGTTACCACCATTACAGCTCCAGTTGAGTAAACTGCCTTCTTCCTGTTCATGCCACGTTGGTCAATCAAGTATGCTGTTACGGTCTCCAGCAATGACACAGATGAAGTAAGGGCTGCAACTGAAAGCGCCACAAAGAACAGTGCTGAGAATATCACTCCAAGGCCGCCCATCTGAGCAAATATCGTTGGAACAACAACAAATACAAGTCCTGGGCCAGCAGCTGGCTCAAGTCCAAATGCAAACAATGCTGGGAATATTGCAACACCTGCAAGCAATGCTACTACTGTATCCAAAGCAGTTATTATAAATGCATTCTGAGGTAGGTTTTCCTTACTTCCAAGATAGGAACCATATGTGATGATAGCCCCCATACCAAGGCTTAGTGAGAAGAATGCCTGCCCCAATGCTGCAAGGAAAGTCTCCCCTGTAACCTTTGTAAAATCTGGCTTAAGCAAAAACTCCATTCCCGCGCCCGCTCCTGGAAGAGTTACACTACGGATTGAAAGCAGCACCAAAAGACCGAACAACATAGGCATAAGCACCTTGCCGGCTTTTTCTATACCACCAGAAATACCCTTTGCCACAATGGCGACATTGGCAAATAGGAATACCAGCATCCATCCTATAGGCTCAATAGGGTTAGCAATAAAAGCATCAAAGATTGCTGGTACTGCAGATGGGTCGCTCACCAAACCTGTAAAAGATTTGAATATGTAGGCAAGTGACCATCCTCCAACAACAGGATAGAAACCCATTATCAAGAAAGCTGACAGGACGCCCATAACACCTACAAAGGTCCACCTGTTGTCATACTTCTTGAAGGCTCCCACTGCTGCAGTATTGGCACTTCTACCAAGTGAAAGCTCTGCTATCATGACACTGATACCAATAACAAATACAAATGCAAGGTAGATTAGAATAAATGCTCCTCCACCGTTTTCACCTGCAGTATATGGGAATCTCCAGATATTCCCCAGACCTACTGCTGATCCTGCCGCGGCCATTATAAAGCCAAGGCGCGAACCCCAATTTTCTCTTTTCTGTTCCATAAAATCCCTCCTAAATAATAGTTAGTAACTAAATGATAGCGAATGTTGCAAACGTTTTCAGAACACACCTCCCTGCGGTTGATCTTTAAAATAAAAGTGGGTATGCTCAAGCAGGTCAGTCAGATTTATCATGTAGTGTTGCTTAAGCTTATCCCCAAAAAACCATGTTTAAGGAACAGTCTAACACACTGGTAAATTAATTACAAGTCATTTTCGGAATTGTCAAATAATTAACCAATAATGATAATCAATGCAATTCGACAAAGTGTAGCAGCGTGGAAAA
>Ga0334895_1002763_pt1 | contig 14394 bp, 10 predicted proteins | sample GraSluR3_MG_7_FD_207229 | JGI IMG/M metagenome (GOLD analysis project Ga0334895, IMG submission 207229) | Sludge microbial communities from methane-producing bioreactor in Wageningen University, Netherlands - Granular Sludge_31_05-R3 | ecosystem: Engineered > Bioreactor > Anaerobic >... | reverse complement strand
CGATCCGGGAGTAAAGGCGGCCACCAGGGCATGCCCTGTTTCGTGGTATGCCACAGTACGGCGTTCCTGGGGATTGATGAGCTTGCTCTTTTTCTCAAGTCCCGCCACAACCTTTTCGATGGCCTCCTTGAAATCGCCGGTGGTAATTGTCTTGCGTCCACGGCGCACCGCCAGCAGGGCGGCCTCGTTTACGATATTCGCAAGGTCCGCTCCCACAAAACCGGGGGTCAGCCGGGCAATCTCTTGAAGGTCCACGTTTTCCCCGAGTTTGACGTTTTTGCTGTGGATCTTCAGAATCTGTTCACGACCGTGGACATCCGGACGGTCGACCAGCACCTGCCGGTCAAAACGTCCGGGTCTGAGCAGGGCGGGGTCCAGGATTTCCGGCCGGTTGGTGGCGGCGAGAATTATTACTCCAGAGGATGCGTCAAAGCCGTCCATCTCCACCAGGAGCTGGTTCAGGGTTGTCTCCCGCTCGTCGTTGCCTCCCATGGCGTTGACCCGGGACTTGCCGATGGCATCCAGCTCATCGATGAAGATAATGCAGGGGGCCTTGCCCCTGGCCTGTTTGAATAAGTCCCGAACCCGTGCTGCACCGACACCAACAAACATCTCGACAAAGTCGGCGCCGCTCATGCGGAAAAATGGCACCCCCGCGTTTCCGGCCACCGCCCGGGCAAGCAGGGTCTTGCCTGTACCTGGAGGGCCTACAAGGAGGATTCCCTTGGGGATTTTTCCGCCGATTTCCAGGTATTTTTCCGGACTTTTCAGAAAGTCCACCACCTCGACGAGCTCTTCCTTGGCCTCGTCCGCCCCGGCAACGTCGTCAAAGGTGACGCCTGTGGACCCCTCCGCTACAATGATGGATTTGTTCTTTCCGAAGGACATGACGTTGCTGCCCATGTCTCCCATACGTTTGAACATGAAGCGCCACAGGACAACCAGGACGAGCAGGGGAAGCAGCCATCCCAGTATAAGGTTGAGCAGGGCCGGTTCCTGCTGAATTATCGCGTAGTAATCCACCCCCTTTTCTTCCAGCAGGGGCACAAATCCGGGATCCTCCACCGGAACTGTACGGTAAACAAAGGACGCCCGGTCCTGCAGTCCCTCCTGCATCCCAGTCATGCCTATATAGTAGTTTCCGCCTATCTCGACCCGGCTGATTTCACCGTTTCGGATCCGTTCCTTGAACTCGCTGTAAGGTATTGTACGCTGGTCCTGCATCTTCTGCCCGATCAGGGCGTTGAAAATCATCAAGCCAAGAAGAACGGCGACAAAATAGCCGAAGGTAAAGCGATGTTTCTCGAAAAAGGGTTTATCCTTCTGGGGCCCGTGGTCGCAGTCTTCGTTGTCCCAACAGCCTTTCTTGTCCGCCATGCTGATTCCTCTTGTGTTTTCGTGTACTGCACTGTATGCTTCTTGAAAAGATAGTCAGACTTTCTGAGAACGGCAACAATTTGCACTGATACGCAGTATTGTTTCCACAAAGGACTGAATGATATTTCACCTGAGCCTGCCACAACTACCGATTCTCCTGTCTTTTTTTGTTTCCTTCATTGTTTTTATTGTGTCCCTGATTAAATCGGATCGTGATTACGCGGTTTTTCTGCTGCTCCTTATGCTGGCCGTACTTGAATGGTCCGGAGCCTATCTTCTGGAAATCTCGGCAGAGGCCTTTCCCCTGATTGTCTTCTTTTCAAAACTCAAGTACCTGGGAATTGTCTTTGTTCCGGTCTTTTTTCTGCTCTTTACCCTGTCTCTCAGCAGGATTGTACCGCAGCAGCGTCTTATGCGTATGCTTCCGCTGCTCTTGATTGTTCCCTTCCTGAACCAGATTGTGATCTGGACAGATCCGCTGCATCGCTTCTTTTTTTCTGAAGTACTTCTCATGCACGTTGAGGACTCGGTTTTTATTCAGCATGTGTACGGGCCGGTTTTCTGGCTCCATACCCTCTACTCCTACGGACTCCTGCTTGCCGGGGCATTTGTCCTGATCCGCATGATTGTTTCCGGAGAAGAGAAGATGACCGGCAGCGCGGTGCTGCTGATTTTTGCCCTTTGTGTGCCTCTGTTGGGTAATGTTCTGCACCTTTTCCGCCTGACCGGACCGATGCAGTTTATTGACCTTACACCGGTGAGTTTCTCATTTTCAGGAGCCCTGTTCCTGTATGTAATCCTCCGATATCGGGTTAGCGATTTTGTACCCATAACCCACCAGCTCATTCTTGACAATCTGCGGGAGGTTATCCTGGTCCTGGACCACGAGAACCGGATTATCGAGATGAACACGGCGGCATCTCAGTTGTTCCGGCAACGGTCCGAGGATATTCTCGGTCATCCCATACTGGAGCTGAGCCTGACGAATCGGGAAATCATCAGCGGGTTTAAGGACATCTACGATATCGAGTGCGAGACGGAGCTGTATATTCGGGGAGAACAGCGCAGTTTCGAGCTGTCCATTGTCCCGGTACAGGACCGGCGTCTGCCATCCCTGGGGCGGGTGGTGGTTTTACGGGACATAACGGAGCGAAAGATCGCCGAGCTGCGCTCTACCCGGAGCGAACGCATGGAATCACTGGAACTTCTGGCCGGAGGGGTCTCCCATGATTTCAACAACCTCCTGAGCGCTATTGTGGGGAATGTTTCCCTGGCGGTACTCGAGAACAGGGATCCCCTGATTGCGGAGTATCTCAAGCAGATCGAGTCGGCCCTGGACCAGGCACGGGACCTGACCAGGCAGCTGAACAGCTTCTCCCGAAAAAGCTGCCCCGAAGCGGAAGTTGTCTCCCTGAAAAGCATGGTGGAAGAATCTGCGGGAATATTCCTGAAGGATTCGAAGATAAATGTGCGCATGGAAATGAGCGGGGACCTGTGGAAGATTTTTGTTGATCCGGGACAGATTATCCAGGTTGTCAATAATCTGCTGGTAAACTCCCTTCAGGCAATGCCCGCGGGGGGTACTCTCAGCGTGGAAGCGAAGAATGTTCGTTTAACGGCGGGAAACAAAATCGGCCTTAATCCTGGCGCCTATGTTCATGCCCATTTTACGGATACAGGTCCTGGCATTCCGGCGGAAAAGCTTCCCCACATATTTGATCCCTACTACACTACAAAAAAAGACGGGTCAGGCCTGGGCCTGGCCATGGCCCAGGCAATTGTGCTGAACAATCAGGGAGCCATATATGCCGAAGCCGGTCCCGGGGGCAGCTTTCATCTGTATCTGCCTGCCTCCGTGGAGGCTAAGCCAGATCGGCAAGCTCCTCCCATCGCAGGGTCTTCTTTTCAATCAGAGCTTTGAGCTCGTCGTAACGCAGCGCGAGTTCCCCATGCCGTTCCGGGGGCGTTGCAGGATCCACGAAGGCCTTTTCTATCGCCGACTTTTCCTTTTCCAGCTCCTCGATGGCAGGCATGAGTTCAGCGAACTCTTTCTGTTCCCGGAAACTCAAGGAGCGCTTCTGTTCCCGCTGCACCGGCCGTTCCCTTCCGCGTAAGGGTTTCTGCGGCTCTCCCTTTTTTTCCTGCTCCTTCCTGAACTGCAGGTACTCCGAGTAGCTGCCGGGGAAACCCTGAATCCTTCCCTCCGCATCGAGAATCAGAAGAAAATCAACGCTCCGGTCCAGGAAGTAGCGGTCGTGGGAGACTATCAGCAGGCAGCCTTCAAAAGCGTCCAGAAAGTCCTCCAGCAGGGAGAGGGTCTGAATGTCCAGGTCGTTGGTGGGTTCATCGAGGATAAGGAAGTTCGGGTCCGGCAGCAGTACCTTCAACAGCTGCAACCGTCTCCTCTCGCCCCCGGAGAGCCGTTTGATCGTGGTGTACCATTTATCACGGGGAAAATTGAACTCCTCCAGAAGCCGGCTTATCTCCTTCGGCCGGCCGTTCTGCTTCCGGATTACCTCGGCATATTCCTTCAGGAATCCCACCACCGTCTGTTTATCATCCAGCTCCTCGGACATCTGATCGAAATAGCCGAAGCGGGTGTTGATGCCCTGATCGGTCCAGCCCCCGTCGGGTTCAAGTTCACCGATAATCAGCCTCAGAAGAGTGGTTTTACCGCTGCCGTTGGGGCCCACCAGGCCGATCCGCTCTCCCCGTTTGAAGGAGTAGGTAAAAGGTTTTAAAACCTCCCGACCGTCAAAGGACTTGCTCAAGTTTTTCAACTCCAGCACCTTTTTCCCCAGCCTGCGGTGGTTCACGCTGAACTCCCGAAGAGACTGGGCTTCCGCTTCGTCCCGGTCCATGAGGTTGATGATTCGTTCGGTCCGCTTCTTGTCTTTTCCGGTCCGGGCCTTGGGACCCCGTTTTAACCATTCAAGCTCCCGGCGCAGAATTGAAGCTGTACGTTCCTTCTGCCGTGCCTGGGCGGCCAGGCGTTCCTGTCGTTTTTCCATGTAATAGCTGTAATTCCCGTCGTAGCGGTAGAGGGTCTGATCATCCAGTTCATAGATTCTGCCTGCCACGGAGTCGAGAAAGTAGCGGTCGTGGGTCACCAGAAGCAGGGCTGTCTCGGTTTTTTCCAGGTAGTCCTGAAGCCAGAGGATGGTATCGATATCCAGATGGTTGGTCGGCTCGTCGAGAATAAGCAGGTCTTTTTCTCCCGCCAGGGCCTGGGCCAGGGAGATTTTCTTGATCATTCCCCCGGAGAGACTCCCCATGGGAAGGGAGAGGTCCGTGATTCCCAGCTCCTGTAGAACTGACCGAATCCGGGCTTCGGTTTCCCAGGCATTGTTGGCATCCATTAATTCTGTGGCGGCGCTCAAAGCAGCCTCTTCCTCCCGGCCGTGGGCTTTGCTGATAGCCTCGGCGGCCTGTTCGTATTGCCGCACGATATTAAGCAGGGGGTTCTCCTGCCGGAAGATATGGTCCGCCACGGTCTCTTCGGGACTGAAAAAAGGAATCTGGGGCTGGTATGAGATCCCGGCTGCACTGTTTACGATCACCTCTCCCGAGGCGGGTTTCAGTTCCCCCGCGAGTATTCTGAGCAGGGTGGATTTACCGCTGCCGTTTATGCCGACGAAGGCGGTCTTTTCGCCCGAATCCACTCCGAAGGAGAGTCCGGAGAAAAGGGGCTTGCCCCCCATGTTCATGCCGATGTTGTCTATTGAGAGGATATTCATGAATTTGTAGTTGTAGCTTAATGCAGTCCCTTATTCAATGCGTACGGCGTAGCCGAAGGCTGGAGAAACTGTTACATTAAAGATCCTGGGGATGTTTTAACGATACCCTTCCCCTTACAAAGGATTAATTATGAAACGATATGCAATGATCATATTTACGGTGTTCATGGCGGTTCTTTTTCTGACCGCCTGTTCCGGTGAGAGCGGCTCTTCGAGTCTCAGGATCAGCGCCGCGGAGCTGGACACGGAGGTCCAGAAGACGATTCGTCAGTACGAAGCCCAGGGAATGCAGGTTTCCGAGGAACAGAAGGCCCAGCTGCGTGAGGCGGTACTGAACCAGATGGTGGAGCGAAAGCTTCTTCTTCACGAAGCAGCGCAGTCTGGTATCGAACTTGACCAGGAGGAGTTTGAAACCGAGTTTGCCTCCATCAAGACCAACTTTCCCACTGACGAGGCCTTTACCCAGGCCCTTTCCCAGCGGGGTTATACGGAAGAGATGTTCAGGGCGGAAATGGCTGAGATCATGACGCTGCAGGCTTTTCTGGAAGAGGAGATCTCTGCCAAGATTGAGCTTGGCGAAGAAGAAATGCAGAGGTTTTATAACGAGAATCCGGAATACTTCGCAACGGAAGCCTCAGTCAGCGCCTCCCATATCCTGATCGAGGTCGACGAAGACGCCGATGAAGCCGAGGAGGCGGAAGCCTACGGCAGAATGGAAGATATCGCCGCCCGGGTGGCCGCGGGGGAAGACTTTGCCGAACTCGCCAGGGAGTACTCGGAAGGACCCAGTGCCCCCCGGGGAGGGGACCTGGGCAGTTTTCAGCGGGGCAGCATGGTACAGATCTTCGAGGATACTGCCTTCGCGCTGGAACCCGGCGGAGTCAGCGATATAGTCCGTACGGAGTTCGGATTTCACATTATCAAGGTACGCGATCGCAGCGAGGGGGGCACCCTCACGTTCGAGGATGCCCGGGACGCCATTGAAACCTATTTGCGTCAGGAAAAGGAGCAGGAGGCGGTGGCCGCCTATGTTCAGACGCTTAAAGAGAAATACAGCGTAGAAACCCCACAGGATTAATCGTCGTCCTCCTGAAATTCTCCCCGTTCCGATAAAAGCGGGACCTTCTGACTGGTTTTGAAAAAACCCATGGTTTCCATTAAATGGTCCGACTGGCTCGACAGTTCCTCCGCTGTCGACGCCAGTTCTTCCGATGATGACGCGTTCTGCTGAATTACCTGATCGAGCTGCATGATTGCCGAGTTTATCTGGTCTGCCCCCATGGATTGCTCCCGGCTGGCAGCATTGATTTCCTGGATAAGATCGGCGGTTTTCTGGATGCTTTTAACCAGTCCGGCGATTTTGGTCCCGGTTGTTTCCGCCGTATCCACGCTTGCGGCTGCCAGGTTTGTAATGCTCCCCGCGGCGGTCTGGCTGCGTTCGGCGAGTTTCCGCACCTCCGAGGCGACAACGGCAAAGCCTTTACCCGCTTCTCCTGCCCGGGCCGCCTCGATGGCTGCGTTCAGGGCCAGCATGTTGGTCTGCCGGGCGATATCCTCGATTATGGTGATCTTTTCCGATATCTCCCGCATGGCTTCCACCGTCTGATGAACAGACTCTCCGCTTTCAGTCGCTTCCCGGGCTGCCTGCTGTGCAATGGCGTCGGTGCTGACGGCGTTATCGCTGTTCTGCTTGATGCTGGAATCCATCTCCTCCATGGAAGCAGAGACCTCCTCGGCGGAGGATGCCTGCTCCGTCGCCCCCTGGGAGAGCTGCTGGGCGGAATTGGAGAGTTCCCGGCTGCCGGAAGAGACGTACTGGGCGGCGGTTTTTACATCGCTGACAATCTTGTTCAGATGTTTCACCATCTCTGCCAGGGCCGAGGCGAGGATACCGATTTCGTCCCCCCGGTTTATATCCAGGGAGACCGTCAGATCGCCACCGGCAATTTTGCGGGCAAGATCTCCCGCATGCCGCAAGGGGAGTGAAATCGTCCTTGAAAACAGAATAAAGATGATTACTGCCGCCAACAGGGCGACTGCGCTGATAATGAGTACCGCCTGGCGGATTCTTGTTACGGCGGAGAGAAACTCTGCATCATCCATGGTAAGCACCACATACCAGCCGGTCAGGGGTACCCTGCTGAACCCAGCGGTTTTGGGTATGCCGGTGTATACGTACTTTTCTACGCCTCCGCTTTCTCCATCGAGAATTCGCCGGGTAATCTCCTCCATCCCCGCGAGTTCTTCAAGTCGCAGGTCGAATATCAGGGAGTCGTCGGGATGGGCGATCACCAGTCCTTCCCTGTCGGTCATGTAAGCGTAGCCGCTTTCTCCGATTCGTGTTCCCAGGATCAGTTCGGAAAGGAAGCTGAAATTGACCACCGTAGCCGTTACACCGATGATATCCCTGCCGTCGTACACGGGAGAAGCTATGGATATAAAGGGAACTCCCGTAACCCTGTTGACGGCGGGCTGACTTATTGAGGTGTTCCCCTGCATGCTGCCCTGAAAATAGTCCCTGTCGGACACATCGACTCCCAGATAATCATTCGATGATGCGGCGATAACCTTCCCCCGGGGATCTATAACGAGGACGGTCTGGTAATCCTCGGAAAAACCTTCAATTCTCATAAAGCGCACGAGTTTTTCATTCAATGCTTCTATTGCTTCAGCGGCGGCTTCAGGCCCGGAATCCTGAAGAGCCTGTAAGGCTGTCAGAGTGGTGGTTCCCGCAGAAAGCTCGGCGGCAAGTTTTATCTCTGTTCTGAGGGTGTTGTTGATGCCGGTAGAAACATCAAAGGTCCTGTCTGACAAAAGTTCGTGCTGAACTGTACTGATCCCGCTGGTAGCCAGATAGATCGAAGTAATGCTCACAACTAACAGGGGGATCACCAGTATCAGAGAACCGATAAGGACAAGCTTTGTCCCTATCTTCATGGATCCTAACATGGTACTATCCTCCTTTTATAAATTTTACTGAATTAGCAAGGAATATGCAAAAAATATCGATCGAATCTGGTTCTTATGCCCTAGAACGGGTACAATCAGGCATATGACAGAGCAATTACTGCGGACCCTGCCTGAAAAGGCCCGAAAGGCCGAAAAGGATCAGACCAAGTATCTTCGGCGCCTGAGGGAGAAAAACCCGAAAAAGCTGGACGAAATGTTCCGCCGCCTGCACAGCGAGGTTTTCGCCGATATCGACTGCCTGGACTGCGCCAACTGCTGCAAAACGATCAGCCCACGCTTTAAAAAGCGGGACATTGAACGCATAGCCAAACACCTGAACATGCACCCCAAAACCTTTCGTCTGACCTATCTGGAGCTCGATGAGGACGAAGACTGGGTAGTGAAAAAGCTGCCCTGTCCTTTTCTGGGAGAAGACAACTACTGCTCGATCTACGAGGTCCGGCCGAAAGCCTGCGCCGAGTATCCCCATACCAACGTCAAGAACATGCGTGGGCATCTGGTTATCGCCCGGAAGAATCTGTCGGTATGCCCCGCGGTCTTCGAGATTGTGGAGCGTCTGCGGAAGGAGTATCCTCTTTAGCACGGGAGAATCAGTATGAAGAGGCAAAACCAGCAGGGGGTTATCCGTCGAGCATGCCTTAAAGAGACGATGATAAGGACACTACTGGTTTTTCTCATTATCAGTGCTATTTCAACACCGGTTTTTTACGTTTTTCACCGGATGACCAGGGAAACGGTAAGCCGCTCCATTCGCGAGGAGGAGATGCTCGAAATCTCCTATACCGCGGAGCAGATTGTCTCCTCCTTCCAGAGTTTCTGGGCCGATGTACTGTATCTCTCTTCCAGCGGTACACTTTCGGCCAGCCTCGAGGGTTCCGTCGATTTTGAATCCGCAGCCGACGATTTCCTGACCTTCGCCCGAAGCCGACGTATCTATGACCAGATCCGTTTCCTGGATTTGCAGGGAAATGAGGTGATCCGGATATCCCAGGTTAAGGGCTTTTTTACCCAGGAGCCGCATGAGGCTCTTCAGAACAAGGCCAAGCGTTATTACTTTCAGGAGAGTGTGAAGCTCGAGCGCGGAGAGATATACCTTTCCCGGCTTGATCTGAACGTGGAAAACGGCGAGATCGAGGTACCCTATCGGCCGATGATACGGATCGGGACTCCGGTTTTCGACGAAGCAGGGAATAAGCGGGGAATCCTTATTCTCAACCTGCCGGGACGGCAGATCCTTGACTATCTTGATGCCCTTTCCGGTGTTTCTTCCAGGCGGGTAATGCTTGTGGACGGGCATGGATACTTTCTGGATGCTCCTGATCCCGATATGGAATGGGGCTTCATGTTCCCCGACAAGGAGCCGACAGGCTTTGCCTGGAGTTTTCCCGAGGCCTGGCAGCGGATTGTTCCTGGCTACCGGGACCAGTTTTTTCTGGACGGAGGGCTTTTTACCTTTACCAACGTTGATCTGCAAATTTCCTTTATATCCTTCTGGGACCGGACGTTGATTCCTCAGCTTAAAATTCATAAACCCGATGGAAGCTATCCTCTGAAGCTGATCTCCTTTTACCCTGCCGCTGAATACCGTGAACTGCTGTGGGAACGCGCCGAGGGCCTGCTGCATGGATATTTTGTCTCTCTCCTGGTGGCCTCCATATTTTCCATTATCATAGCCCGCTTTCAGGTTGTTCAGATGGAAAACCGCAGAATGATAGAACACCTTGCCCTGCACGATTCCCTTACCGGGCTCCCCACCAGGCGGCTGTTCTATGACCGGCTGGAAACGGCCCTGAAGCTGGTTCGCCGTAACCGGCAGCACCTGGGGCTGCTGTTTCTCGATCTTGATAATTTCAAGGAACTCAACGACAGCGCGGGACATGAGGCGGGGGATATTCTGCTGGTAGAAATCGCAGGGCGAATCCGGGATTGCCTGCGGGAGAGCGATACCGTTGGTCGTCTGGGAGGGGACGAGTTCGTCGTTCTCCTGGAGAATGTGGATACCAGGGAAGATCTGCGCCTGGTTGCACAGAAGATACTTTCTGCGGTCCGGGAGCCCTGTGAAATAAAGGGTCGAAAGGTGAGCGTAAGCGTCAGCATCGGGGCCGCCATGGCCCCGGATGAAGCAGAAAGCGTGGATGATATTCTCCGCATTGCCGATGAAGAGATGTACAAGGCAAAGAGGGCTGGAAAAAACCAGATGAAGACACTATGAAACTCCTGGAACATCCTGAACGACAGATGCAGATCGTCTTGGTACGCCCCGAGGGGGATGCCAATATCGGAGCGGTCTGCAGGGCCATGAAAAATATGGGTTTTACCTCCCTGGCCCTGATTCTTCCTGACGGACGAGAGCCGGATAATAAGATCGTTCGCACCTGGGCCCTCAACGCCTATGATATCTTTGAAGGGTCCCGGGTGTATGCCTCCCTCGCGGATGCCCTGGAGGACTCCTCCTTCTCCGTTGGATTTACCCGGCGTACCGGCTCCCGGAGAAGGTCCCGGTTTTTTGACCTGGAGGAGATTGCCCCGCGCATTATCCGTAGAGTTCTTGAGGCAGGGGAAAAGCAATCTCTGGTATTCGGTAACGAGCAGAGCGGCCTTGACAGCGATGAACTCGCCCTGTGCAGCGCCGCCGCGTCCATCGAGAGCCACTTTGCCTTTCCCTCCCTGAACCTTTCCCACGCTGTACAGATCGTCTGCTACTCCCTGCGCAGGGCTCTTATGGGCGCGGCCCCTGCAGCCTCCGGTGGTCCCGGTATCCCCCGCCGGGAGGCAGATGCCGCGGCAGGAAATATTACCGAAGAGTTACGGGCCATCGGTTTCTTTACACTGGGTGACAGTACATGGCTGCGGAACTTTTTCCGCGACCTTATTGAACGAGCCGGCCTGAATGCCCGTGAAAGCGAGTATCTCGAGTCTCTCTTCCGGAAGATCCGGAACCTGAAGATCCACCGGAGCCAATAACGCTAATTACTGGTCAATCCGGTGATCCTGTAGTACCTTAAATCCATGCTTACAGCGGAACTAATCAAAAAAAAGCGTGACAAGTCCGTCCTGAGCGCCGAGGAGATCCGTTTTTTTATTGACGGTTATGTTTCCGGAGATGTCCCTGACTATCAGATGGCAGCCCTGCTGATGGCGGTCTGGTTTAACGGTATGAACGTCGAGGAGACCTACGACCTGACCATGGCCATGATGCATTCCGGGGACCTGATCGACCTCTCGTCCATACCCGGGGTAAAGGTTGACAAACACTCCACCGGCGGGGTGGCCGACACAACGACCCTGGTGGCGCTGCCCCTGGTTGCCGCCTGCGGGGGAAAGGTCGCCAAGATGTCTGGTCGGGGGCTGGGGCATACCGGCGGAACCCTGGACAAACTTGAGTCGATCCCCGGCTTCTCGGTCAGCCAGCCGATGGAACGCTTCGTGGAAATTGTCCGGGAGCACGGGCTATCGGTCATCGGCCAGACCGGCGATCTGGTCCCGGCGGACAAGTTGCTCTACGCGCTGCGGGACGTTACCGCCACCATCGATAATATAAGCCTGATTGCTTCCAGCATCATGAGCAAGAAACTCGCCGCCGGCAGTGATGCCATTGTACTGGATGTTAAGACCGGGAGCGGCGCCTTCATGAAGAACGAAGGGGATGCCGTCGCCCTTGCCCGGGCCATGGTGGGCATCGGAAAACGGGCGGGAAAGGGCGTCTCTGCCGTGGTGAGTGATATGAGCCAGCCCCTGGGAGAGGCCATCGGTAATGCCCTGGAGGTCCGGGAGGCGGTGGAGATCCTGCAGGGGCACCACGGGGAGGGAGACCTGGCCCGGGTTTCCCTGACCCTGGCTGCCAGGATGCTTACAGCCTCGGGGCTCGGCTCGGTCGACGAAGCGGAAAGGAAGCTTTGGGACGCTCTCTTTAGCGGGGCGGGGCTTGAGTCCCTCAAAAGGATGATATCCGCCCAGGGCGGAGACCCGGCCGTCTGCGACGATACGGGCCGCCTGCCCGCTGCCGCCCGGTGCTACTCCATCGAGGCGACGGCCTCAGGGTTTGTCTCCGCCATGGAGACCGACCGGATCGGCATTGCCGCTCTTCTTCTGGGGGCGGGCAGAAGGACCAAGGAGGACAGAATAGATCCTGCCGTGGGTATCTGGATGAAGAAACGTCTGGGAGATCCGGTTGAAGAGGGAGAGCCTCTGGCGGATTTCTATGTCAACGACGAGACAAATCTGGAAGAGGCGGTGTCCGAGTTTCAGAGAGCCATTACAATCGAAGAACAGAAACCCGAGCCGCCCGAACTGGTGCGGACTATAATTGAGGAGATATAAACAATGACACCCAAAGAGATTGCTTCAATGATCGACCACACCCTGCTCAAGGCTGATGCGGTACCTGAGCAGATCAGCAGGCTTTGCGCCGAGGCCAGGGACTACAGTTTCGCCTCGGTCTGTATAAACCCCTGCTATGTGCCTCTTGCGGCGAAGGAGCTCGCCGGGTCGGATGTAAAGGTCTGTACCGTTATCGGTTTTCCCCTGGGGGCCAATACAAGCCAGATCAAGGCCGAGGAGGCCATGCTCGCCGTGGAGCAGGGGGCTGCTGAAGTGGATATGGTCATGAATATCGGTGCCCTGAAGGCCGGGGATTACGCCCTGGTGGAGTCGGACATTCGCTCGGTGGTACGTTCCGCCGGACGAGCGCTGGTAAAGGTGATTATTGAGACCTTCTACCTGACGGAGGAGGAAAAGATCAAGGCTACGGAGATAGTCGCCAGGTCAGGCGCCGCCTTTGTTAAGACCTCCACCGGTTTCGCCGGCGGCGGGGCCACCGTGGAAGACGTTCGGCTCATGAAAAAGACCGCCGGGAACCTGGTCCGGGTAAAGGCTGCCGGGGGAGTCCGGAACTATGAAGACGCCCTGGCCATGATCGAGGCCGGGGCAAGCCGAATCGGAACATCCGGGGGTATCTCCATCGTCCAAGGGGGAAGCAATGCGGGCCCTGGTTCTGGTTATTGACAGTTTCGGTATCGGAGCTGCTCCGGATGCCGCTGATTTCGGCGATACCGGGGCAAATACGGCCCTCCACATATGTGAACAGGTCTCCCCTGTCCGCTGGGACAATCTTAAACGCCTGGGCCTTGGGAATGCCTCCGAACTTCTGGGGAATCCCCTGCCCGGCTGTCCGTCGGTCGCCGATCCCGCCGCCTCCTTCGGGGTGATGCGGGAGCTCAGCCCCGGAAAAGATACCACCACGGGTCACTGGGAGCTTGCGGGGATACACCTCACGGAGGCTTTCAGGACCTTTCCCCCGGAGTACCCCTCCTTCCCGACGGAGCTCACGGAAGCCCTGGAAAAGAGGAGCGGCCGCTCCATTATCGGCAACCGGGCCGCCTCGGGTACGGCGATTATTCAGGAACTCGGGGAGGAGCACCTGAAAAGCGGAGCCCTGATCTGCTATACCTCCGCGGATTCGGTCTTCCAGATCGCCGCCCATGAGGAGATGGTGCCCCTGGAGGAACTCTATACGATCTGCGAGGCAGCCCGGGAACTCTGCGACGAGTACTCGGTAGCCCGGGTCATAGCCAGGCCCTTTGTGGGCGGCCCCGGGGATTTTACCCGCACGAAGAACCGACGGGATTTTTCCCTTCCCCTGCCGGAATCTACGATTCTCGATCACCTGCAGCAGCGGGGAGTCCGGACGGTGGGGGTGGGCAAGATTGGAGACATCTTCAACGAATCAGGAATAAGCGAGAGCTACCACGACAAGGGCAACGAGGCCTGCCTGGAACGGACCCTGAGCCTGGTCAAGGAACGCCGGGACGGAGATGACAAGACTTTTATCTTTGTGAACCTGGTGGATACGGACATGATCTTCGGTCATCGGCGTGATCCCCGGGGCTACCATGACGCTGTGGCGGAGATCGATTCCGCCCTTTCGGAGATCATGGAGGGGCTGGGGCAGGGGGATCTGCTCATTATTACCGCCGATCATGGATGCGATCCCACCTTTGACGGGACCGACCATACCAGGGAGTATGTACCGGTGTTACTCTATCAGAAGGGAAAATCCGGAAGGTCTCTGGGAATCCGGAAGGGATTGTTTGACTGCGCCCGGACTTTGTCGGATTATTTTAGTATGGAGCCTTACCGGCGGGGAAGTTCCCTGTTGAGCAGAACCTGAGTCAGGTCGGGTTTTAAATTGCCCTCGTAGCATATACTTTTGTGTGCTACAATAGAGGCAATGTAACAGTCTCGAAGAAAGTGAGGGACAAAATGAAACGCAAATTATTAATCTCTATTACCATTGTAACGATTCTTCTCA
>Ga0334895_1002760_pt1 | contig 14409 bp, 14 predicted proteins | sample GraSluR3_MG_7_FD_207229 | JGI IMG/M metagenome (GOLD analysis project Ga0334895, IMG submission 207229) | Sludge microbial communities from methane-producing bioreactor in Wageningen University, Netherlands - Granular Sludge_31_05-R3 | ecosystem: Engineered > Bioreactor > Anaerobic >... | reverse complement strand
ATTGGAGTGTAGAAAAAGTATTAAAGTTGGTCTAAATATTGCTGGGCTTGTGTATTTTTGGGAGCAATTTTGATGGTTGTTTCTAAGTATTTTTTGGCTTCTGGGTAATCTTTCTTTTCAAGATAAATAAGGGCGAGAGCATAACTAGCATCATCGTAATTTGGTTTTAATTCGAGAGATTTTTTGTAAAAAATGATTGATTCATTAATGAAGTCAGCTGATTGAAGGAATTGAGCTGTGGTAAGATAGGCTTTGGCGTCAGTGGGGGCTAATTTTATGATTTTGTCGAGAATTTCTAAAGATTTGGAAAAGTATTGACCATCGATGGTACTAAGCATATAAAATGTTTGAGCGCTTTCTTTGAGGATATTGAGGTTAAAGGGGGAGATGGAAATAGCTTTTTGAGCATTGTTAAGAGCGGTTTGGGCTTGAGAATTTTTGGCTGATATGTGAGCTAGTTTGCTATAGTAAATTGGTTCATATGGGTTTAATTTGATACTTTTGGATATATATATAGTAGCTTTTTGGTAATTTTTAACATCTTCATATTTGCTGGCAAGAGCATAAGATTTGTCGGCTTGATAAAAAGAAATAATTTTGATTAAAGCAAAAATTATAAAAGGGATTAATAAGAGGCTTATTTTATTGTTTTTTGAATTATTGGGAATTAGGGTTTTGGGTGTTTCATTATTTAATATTGGTAAAGTGTAGAATAATAAAGAAATAACGACTGTTGAAAAACCAAAAAAATTGGTGATTAAAATAGATAAATATGAAGCAAAGATAACATAGTTTTTTTGTTTGAGGAGATAATATAGAGTAAAAAGAATAAGGATAATATAGGCAGTAAAGCCGACAAGACCGGTGGTGGCAAGGTAGTTAATATATTCGTTGTGAGCTTTGTTGTAAAGATGGTTCCATTCGGAAGTAAGATTGTGTTCAACAGGTCGAGTCCAATAATAGGAGTAAGCAAAAGTTTCTACTCCAGTACCAAAAAAAGGAAATTTTTTAAAAAGATCAATGGCGCCTTGCCAAACTATTTTTCGTATATTACCAGAGTCAGTGATATTGTATTCAAGCTCGATGGTCTGATGACTTGATTTTGGTGGAAAAAATTGGTCTTTGATAGGATTGGGGATGAGTATGGTTAAAAGGGTAAAAATAGTGAGAGTAAAGAGGGCTTTTTTCCAAATATTTTTTTGATTGATAAAAATTAGGCAATAATAAATGGAAATAGATATTAAGCTGGCAATTAAGCCTGATTTTGATTTTGTGTAAAGAAGACAAACAAAAAAGATGAGGGAGAAGAAAGTGTAAATTGGTTTTTTTTGATGGAGGGATAAGGGAATGAGTATACAAAGGAAGGCAGCTAACCAGTTAGGTTGACCAAAAGTAGAAAAAACTCTTTCGTGAACTTGTTGAACCCAAATATGTTTGTCGATACCAAAATGTTGAAGAATACCGTAGATGGATACTAGAAGACCAGAAAATATTAAGCCTTGAATAAGATATTTTTTGTGTTTTTCATCAAAATAGATGAGAATAAGTTGAAAAATAACAAAATAGGTGACGAGAGAAAAAAGACCGCCGTTTAAGCGTGAATAATAACCAAAAAGAGAAGTGTGAGGATCAACTGAGTTAAAAGTGGCAATAATTTGGCTAATAATAAAAATCAATAGAAAAGGATTTAGTGGATGTTTTGCCAAAATAGGTTTTTGGTGTTGGGAGACATTGATAAGGTGTAAAATTAGGGTAATACAGGCAATAAAGTAAGTAAAGAACATTTTTGGAATTTCAAAAAGTTCAGAATTTTTGAAAGAAAAAAGAAGGGGGGTGAAAAAAAAGAGTCCAATAATTAAAAAATTGATAATAGAATTTGATTTGCGCATTAACATAGTATATCGGTATTTTGTTATACTTTTAAAGTGAGTATTTTTAGTATTTTATCAAAGCGATTAAGAACTTTTGCTTCATATTTTAGTGTTGAGGCAGGAGTTGATTTTGGGACGAGTAATATTTTAGTTTATGTTCGTAATAGAGGAATAGTGATTAATGATCCTACGATGATTGCTAGAATTAGAAAAAAGAAATATACTGGTCTTTCGGCACCTAGGGTAAAAAATTTAAAACCGGTAGCTTATGGTTTGAGAGCTAAAGAGATGCTTGATAGAGAACCAGCACAAATTGAAGTGGTTGATCCAGTAAAAAATGGAATTGTTTCTGATTTGGATGCGGCAGAAAAATTGATTGCTTATTATTTGAAATTAATTGATGATATTCCAACAGGTTACCCTAAACTTTTTAAACCAAGAGTTTTAATAGGAGTGCCGACAAATATTAATAGTGTTCAAAAGAGGGCAATTAAATCAATTTTTCTATCTTTTGGATTGAAAGATGTAGTTTTGGTGGAGCAGGCAGTATTGGTTTCTTTGGCTTTGGGTTTGGATTTGGATAAACCATCTGGTTTGGTAATAGTGGATATTGGGGGAGGTAAAACTGAAGTGAGTGTGGTTTCAATGGGTGGAGTAGTGGTTAGTGAAATGATTAATTTGGGGGGTAAAGATTTTGATCAAGATATAATTAATTTTTTGAAAATGAAATATGGTGTATTGATAGGTCAAAATACTGCTGAAAAAATAAAAGAAAAAATGTATGAGACGACAATCGTGAGAGGGAGAGATTTAGAAAAGGGTTTACCAAAAACAATAAAAATTACAAAAGAAGAATTGTTGGAAGCGACTAATTTGAGTCTTAACAAAATAATTGGTTTGACTAATCGGGTGTTGGCAGAGACGCCACCAGAATTGATGCAAGATATTTTGCAAAAGGGGATTTTTTTGACAGGGAGAATGTCTAATTTTTATGGTCTGAAAGAAATGATGGAAAGAAGTGTTAAAATGCCTGTTTCTTTGGATAAAGATACTGGTATGTCAGTGACGATTGGTTTGGGTGAATTGATAGAAAATAAAGATAATTTAGATAAGGTTAAGTTAGTTTCAAAATTTAATTAATTATGTTGGATTTTAAACCAGTTAAATATTTTTTTGTTAAGTTTTGCCTAATTATTAGTTTGTTGATTTTGTGGTCTTATTCATTTAATTTGTCTTTAATTAAAGGTAGATATTATTTTAATTTATCAGTTAATAATCGGGTAGTAGAAAAAATAATTCCTGCGGGTCGAGGTAAAATTTTGGATCGAAATGAAAGGATAATTGCACAGAGTTGGTATCAATATTTTAAAATTGAAGGTGAGAGTAAATTGCCAAAGGAAAGGGGTAATTTTAATGGTGAATTGTTGGAAAGTGAGGATTATACTTATGAAATATTAAGAGAATATCCTTATGGAGAATCATTGGCTTTTGTGAGTGGTTATGTTAGTGGGGTAAATGAAAAAGATTTGCAAGAAGAAAAATGTGGAAAAAAATTACAGATGATGAGTATGCTGGGACGAGGGGGAATAGAAGAATCTTTTGATTGTCAATTGTCAGGGATAGATGGAAAAAGATTGGTTGAGGTAGATGCTTTGGGTAAGTATTTAAGAGAATTAGGAAGACAAGATCCAGAAGAGGGAAAAGATATTGTTTTGTCAGTTGATGCCTATTGGCAAAATAAAATTTTTGATTTTATAAAAGATAAAAAAGCAGTGGTAATTATGAGTAATCCTAATAATGGTGAAATTTTAGCGATGGTTTCTTCACCGGCTTTTGATCCAAATGTTTTTTCTTTTGAAAGGAATAATGAAAAAATTAAAGATTATTTGGCGGATGATGTAAATTTTCCTCTTCTCAATAGAGCGATAGCGACTCGTTATCATCCTGGCTCGGTTTTTAAGATAGTAGTGGCGACAGCGGGATTGGAAACGGGAGTAATTGATGGAGAGACATTGATTGAGGATACGGGTTTTGTTAAAGTTGGTGATTATACTTATAGAAATTGGGCTTGGACAAAAGGTGGTAAGACTGATGGAATGGTAGATGTGGTAGGGGCGTTGAAGAGGTCAAATGATATCTTTTTTTATAAATTGGGTGAAAGATTGGGTCCCGATAATATTGTAGATTGGGCGAGAAAATTTGGTTATAGTCAAAAAAGTGGAATTGATTTGGTAGGTGAGATAGAAAATGTGGTTCCCAATCCAACTTGGAAAAAAGAGGTTAAAAATGAATCGTGGTTTTTGGGTAATACTTATCATTTATCCATAGGACAGGGTGATTTGAATGTAACACCCTTGAGTGTTAATATGATGACCAATGTAATTGCTAATGATGGGGTAAGGTGTGATTTAACTTTAGTGAAAGGGGAAAAAACGAAATGTGAAGATTTGAAAATTAGTGGTAAAAATTTAGCTTTAGTCAAAAAGGGATTAGTAGAGGCTTGCAATCAAGGGGGGACAGCTTGGCCTTTGTTTAATTTTAAGACAGATATTGCTTGTAAGACGGGGACGGCGGAGGTGGGCGATGGAAGTGACGATACTCATGCTTGGTTGACGGCTTATGCGCCAGCTGAAAATCCAGAAATTTCAATTACGGTATTTGTCGAGAGAGGGGGAGAAGGAAGTGATGAGGCGGCGCCGATTGTAGGGGATATATTGAAGGAGTGGTTTGGGGAAGAAGATACGGTAGTTCCGAGAAAGAGTAAAATTAGTAACTAGTAATTAGTAACTAGTAATTAGTAATTTAATAAATTATGTATTATTTAGGAAATAGGGAGTTGTTGAAGGAAAAGAAGTTTATTGGGGTGGTGGGGAGTAGAGAGATGAGTGTTTATGGTCAAAAGATGATAGACGATTTGGTGCCTAAATTAGTAAAGAAGGGATGGGTGATTGTTTCGGGGATGGCTTTTGGGGTTGATGCTTGGGCACACAAAATAACTTTGGATAATAAAGGTAAAGCAATAGCGGTTTTGGCTAGTGGAGTAGATATACCAACACCGAAGGGTAATAAGTGGATTTATGATAGGATTTTGAAGGAAAATGGACTGATTGTCTCTTTACAAAAAAGGGGTCAAATGCCAAAACCAGTTGATTTTTTGAAGAGGAATGAGGTTGTGGCTGATATTTGTCAAAAGATTTTGGTAATTGAAGGTGATAATCATAGTGGTGTGTTGGTAACAGCGAGGATGGCGATAGAAAAAAATAAAGAGGTTTATTGTTTGCCAGGTAGGGTGGGAGATAAAAATAGCTTTGCTCCTAATTTTTTGATTAAAAATGGGGCTAATGTGGTAATGGAGGTAGGTGATATTACCTGATTCTTAAATCTCCCTCCCTTCGACAAGCTCAGGGTTTCCCTCTTTGATAAAGAGGGAGGAGAACAGTTAAAATGAATAATGATAAAGACTATTAGTCCGCCCGAAGGGCGGACAAAACAATTGTTTTTAAGATACAATGATGGCTTGAGAATATTGGCAAGAAAAAATAGGAATAATCCGACTCCGTCAGAAAGAATATTTTGGCAAGTGATTTCCAATAAAGATAAATTGAAATGGAGATTTTTGAGACAAAAACCGATAGGAAGATGTATCTTGGATTTTTATTGTCCTAGATTAATGATTAATATTGAAATTGATGGGGATTCTCATGATTATAAAAAATATTGGGATAAAGCTCGGGATGAATATTTAGAAACAAGAGGAATAATGGTAATTAGGTATAGAGATGAAGAAATTTTATATCATCCAGAAGTAGTATTTAAGAATTTAGAAAAGATAATTAATGATAGGGCCTCCACCCTCTTTATCAAAGAGGGTCGGTGCGACGATAGGAGCAACGGGGAGATTTAAAAAAGGAAATGGGGCTAATGTGGTAATGGAGGTAGGTGATATTACCTGATTCTTAAATCTCCCTCCCTTCGACAAGCTCAGGGTTTCCCTCTTTGATAAAGAGGGAGGAGAACAGTTAAAAAGGAGAGTTTTGTTTTTGATTCTTGACAGGTGTAGTAGAATAATTGACAATGACTGTTATGCATAAAAAATTGTTAATTGTGGAGTCGCCGACTAAGGCGAGGACTATTTCTAAGTATCTTGGGAGTGATTTTGAGGTGGTGGCAACTGTTGGACATTTGAGGGATTTGCCAATGAATAAAATGGGGGTTGATTTGAAAACTTTTGAAGTTGATTATGTAGTTGATGGTAAGAAAAAAAAAGTAGTTGATGAAATTAAGAGAAAAGTTAAAAAGATAAAAGATATTTATTTGGCTTCAGATCCTGATCGTGAAGGAGAGGCAATTGCTTGGCATACTCAGCAATTAATTCAAAATTTAAAATTCAAAATTCAAAAACAATCGAGAATTACCTTTCATGAAATAACTAAAGAAGCGGTATTGGAGGCGATTGAAAAACCAAGAGAAATAGACATGAATTTAGTTGATGCTCAACAAGGTCGAAGAGTGCTTGATAGGGTAGTGGGTTATAGCTTGTCTCCTATTTTGTGGAGAAAGGTAAGAAGAGGTTTATCTGCAGGTAGAGTACAATCTGTAGCCTTGAGGTTAATAGTGGAGAGAGAAAAAGAGATAGAAAATTTTAAAAAGGAGAAATATTTTAAGGTATTGGCTAAGTTTAAAAAAGGTTTTGAGGCAGATTTGATAAAAATTGATGGTAAAAAAATTACGATAAGTGAAAAATTGGCTTTGTTTGATGGTGACTATAAATATAGTAAAACTGTTTTGGATGAAAAGGCAGTTGATAAGTTTTTGAAAACATTGGATAGTGATTTTTTGGTTAGCAGGGTAGAAGGGAAGGAGTCTAAGAGAAGTCCTTTGCCAGCTTTTACGACTTCAAAATTACAACAAGCGGCTTCAAGAAGATTTGGTTGGAGCGGTAAACAGACGATGAGTGTGGCTCAAAAGCTTTATGAGAGAGGATTAATTTCTTATCATAGGACTGATTCGGTTTATTTGTCGGATAAGGCAATCAGTCAATTTAGAGGATTTATAGAAAAAGAATATGGTAATCAGTATTTATCTGAAAAAATAAGAGTTTATAAAAATAATTCGAAAAATGCTCAAGAAGCTCATGAAGCAATTCGTCCAACTAAGGTTGAACAAAAAATAATAGAGGGTGACGCTAGGGAAATAAAATTATATGAGATGATTTGGAAAAGAGCAGTAGCTACTCAAGGATCAGTGGCAAGATTTCAAAATACTAAAGTAGAATTGTCTAACAAAAATAGTTTATTTTTGGCCAAGGGAGTAAAAATATTATTTGATGGATTTTTGAAGATTAGTGGAGATAAACATGAAGATCAAATTTTACCTGATTTGGCAGAAGGGCAAAAAATTAAAGCTAAAAAAGTGGAAAAAATAGAAAGTGAAACGATGCCACCGCCAAGATATAGTGATGCAAGTTTAGTCTCTAGTTTGGAAAAACAAGGGATTGGTCGACCATCAACTTATGCTCCGATTATTTCGACTATTATGATGAGGCAGTATGTAGAAAAAGAAGAGGGGAGATTTAAACCAACAGTTTTGGGTAAGGCAGTTAATGAGTATTTAGTGGCTAATTTTGAAAGAATAGTTTCTTTGCCTTTTACAGCAGAGATGGAAGAGGATTTGGATGAAATTGCTTTGGGGAAAGTTAATTGGAAAAAGATGATGAAGGATTTTTATAAAGTTTTTGGTGAGGAATTAAAAAAAGCGGGGAAGGATTCGGAGAGGGTTAAAATAGAGGTGGAAAAATTGGGCAAAAAATGTCCTGAGTGTGGTGAGGGTGAGTTGGTAATTAGATTGGGGAGATTTGGTAAGTTTATTTCTTGTTCACGTTTTCCGGAGTGTAAATATACTGAAAGATTTTCGGAGGAAGCTGGTTTTGATTGTCCAGAATGTGGAGCACCAGGAGTAGTAAGGAGGACAAAAACTGGAAGAAAATTTTATGGGTGTTCAAAATATCCTACTTGTAAGTGGGCGGGTTGGAAAAAACCTTAAGGAACAATAACCAAGAAACAAATTCCAAGATACAAAACAAATATTATAATTTTTTTCCGTGTCTCTCTTGTGAGATTCTGATGACTTTGTCGCGTTGTTGGTTTTTGCAAGATAAAGGTGGGAGGGTGGTGGCATAAAAAGGTTCTTTGGTTTCTGAGTCGATGGATAATTTGCAAATGATTTGATAACGACCAATTTTGACAAGGTCTTCTGGGGGAAAATTTTGTCCAAATTCCTTACTGAGGATATAGGCGTCTTGATTGCCAATGACAAATGAGGCAATGGAACCAACATTACCTAAAATGGCATCTTGGATAGAACGATCAAGTTGAGCCATATATTGATTGGCAACAATCAGATTTAATTTGTATTTTCGGGCTTCAGAAAGGATTTTGATAAAAGATTCTGTGGCAAAATTTTGAAACTCATCGACATATAGATAAAAATCCGATCTATCATCAGATGATTGAAAAGCCCTGTTCATAGCCGATAATTGAATTTGAGTGATAAGCATGGCACCGAGTAGCGCAGAATTATCTTCGCCTAATTTGCCAGAAGATAAATCGGCAATTAGGATTTTCTTTTGGTCCATAATGTTTTGGATATTTATTTTTGATTTGGGATGATTGATAGTATTGCGGATTTTGGTAGAAGATAAAAATTGGCCAACTTTGTTTAAAATAGGAGCGATGGCTTCTTGTTGAAATTTTTTGTCCATACGACCAAATTCGTTGTTCCAAAAGTTGATTAAAGTTTGATTGGTCAATTGAGCGACGGCTTTGTCTCTATAGTTTTGATTAGTCAAGATTTCAACGATATGAGTCATATTGGAATTGGGTGTGTTGACTAGGGTGAGGACAGTGTTGCGCAAAATATGTTCAAGACGAGGTCCCCAAGAGATATTGCCATAGAGTTTTTTGAAAATAGAAATAACGCCGGAGGCAACTAATTCTTTTTGGGATTCATTTTGAGTTTCGAGGACATTGAGAGGATAAGCAAAATCTGGATCTGAAGGATTGAAATAACAACAGTCATTAATGCGATTGGCAGGGATATAGTCAAGAATGGTATTGCACAAATCACCGTGAGGATCAATAATAGCAACTCCTCGACCTTTGCGAATATCATCAATAGCCATATTGGAAATGAGGGTAGTTTTACCAGTACCTGATTTACCGATAATATAATTGTGACGACGTCTATCTTCGCCTTGGCGAATACCAAAAATTGTTTCTTTGTTGTGAAATTCTGTTTTGGCAAAAAAGGTGATTTTGTTTTTTTCTTCGGGGGATAAGTTGTCGGCAATAGGTAGATTTTCGGGAGGATCGGCAAATAATTTTTTACCCCAAGCGATATTGGGAAGCTTGGTCAAGTGATTGGGAAAATGCCAGAGAGCAGACATCTCTTCGGTATTTAAAATTTGAGTTTTGAGGGATTTGTTAAACTGACGATTTGAAATTGATGTTAAAAGTTTGTTTTTGGTAAAAAATCCAGGAGAGACGGTTTTAATATAATTGCCACGAGGGGAGGTATAGACTCCGAATGATGAAGCAACTTGAGAAATGAGAGATTGATTGTTGGAAATTAGGTTTATTTGGGTGAGAAAACCAGGAAATTGGATTTTGGTTTCAAAGATTGATTTGTCGGGATGAGCAGTGCGAATGTTTTTTTCTTTATTGACCAAAATACCGTCTTGAATGATAGAGGAGATATGATTTTGCCAATTTTTGGGAGCTTGAGAGATTAAGATTTGGTAGATAAAGAAATTTTTGTTGTCGCTGGAGCGAGAGAGGGATGAAAGGACAGAGTTGAGAGGGTCGGTGTCACGAAAGTCTTTGGCGGTTTTGAGAGGGTAGGTGTGAGAGCGAGAGATACCGAGCTGAGTAAAATGGCACTGGGATTGCTTCGTCGATAAATCTCCTCGCAATGACATGTCAAGAAGATAGTCTTTGCTTTGAGTGATAATGGCGGTATTGTATTGAGCTAGAATTTGAGAGCGGAAAAATTCAAGGTCTTGACTAGGGACAATGAGATAAAAGCGAACTTGACCATCTTTGAGAACTATTTCTAAAGAAGCGATGGTTTTTTTGATACCAAGAATTTTTTGGATAAAAGAAGTATTGGAAAATTGAGTAAAGTTGGAAAGAAGGGCAGACATTGATTCGAGAGTGTATTCGTTGTCTTGGGGAATACGGACTTCTAGAATAGTAAGAGGGTTTGTATTTTCGGGCATGATATATTTTAACATTAAATCTCTTGATTAGTCTTGCAGTGGTGGGGTGGGTATGTATCGAGTATGTATTTATGTGCTTGAAAAAAAAGAAATTAATAGTATAATTTGTATTAATAATAAATTATATAAGACTAAAACTAAAGCTGTTTTAGATTTTTTGTATAATTTTTAGTCCTTTAACAACTCGACAAAAATCAAATAAAAGGGTTTTGTGACTCGACGAGGTTATTGTTTTTTAAAGTAGCTTGGTTGAGTTGCAAAACTCAAAATTTTTTTTACGGAGGTTTTTTATGTGTACGAGTACGAGTGATTCTAGTTCTTCTAGGAATAGGAAAAGGACTTATCCACAGGTATTTTTTTGTAACAAATGCGGAAAGAGTGTATTTCGAGGTAGTGATGAATATGACGATAACCCAATTTGTTGTGGTAGTGAAACTATCAAGCTTTTTTTAAAAGAATCTAAAAAGGAGCAAGGAGATGAGTAAAGATCCTAGTAGATTTGAAAGAGTCAGGAGAGTTGTTGCATTACGCAAGCAACTTGAAAGAGGTTTGATTAAAGAAATACCCAACACTTGGGTGGGTAGATTGTTGTTGAAAGAATTAGGGTTGAAAGAATTAGACAAGAGCAAAGGAGTTCAGCGATGAAAACAAAAAATGTCCGAACAAGCTCAAAGCTGCGTGAATTGAAAATGATAAAACTAAAGATTGGGGAACAACAAGACGAATCGGTGAATCCGGGAAATTGTTTTTGTTTCGAACAACAAAACAAAAACCAAAAAAAGATAGAAAAATAGAAAATTGATTTTTAGGAGAGGGAATGTTAACTACATTGTTTGTTAAGTTTGCTGTTTTTTCCCTCTCCACATTTTTTGTGTTGGAGTTTTGTTTTTATTGTTTTTTTGTTTTGGGTGTTTGATTTTGTCGAGTTGTTTTGTTTTTTTGTGTTATAATTCCTAAGTTATAAATTATTAATTTCACCAAAAAGGTGAAGGCGTAACCTTGGACGAAAGTCCGCCAGGTATAAAAAGGTTTTAAAATATGGCAAAAAAAATATTGAAAAAGGTTTTAAAAAACCACAAAAAACCCGTTGTTGCTAAAGCTTTAGCAGGCGAGGAAGTTAAAACAGAAAAAGAAATTAAAGATATTAAAGGTAAAGTAAAACAAGATAAGAAATATTCTTTAACTATTGGTTTGAAAGAATTGTTTGAAGCTGGTTGTCATTTGGGTCATAAAGTTTCCAAAACTCATCCTAAGGCAAGAAAAAATATTTATATTGCTAAAGATGGAATGGAGATTGTTGATTTGGCTAAAACATTGGAAGGATTGCAAAAAGCTTGTGATCTTATTTACAATGCCAAAAGAAATGGTAAAAAGATTTTGATGGTTGGAACCAAAAGACAAGCAAGAGAGGTGGTGAGAAGAATAGCAATGGAGTGTGCTGTGCCCTATGTGACTGAAAGATGGCTTGGAGGAACAATCACTAATTGGGAACAGATTAGAAAAAATGTCAAAAAATTAAATAAATTAAAAGAAGATATGGAAAAGGGGAAGTTTGCTGAATCGACCAAAAAAGAGTTATCTTTGATAAACAAAGAGATTTCGAGATTGGATAGAATTGTTGGTGGTTTAACTAATTTGGATAAATTATTTGATGTTTTGTTTGTGGTTGATGCTGGTTTTGAAAAAACAGCCATTAGGGAAGCCAAAATGAGAAAAATAAAAGTAGTGGCGATTACTGACACTGATACTAATCCAGATAAAGTTGATATTGCTATTCCAGCCAATGAAGATGGAGTAAAATCTATTTCAATTTTGGTTGAAGAAATAGGGAAAGCAATCAAATCTGCCTAAATTAGTAACTAGTAATTAGTAACTAGTAATTAGTAATTAATTTTTAAAATATGGAACAAAAAAAAATAATCGAATTAGTTAAAAAATTAAGAGTTGAGTTAGGCTTGGGAATGATGGAAATTAAAGCAGCTATCGAAGAAGCCCAAGGAGATGAAAAAAAGGCTAAAGAAATTTTAAAAGAAAAAGGTTTTAAAAAAGCGGAAAAAAGAGCGGAAAGAGAAACTCGTCAAGGTAGAATAGCTACTTATACCCACTCTACTGGTAAAATTGGAGTTATGGTTGAATTGCTTTGTGAAACTGATTTTGTGGCTAAAAATGAAGAATTTGTGGCAGTGGCCAATGATATTTGTCTTCAAGTAGCGGCGATGGAACCAAAAGATTCTAAAGAATTGTTGCAACAAGAATTTATTAAGGATGGTAGCCGAACAATTGATGATTTGATTAAAGAGTTAATTTCCAAATTTGGAGAAAATATTAAATTAGGTCGATTTGAAAGATTTGAGATTTAAGCATGTTATAATTTTAATATGCTAGATTTTAACCAAATAAAAGGACGAATGGATAAGATTGTATCCATTTTTGTTGATGATATTTCTTCGTTGCGAACCGGTAGAGCAACCAGTGCTTTGATAGAAAATGTAGTAGTAACAGTTTACGGTGATCAAAAGATGAAGTTGATTGAGATAGGAAGTATTGGGGTGCCTGATGTAAGGACTTTGACTTTTGAGCCATGGGATCAAACAATTTTGAAAGAAGTTTCAAATGGAATTGCAGCGGCTAATATTGGCTTGAATCCAGCAGTAGATGGTTCTTTGATTAGAATGTCTTTACCAATGATGACTGTAGAGCAAAGAGAGGATTATATTAAATTGTTGGGTAGAAAATTAGAAGGAGCGAGAGTAATGATTAGGGAGGCGAGAGCTGATTTTAGGAAAATATTAATGAATGCTAAAAACGAGAAGACAATTTCTGAAGATGAATTTAAACAGGATGAAAATGAGTTACAAAAAGTAACTGATGAATATATCAAAAAAATTGAAGAAATATCCAAAAAGAAAGAATTGGAGATAAGGGGTTAATATGGATTTGTTGATTTTTGTTTTAGCTTTGTCTATTTTGGTTTTGGTACATGAGTTTGGTCATTTTATTTTTGCAATTAAGTCAGGGATAAAGGTCGAGGAATTTGGATTAGGTTTGCCACCAAGGATTTGGGGTAAAAAGATTGGGGGGACTATATATAGTATAAATTGGTTGCCTTTGGGTGGTTTTTGTAAATTATATGGAGAAGACCCTCCTTCGCCGGAGGCTACGGAAGGGCAGATGAGTCAAAAAAAAATGAAGGGTTCTTTTTATTATAAAAGTCCGTGGCAGAAATTTATTGTGGTAATTGGGGGAGTTTTGATGAATTTATTGTTGGCAATTTTGGTTTTTACTACGGTTTACTTAATTATTGGAGTGCCGGTAGAAACTGATAGAGTTAAGATTGTGGCGGTGGCAGAAAATTCACCAGCGATGGAGGCAGGAATTAAAGAGGGTGATTGGATTAAATCAGTTGATGGAACAGCAATTAGCCAAGGCCATGAGTTAATAGAGTTGGTAGATGATAAAAAGGGTGGAGAAATCAGTCTTTTTGTGGAAAGGGAAAATATGGAAGAAACTATTGTTTTGGAGGTTAGAGAAAATCCGCCAGAAAATGAGGGAAGATTGGGAGTAGCTATTTCTAATGTCGAGATGGAAAAAATTAAGTGGTATGAATTTTATAAGGGGATTGGGGCTGGTTTTAGAGAGGCTTATTATTGGGGAAGAATTATTGCGAGTGGGGTAGTGGGAATGTTAAGCCAATTATTTTCTGGTAGTGTACCCAAGGATGTTTCTGGTCCTTTGGGTATTTATGAGGCGACAAGTAGTATAAAAAACAATCAAGGTATGTTGGCGGTAATTCATTTTTTTGGTGTAGTTTCGGTGAATTTGGCTGTGGTTAATATTTTGCCTCTTCCGGCTTTGGATGGAGGAAGGTTGCTTTTTATAATTTACGAGATGATTACCAAGAAGAAGGCTAAACAAAGTTTTGAGGCAATAGTCAATAATATAGGGATGATTTTTTTGCTTGGTTTGATATTTTTAGTTACATTTGGTGATATAGTAAGAATGATTACTCGATAAAATTGTTAAGTTGAATTTATTTTGTAAAAGTGTTTTACTTAATTTAATGAAAAAGAGGGGCTTGGCTCAAATTCCAGTTTTGATAGGCTTACTATTATTAGTAGTAGCCATACCCGTTAGTGTAAAAATTGTTCAAGATAACCAAGATACAAGAAATCAAGCGATAGATGGGGGAATTGAAGGCCCTGGAGAATTGAATACATATTATATAAAAATTGATGGTAATTGTGTTGGTCAGTTGTGGACAAG
>Ga0334895_1002757_pt1 | contig 14417 bp, 9 predicted proteins | sample GraSluR3_MG_7_FD_207229 | JGI IMG/M metagenome (GOLD analysis project Ga0334895, IMG submission 207229) | Sludge microbial communities from methane-producing bioreactor in Wageningen University, Netherlands - Granular Sludge_31_05-R3 | ecosystem: Engineered > Bioreactor > Anaerobic > Unclassified... | reverse complement strand
TCGTTTTTGCTCTTGAAAGAAAATATATTACTGATAAAGAATATAAGATATTGTCCTTAGCAGTGAAGAAAAAGAGCATAAAAGCAGCTGATATTAAACCTCTTTTTACAGGGAAATTACCTGCTGAGATTTCCAGAATGATCAAACGGTTAAAAGATAAAAAAGCACTACAAGCAGAAAAAATTGGAACTAGAAAATATGTTCTTAACTTTGAAAATAATTACCTGTTACGAGGGGTTATTTATGCACTTGACAAGGAGAATTTCTTACCTATCCCAGTGAATAAATAATGGCATTGTTAATAAAAATTCTATACAAAAATATAGCCCAAAGATTCTTTAATTCTGTCATTGTGAATCTCGGTCTCATTTCCTCCCCCTTGAGGGGGGAGGACTAAGGTGGGGGTGAAAGCAATCTCATCCAGTTATACTTGCAGCATTGATTCTCAATACAGCATTTACGATATACTAATATTATTCGAAAGGAGTCCCCATGGGTTGGTATTTAGAAGTATTAAAAAAATATGCAGTATTTAGTGGTAGAGCAAGAAGAAAAGAATATTGGATGTTTTGGCTGGTAAATTTCATCATTGAAGTTCTCCTGGGCATGCTTGATGTTTCTATAGGCACTTTAGGATTATTGGGAGCTATTTACAGCCTCTTTATATTTATTCCCGGTCTTGCCGTAACCGTCAGGCGTCTGCATGATACCAATCGGAGCGGCTGGTGGATCCTGATCGGCCTGGTTCCCCTGGTCGGCTGGATTTTCCTTTTGATATTCATGATTCAGGATAGCACCCCCGGCTCAAATCAATATGGTTTAAACCTCAAGGAAGAAAATGTTGAAAGGCCTGGAACAATACCACCCGAAATGAAGAAATGTCCGGAATGTGCAGAATTGGTCAAAAAAGAAGCACGGATCTGCCCTTATTGCAGACATGAATTTTACCCAAAACCAAAAACAATTGAAGAAGAGATTAACGAATTTGATAAAAAGAAAAAGAACAAACTCAAGGATGATCTTGAAGATGAGGAAATAATATAGAGTTTTTGTTTTTAGTTCTTAGTTTTTTGATTTAATTGTTTCTTACTGATTACTGGGCACCTACCATTACCGCATTTTAACGATATACATTTTTGTCATTGCGAAACCTGCTGAAAGCAGGTTGTGGCAATCTCATCCATTTATACTAAAAGATTTTATTGATAGTTTTTTTAAATTTATTCTGGACTCGATACTTGTACTATTCTATCGACTAATTTGGCAACCCCAAGAAAATAGCCCGCCGGGCCAAGAACAAATATGTAGGCAAAAAACTAAATAAACACATTGGCAAATTCTTGTGGAAATAAGATAGATTTCCCTGACTTAAAAGTTGAAAAAATATTATAAGTCAAGTATAATGGACTAAGAATAACTAATAATACTCTAAGACAGAAATACTGGACTTAAAAAATTAAAAAGATTGGATTCTATTATGCAAGATGGTCAAACTGGAAAATATCTAATTCAACCAGGTGGATATAAAGCGTTCATACCTGTAGCATTACCACCAATAAAACCAATAAAATATAGTGAAAAACTGAGAAATATACTTTCAGAAGCAGATAGAGCTTTGTCAAGACTTGATGGAGTGGTTACTGTTCTTCCCAATTCTGATCTTTTTATAGCAATGTATGTAAAAAAAGAAGCTCTTTTAAGTTCGCAAATAGAAGGCACTCAAGCATCCTTAGAGGGGGTTTTGAGATTCGAAGCAAATTTGGAACCAGAAGAAGATATCAATGAAGTAAAAGAAGTAATAAATTATATCAAAGCACTTAACTACGGAATAGCAAGACTATCTGAGTTACCAATTTCAAATAGATTGATTAAAGAAATACATAAAATACTTATCCAGGGTAATCGTGGTACCAGTAAGATCCCCGGAGAATTCAGAAAAATACAAAACTGGATAGGATTACCCGGAGCTGCTCTTTCTGATGCTATCTTTGTTCCTCCACCACCGGAAAAAGTACCTGAACTAATATCAGAGCTGGAGAAATTTATTCATCAAAAAGATGAGATCCCCCCCTTAGTTAAAATAGCCTTAATTCATGCTCAATTTGAAACCATCCACCCATTTTTAGATGGAAACGGCAGAGTAGGTAGATTGCTTATCACTTTTTATCTTTATTGTAAGAAGATACTTTCTCACCCCCTATTATACTTAAGTGTATATCTAAAAAAGAATAGAAGCAGATATTATGATTTATTAATGGAAATTAGAGAGCAAGATAGATGGGAAGAGTGGTTAAAATTTTTCTTAGAAGGAATTAAAGAGGTTTCAGAAGAAGCAATTATCTTAGCCAAAGAAATAATCATACTTAAAGAAAAATTACTAAAAACACTTTTCTTAAATAAGATTTCAAGTATTTATGCAGTTGAATTTTTAAACCTGCTTTTTATCAAACCTATTATTACATCCACAGATATAGTAAAGAATTTAAATACCAGCAAAGAAACAGCAAATCAACTGATAAAAAAGTTTGAAAAAATAAACATTATCAGAGAAATCTCCGGTAAAAAACGTTACAAAAAATATATTTTTTTAGATTACATCAATATAATTAAAAGAGGGACTGAGTTGTAACTTTTGTTTTTGACCGGCAAACTATTTTTTGTATTTAGACTCGATACTACATACTCGATACACGATACTGTTTCGACCGGAAGACTGGCCGACCGGGCAACTATTATTAAATATATTTCACTAGCTACTGACTACTAGATACTAACGACTTATTCCATTTAATACTTGAAATTTACATTTCTAAAGTGCTAAAATAATAAAAGTTAAAAAAATAAAAAGACAAAAAATAAATATTTATCAAACACCAAACACCAAAGACCAACAAAAATTACAACAAGAAACGCAGAAATTTTTACCCTCTCTTTTTTTGCCTGAAATAGGCAAAGAAGAAAAAAATTAATAGCTGTACCAAGTGTATTTTTTAAAATTATTAATAAAAAAGTAAACCAACAAAGGCGTTTTGCTGGTATTTATATTATAATCCTGTTAAAATAATAAAAGTTATGTAAAAAGATAAAAACAATACAATAATATTTGCTGAATAATCTAAATTTTAACAAATTGTAAAAATAAGTAAATTTAAATTATTTCTCTAACAATTTTGTAGTCTAAAAATGCCATAAGTGATAGAAAAAATCTATTTTAAATATAATAGTTAATAATAAATTGATTAGTGTTAAAACAAAAAATAAATATAACAACTGTAATATTATATAAACAAAAATTTAAAAAAAAGAAAACAGATATGCATTTATTAGACAATTTTAACAATTTGTTAGGTGACGACCTGCGTGTAACTCTACATGAAAATAGCAAAATACGTATTGCTGCTTCCTGTTTTTCAATGTATGCATTTGAAGCACTTAAGGAAGAGCTTGAAATGGTAGACAGTCTTGAATTCATTTTTACTGCTAAGACATTTATCCCGGAGGAAGCTTCTGATAAAATTAAAAAGGAAAGACGCGAATTTCAGATTTCCAAACTAAATCGAGAAAGAAGCCTTTATGGAACTGAATTTGAAATTCATCTAAAAAATAAGTTAACCCAGAAAGCCATAGCAAAAGAATGTGCTGATTGGATAAGAAGAAAAGCAATCTTCCGTTCTAATAGAACAAATGCGCCCATGCAACAATTCACCTGTGTTGAGAACAGTCAGGAGAAAATTGTATATGCTCCTTTAAATGGGTTTACCGCAGTAGATTTAGGATACCAACAGGGCAATGCTGTATCCAATTTCGTTCATAAAATTGATGAAGCACATTTAACAAAAAATTATTTCCAGCTATTTGATCAAATATGGCAGGATAAGGATAAACTCAAAGATGTAACAGATACTCTTTGTGCTCATATTGAATCTGTGTATCAGGAGAATTCCCCGGAAAAAATTTATTTCCATATGCTCTATAATATCTTTAATGAATTTTTGGATGATATTAATGAAGATGTTTTGCCTAATGACCTTACTGGTTATAAAAATACAGCTATATGGAAAAAATTATATAATTTCCAGCGGGATGCAGCAGTAGGAATTATCAATAAACTGGAAAGTTATAATGGGTGCATTCTTGCTGATAGCGTTGGGCTAGGAAAAACATTTAGCGCTTTAGCGGTTATAAAATACTATGAATTAAGGAATAAATCAGTGCTTGTGCTTTGTCCAAAGAAAATAGCTGATAACTGGCTTAATTATAACCGAAATTTAAAGACGAATATATTTGCAAAAGATAGATTCAACTATGATGTTTTATGTCATACTGATTTACAGAGAACCTCAGGTGAATCATTTGGGACTCCCTTAAACAAAGTAAATTGGGGCAATTATGATTTAGTGGTAATAGATGAATCTCACAATTTCCGCAATAATGAAATTTATAAAGATAGAGAAACCCGTTACCAGAGACTAATGAATTCAGTTATCAGAGAAGGTGTTAAAACAAAAGTATTGATGCTTTCTGCTACACCGGTTAATAATCGTTTCAATGATTTGCGAAACCAACTGGCTTTAGCATATGAGGGAGAATCTGAGCATTTAAGGGATAAGCTTAAAGTTGGCCACAGCATTGAAGAGATTTTTCGGCAAGCACAGATAGTTTTTAATGAATGGTCCAAATTACCAACAGGCCAGCGCACAGCTTCAGAAATATTGGAAAGATTGCATTTTGACTTTTTTGAACTTTTAGATAGTGTTACTATTGCACGTTCAAGAAAACATATACAGAACTTTTATGATGCGCGTGAATTTGGAACCTTTCCTAACCGGTTAAAGCCAATTTCTTGCCGGTGTCCAATTACCTTAAGGAAAGATGTAATTGGTTATAATGAAATTTATTTATTTCTGATAAAAATAAAACTTGCAATCTATGCACCGGTAAGTTATATACTTCCCAGTCGGATAAAAAAATATGAAGAATTATATGATACTTACATAGATAGGGGAGCAGGGAGATTTCGGCAGGCTGACCGTGAACGTAGTTTGCAGAATTTGATGACGGTTAATCTCCTTAAGCGATTGGAGAGTTCTGTAGAGGCATTTCGCCAAACCCTTTTGAGATTAGCAAAATATAATACTGATATGCTGGATAGAATTGAGCGGTTTAAGAATTCTGGCTTATCAGAGGCAGTAGATGATTTAACAGAATCTTTCCAGGACCTAGATGTAGATGAGGATGACTTATCTGATTTTGAAACAAAATGGACTGGAGGAAAGATTAAGGTTAAATTTGAGGATATGGATTTAGATTCATGGGAATATGATCTGCAGAAAGATTTAGAAACAATAGATTTCTTATTAACTGAAATGATGAAAGTATCTCCAGAAGATGATGAGAAACTTACTCATATTAAAAGGCATATAGAAAACAAAATATTAAATCCTCTTAATAATAACAACAAAAAAGTATTAATATTTTCAGCATTTGCAGATACCACTTCTTATTTATATGAAAATTTGTCCGGCTATTTTCAAGACAAATACAATTTGTACAGTGCTGAAGTTACTGGAAGCGGAAACCCCAAGACTTCCCTTGGCCGAGGATATGATTTTCAAACCGTATTAACCCTTTTTTCTCCAAAATCAAAGGAAAAAGAATTGACCTTACCCGATATTCCCGGCGAGATAGATATTTTAATAGGAACAGATTGTATTTCAGAAGGACAAAACCTGCAAGACTGTGATTATGTTATTAACTATGATATACACTGGAATCCAGTAAGAATAATCCAACGCTTTGGCCGTGTTGACCGGATAGGCTCAACGAATGATAAAATTCAACTAGTCAACTATTGGCCAGATATCTCACTTGATGAATATATCAATCTTAAAGAACGTGTTGAAAACAGAATGGTTATTGCAGATGTTACTGCTACAGGTGATGATAATGTTCTTCTTAATAAAGCTGAAGATATCTCCTTCCGCAAAGAACAGCTCAGGCGTTTGCAGGAGGAGGTAATTGACCTGGAAGATATCAAAACAGGTGTAAATATCACCGATTTAGGGCTTAACGATTTTCGAATGGATTTAGTTAATTACACAAAAAACCATGATGATTTGGCAAGAATGCCAAATGGCTTGCATGCACTTGTGCCTGTTAATCAAGATTTAGGGTTTTCGCCAGGAGTTATCTTTGCTTTGCGTAACAGGAACAGTAAAATTAATCTAAATCAATCCAACAGGCTGCATCCATATTATTTGGTTTATATTAGTGATACAGGTGAAACAATAGTAGATCACACTCAAATAAAAAAGATACTTGATTTAGTTCGCACAAGCTGTAATGGTATTTCAGAACCTTTTTACCCTCTTTGCAGAAAATTTAATCTTGAAACAAAAGACGGGAGAGAGATGTCTCGCTATTCAGCACTTTTAAGCAAGGCTATCCAATCAATTATTAATATCAAGGAAGAAAAGGATGTGGACAGTTTATTCACAAGCAGCAGAACAACTGTCCTGGAAGATTCGATTACCGGATTAGATGATTTTGAGTTAATTGATTTTTTAATTATTCAGGAAGCGACAGAATGAATTTTATATATGATTTCCCAGAAAAGGCATTTGCCAATAAGATAATTTCAAAAAATAAGATCTATTCATTTGCTAATCCATCCTCAAAAGTGAAAGGATTTTTTGTCAATCAAGTTGAAAAAATTATCTGGCTTTACAAACTTTCTCCACAAACTGTCAATTTGCCAGCAGATGGTTTTGTAAAAGAAATACAGGTTTTTTTAATTGATTTAAGAGAAAACAATTTAAACCCCGAAGTGCTTAAAACTATAGATAAAGCTATACCGTCACCAATTATCTTTATTCTAAAAGCCAATAACAAAATACGTTATGTTATCTCATACAAGCGGCAGAGTGAAGCTGACAAATTAAAATGGGTAATCAGTGAATATTTTTTTTCTCCCTGGATGAATGAAAATCAGCAAAGACAACCCTTGCCGGTAGCTTTAAACTTAAAGAAGTTGTATGAAATATTAATTAAAAATATTTCTCCGATTTCTATTTTGCCTGATGAAGACATGGAAGATTTTATTGCCCGGGTGGAAATGATTCATATAAAACAAAAAGAAGTTGAAAGAATCCGGAACAAAATACGAAGGGAAAAGCAGTTTAACCGCAAAGTCCAGATGAATACCCAATTAAAGAAAATCAGTAAAGAAATTGAGGTTTTAAAATATGACTAGGATAAATGTTTTAAACAATGAGATTAAACTATATTATACGAGAGAAGAAGATTATATATCTCTTACTGATATTGCACGCTACAAAGATAGGGAAAGAACTGATTATATTATTCTAAATTGGTTGCGTAACCGAAATACTATTGAGTTTCTTGGAATCTGGGAGTACCTTAATAATCCCAATTTTAATCCCATCGAATTCGATGGGATTAAAAAACAAGCTGGCCTAAATAGTTTTATTCTTACAGCCAAACGATGGATTGATTCAACAGGAGCTATAGGTATAATTTCAAAAACCGGTCGATATGGAGGTACATATGCTCATAAAGATATTGCTTTTGAATTTGCATCATGGGTCTCAGTAGAATTTAAACTTTATCTTATTAAAGAATTTCAGCGGCTTAAAGAATACGAACAAAAACAACTTGGTTGGGATATAAGGCGAAATCTTGCAAAAATTAATTACCGCATTCATACAGATGCTATTAGATTAAATTTAATCCCGATAGAATTATCTAAAGAACAGGTAAATTTAGTTTATGCTTCTGAGGCAGATGTTTTAAATATGGCTCTCTTTGGTAAGACGGCAAAGCAATGGCGTGAGGGGAATCCCGATAAAAAAGGAAATATTAGAGATTATGCCAATGTTTCCCAATTAATTTGTTTAGCTAATCTTGAAAATTTGAATGCCCATTTTATACAACAGGGAGTTTCACAAAGCAAACGGTTGAAGCTTTTAAATGATACTGCTATACAACAAATGAAAATACTTATTGACGATAAATCACAAAAACAATTAGAAGAGGAAAGATGATAATGGAAAAAATGGATATGCACTCTCAGGATTTTTCCAGGGAGAATATTGATAAAATAGGTGAGTTGTTTCCTAACTGTATTGTCGAAGCAAAAGACGAAGAAGGAATTCTAAGGAAATCCATCGATTTTGACCAGCTGAGGCAGGAATTATCAGATTCAATAGCAGAGGGACCCCAGGAAAGATATATGCTTAACTGGCCTGGAAAGAGAGAAGCTCTCTTAACAGCCAATGCACCTATGGCTAAAACGTTGCGTCCTTGCCGTGAAGAGAGTGTAAATTTTGATACCACAGAAAATCTGTTTATCGAAGGGGATAACCTGGATGCCCTAAAACTCATGCAGGATACATATCTGGGAAAAATCAAAATGATCTATATTGATCCGCCTTACAACACAGGTAATGATTTTGTTTATGAGGATGATTTTGCTGAAAGCACCGAAGAATTCCTGAAAAAATCCAATCAAAAAGATGAAGAAGGGAACCGACTGGTTACCAACAGTGAATCCAATGGCCGCTTTCATTCTGATTGGCTTTCTATGATGTATCCACGGCTTAAGCTGTCTCGTAATTTACTTAAGGATGATGGAGTTATTTTTATAAGTATTGATGATAACGAAATTGAGAATTTAAAAAAAATATGTAATGAAGTTTTTGGAGAAAAAAACTTTGTTTGTAATATAGTTGTAAATAGAGCTAGCGAAATTGCTTCAAATAATACAATATCTAAACATGAATATGTTTTAGTATATTCTAGGAATATATTAAATTTTGAAGTTAAGGGCATAGTAAAAAATACAATATCAAGAGGGACAGTAGGAAACAGAGATCAGACCATGCCGATTATTGAGTTCCCTCAAGGGCTTAAATGTGTAAACATTGAAGATGGAGTTTACGAACACACGCGGAAAATAGAGGGCAGTCAAGAGAATATTGAAAATTTAGATAAAATAATAGTAAAAAATGGAAAACTTTATAACAATGTAAGAATGAAAGCAAGATGGCGAAGTTCAAATGATATGCGAAATTTTTTTAATAATGAATGCAAACCTACTCCAGCAAAAATATCTGGTTTAATTGAAGAAATATATTTTGATGGAGATAGATTTATGCCTCAAATAAAAAAGAAAACTTTTGAGAAGATATCTTCAATTATTTTAGGACAAAAAAGAGGAAGCAATGATTTATCTTTGCTTGGAATGAATATGCTTTTTGATTTTCCTAAATCAGTAAGATTTATTTATCAACTATCATCATATATTAAATTTGACAATAGTGATATCATCCTCGATTTCTTCGCTGGTTCTGCCACTACCGCTCATGCTGTCATGCAGCTCAATGCTGAGGATGGCGGTAACCGGAAATTTATCATGGTCCAATTGCCTGAAGCCTGTGATGAAAAATCCGAAGCTTTCAAGGCAGGATATAAGAACATTGCCGAAATAGCTAAAGAGCGTATCCGCCGGGCAGGGAAAAAGATAAAAGAAGAAAGCGGGCTGAATGCTTTAGATTTAGATATTGGCTTCCGTGTTTTGAAGGTAGATTCTTCCAATATGCAGGATGTCTATTACAATCCTGATGATTACTCCCAGGATTTATTAACCAGAATGACTGACAATATTAAGACTGACCGTTCCAAAGAAGATTTGTTGTTCCAAATATTGCTTGATTGGGGAGTTGACCTGTCATTACCGATTACCAAAAAAAATGTAGCAGGCAATGAGGTGTTGTTTGTCAGTGATAATGCCTTAGCAGCCTGTTTTGTTAATAAGGGAGAAATTACTGAAGATTTCTGCAAAGAACTAGCCACATATAAACCATTAAGGGTTGTATTCCGTGATGCCGGTTTTCAAAATGACAGTATGAAAATTAATGTGGAACAGATTTTTAAGCTTTTATCTCCGAATACTGAGATTAAGACGATTTAAGGGCAGGTTAATGTAATATGAAATTAAAATTTAAACATCAAACATTTCAGGCACAATCCGTTCAGGCAGTAATTGATTGTTTTAAAGGGCAATCGCCTGATCAGGGGATTCGTTATCGATTGGACCCTGGAATAATAAAAAAAGGTCAAATTGGTAGATTTGAATATAATCAAGCTGGATTCAGAAATGCAGAGATAGAACTGAATGAATCCCAAATTTTAGAAAATATTCAAGAGGTGCAAAAAAGACAGAATTTACCGATATCTTCCTGTTTAGTCAAAGATGGAGTATCTCCAGTAAACCTGGATATAGAAATGGAAACAGGAACTGGGAAGACCTATTGTTATATAAAAACCATTTTTGAAATGAACAAGCAATTCGGCTGGAGTAAATTCATTATTGTAGTCCCCAGTATTGCAATCAGAGAAGGAGTTCATAAATCATTTGAGATTACTGCTGAACATTTTTTGGAGAGTTACGGAAAAAGAATAAAATATTTTATCTATAATTCTTCCCAACTGCATAATTTAGAGAGTTTTTCATCTGATGCAGGTATTAATGTGATGATCATCAATGTCCAGGCTTTTAATGCCAGAGGTAAAGATGCCCGTCGGATTTACGAGGAATTAGATGATTTCCAGAGCAGAAGGCCGATTGATGTCATTAAAGCAAATCATCCCATATTGATACTTGATGAACCGCAGAAAATGGAAGGCAAAAAAACGTTGGACTCTTTAAAAGAATTCAATCCTATTATGATTTTGCGATACTCTGCTACACACCGGACGGTTCATAATAAAATATATCGTCTGGATGCCCTGGATGCTTATAATCAGAAATTGGTCAAAAAGATTGCCGTAAGAGGTATAACTGCTAAGGGGTTACCAGGCACAAATGCCTACCTTTATTTGGAGACGATTGAAGTTTCAAAACAAAGCCCGGTTGCCCGGATGGAGATAGAGATGAGACAGAAAAACGGTTCAATTGTAAGAAAAATACGAAGGCTGGGCAAAGGAGATAATCTTTATGATTTATCAGGAGGCCTTGACCAGTATAAAGGATTTGTGATTTCAGAAATTAATGCAGTAAATGATACTGTTACTTTTACTAATGGAGTGGAATTAATTTCCGGAGATGCAGTGGGGGATGTGAGTGAAGATTTTTTAAGGCGAATCCAGATTCGTGAGGCTATAAGAGCACATTTTGAGAAAGAACAGCTTTTATTTCAAAAGGGTATCAAAGTATTAACCCTCTTCTTTATTGACGAAGTTGCGAAATACCGTTTATATAGCGAAGAAGGGGAAGAGGGCGGATTATATGCAAAGATTTTTGAACAGGAATACCTTGAAGTATTAAATGATTATGGCTTCCTTGATATGCATGATTATCGGAAATATTTAGACAAAATACCAGTTGAAAAAACTCATAATGGGTATTTTTCAATTGATAAAAAGACAAAAAGGTTAGTTGACCCTACTACAAGGAGAAGTTCTGATGAAGCAGAGGATGTAGATGCCTATGACTTGATTTTAAAAGATAAGGAGCGCTTGCTTTCATTTGAAGAACCTACTCGTTTTATTTTTTCTCATTCCGCATTGCGGGAAGGGTGGGATAACCCGAATGTTTTTGTAATATGTACTCTTAAACACAGTGAAAGTATTATTTCCAGAAGACAGGAAGTCGGCAGAGGTTTACGTATTTCAGTAGATCAGTCTGGCGAAAGGCAGGATAACCCTCTTACTGTGCATCAGACCAATATTTTGACAGTTGTAGCAAGTGAAAGCTATAAAGATTTTGTTGCCGGTTTACAAAAAGACATCAGCGAATCTCTTTCTGAAAGGCCAAGAATGGCTGATATTGCCTATTTTACTGGAAAAGTTATTTTGACTGATGATGGTCCAATTGAAATATCAGAACAGATGGCAAAACAGGTTTATAAATATCTGGCAAAATATGATTATATTGATGACAACGATCGGATTGCAGACAAATATCATGAAGATAAGAGAAAAGCAGAAACAGCTCCATTGCCTGATGATTTGAAGCCTTATGAAACTCAGATATTACAATTGATTGAAAGTGTTTACAGTGACGTGAATTTTCCGGTTATAGATAATGACAGGAGCACTAAAAAAAACCCGCTTAATGAGAATTTTAATAAAAAAGAATTTAAAGAGCTTTGGGAGCGCATTAATCAGAAGGCAATCTATACAGTTCAATTTGACACTGAAGAATTAGTTGAAAAATGTGTTTTAACTCTTAATAGGCAATTACGTATCTCTCCGCTTCGTTATACCATTCAGAGAGGTGAACAGAAAGATAAAATAACTGACCGGGAAATAAAAGAAGGGCAAAGTTTTGAAATTGCTGAAACATCAGTAGAGTTTAATAAGAAATCTGTTTATTCCAATGTTTCTTATGATTTAATTGGTAAAATTGCCGAAGAAACGCACCTTAAACGGCAGACAGTATCAGAAATACTAAAAAAAATTGAAAAGGCTGTCTTTGGACAATTTAAAACAAATCCGGAAAATTTTATTGCGGAAGCTATACGTTTAATTAATGAGCAGAAAGCTACTATGATTATTGAAAAATTGACCTATAATCCTACCAATGAAATTCACGATGTTGACATTTTTACTGAAAATCAAGTAAAGCAAAACTTTAAGCTGGCGGGAAGACGATTAAAAAGGCATGTTTATGATTATGTGATTACTGATTCAAAAAAAGAAAGAGAATTTGTAGAGGAATTAGATGTAAGTGATGAAGTGGTAGTTTATGCTAAACTTCCTAAAGGATTTTTTATACCTACTCCGGTAGGGAATTATAATCCAGATTGGGCGATTGCTTTTAAAGAGGAAGAGGTAAAACACATTTATTTCGTAGCAGAAACCAAGGGCACAATGTCTTCCATGGAATTAAGAGAAGTGGAACAGATAAAAATCGAATGTGCTAAAAGGTTTTTTGAAAATGTCTTAAATAAAAAAAATAAAGAAAAATATCCTGTTAAATATGATGTAGTTGATAGCTACGAACGATTAATGGAAATTGTTAAACCATGAAAGTGTATCACAAAGAGCATTATGAAGGTCACCGCCGGAGAATAAAAGAAAAATTTAAAAAGTCAGGGATAAAGAGCTGGCTGGATTATGAAGTTTTGGAATTTGCCCTTACTTATGCTGTTGCTAGAAAGGATACTAAACCATTAGCAAAGGAATTAATTAAAAAGTTCAAAACATTCAATGGAGTCTTAGATGCGGATATTAAAGATATCGCTGCTATTTCTGGTATATCAGAACATACAGCGTTATTTTTAAAACTGCTAAAGGATATTGCGGTTCAATATCTAGAAAATAATTTACAAAAAAAAGATTTGTTGTCTGCTTCTGAGGAAGTTTTTAAATATTTAAAAGGTTCGCTAAAGGGATGCAAAAATGAAGAACTGTGGAGTTTATTTTTAGACTGCAGAAATCAGTTAATTAGCAGTGAAGTGATACAGGAAGGGACTGTTAACCGTTCAGTCGTTTATCCCAGGAAGATTGTAGAAAGAGCTTTATACCATCATGCAGTTGGCGTTATTATTGCCCATAATCATCCAGCCGGAACTTTGGAGCCCTCCCGTGAGGATTATGATGTCACTGATGCAATAAAACAAGCTTTAAATACAGTAGATATAAAATTATTAGACCATATTATCATTGGCGGGAATAACTATTTTAGTTTTAACCAAAGAAGGTTATTTTAAGGGTGAAAAAGTTATTAATCTTTATTTATTGATGAGTTAATTTTTCATAAGTTTAATTTTTTAATTGAGGTACCTGAGTGGATATAAAAGAGAATAAAAAAAGTAATGGATCATGGGTTTTTTGGTTAACAGGAATTTTTGTTATTATGGCAATTTTTGTATTTACAGTTGCAATTATGCGTATTCAAGAAAAGAAAAGTGACGCTTCTTTTGAAGTAACCAATAGAAATTTAAATGAGAATCCAATACCGGAATTGGGAAAGTTTAGAGTAGTACGAATTATAGATGGTGATGGTTTGATAATTATTGGTTCGGATGAAATTGAGCTCAATATAAGGCTTGCAGGGATTGATGCACCAGAAATTAATCAACCTTTTGGAATTGAATCTAAGGAGTCATTAGAGACTTTGATTGGGAATAGATTGATAACTATGGATGATCCAAAAAAAGGTAAATATGGTCGTTATATTGCCAATGTATTTGTTGAAGAAGTTTGGATAAACAGGGAAATGGTTGCAAAAGGATATGCTTGGTATGACAAAATAAACTCCAATGATTATTCCTTACAGCTAACCGAAAAAGAGGCCAAGGAAAAGGCTTTAGGTATTTGGAGAACTGCAAATCCAATACCACCTTGGGAATGGAGGTCTGAAAATTAATGAGCTCTTATTATGATGAATA
>Ga0334895_1002755_pt1 | contig 14427 bp, 11 predicted proteins | sample GraSluR3_MG_7_FD_207229 | JGI IMG/M metagenome (GOLD analysis project Ga0334895, IMG submission 207229) | Sludge microbial communities from methane-producing bioreactor in Wageningen University, Netherlands - Granular Sludge_31_05-R3 | ecosystem: Engineered > Bioreactor > Anaerobic >... | reverse complement strand
AAAGGGAAGTTTGAAGCACCCGGATCAATGGAAGCAGAAATCTTTGAAAGCTTTTGTTTTACCAACGGAACAGCTACTCTTATTCCTTTGTTAAGGGCTACGATTATGACGTTTTCTTCGCAAGCCGGGATGAATCCACCCATAAGAATACCGCTAATCAATGTGCCGAAGACATTCTCAAGAGATGATAAGGTGGAAGACAAAAGTCAATGCGAAGAATAGATGAGCACGCAGTTCTCGCACAGCGGGACTCTCGCGTCCTGCTCTTTCTCGCCACAACCGAACCTTTTCAACCGATCCTTTACAACCCAGACCCGCCTTTGTGTTTTCACCTTCAACCGCTCTTGATCTGAATCCCATCCTTGGAGGGGTGGCGCGAAGCGCCGGGGTGGGTGCACTTTAGCAGCAAGACATGCAGCGATGCTGGTCCAGCAAAGATCGCTGGAGAAGCGAATTGAGCAAAGAACGCTCAAGAAGCGGATCATCGCTTTGCGACGAGAAGTTGATTCCTGAACCTTAAACTGCACGATAAACCTATTCTTGAGGATCTCGTCGGATTTCATCCGAAGGGCACAGCATGCTGTTGCCCCTACATTACTGAAAGCTAATTCTCAAAAGGGTTATCGCAGATCGAAAGCCGGCCTTTTCGCCCAGCGGAACTCTCGTGTCCTGCTCTTTCTCGCCATAACCGAACCTTTTCAACCGCTCCTTTACAACCTTTAACCGCACTTGGCTTTTCAACCCTCTACCTGATTCTCAACCTGCTCTTCAACCCTGCTCCTGTGTCAACTGCTCTTGATTTGAGTCCCATCCTTGGAGGGAGCGGTCCGCTTGCGTGCTTGACAGATTACTTGCTGAACTCCTACAGCGGGTAACGACAATAAGCGAGAAGTAGTCTGAAAACAGTCCGTAATATCTCTGTCCAGTATCTTGTTCGCATCGGTTTTCTATCAGTTCTGTTGAAAGGCATATTTCACATTCTTTCGTATGGGAGTCTAATTCCTACATAAAAGGATTTCCGTTTCATACCCGCAGTATTGTCAGTTCGATTCGGTCCGACGCCACCAGATTTCAGCTGTGTGCACTACCCTTCAAGTACCAGTGTAATAGGAGATAGAGATAGCGTCAAAGCTCCCTTCAGCACGAAGGAAGAAAGGACTGTTCTCTTCACACTGCCCTTGGAACCCCTTAACTGCTCTTCAAACCTGTTCTAATTAGCGCCCTTCCAAACATTCTCAGAACTGGAAGAACCTTGTTTCTCATATATCAATCATATGATCAATGAATGTTATACTTTTCACTGAGGAAGGTGATCATGATGATAGTCATGAATCTGCGGGAATTCCGGGAGAGACTTAGCGAGATTATCGAGAAGAAGGAGAAGGTGGTGCTTGCAAAACGCAACAAGCCCATATACATCCTGCAGCCAATAGATCCTGTTGACGAGTTTATGCTGTGGCTGGAAGAAGCTTCTGATGAAATAAAGAATGCGGGACTGGGTGACGAGAAAATCAGAAAGACCTTTGAAGAGGCAAGAGATGCAGCAGACAAGAAAACAAGTCGTTCTTGACGCGAATATTGTGATCTCGGCCATCATTAAGCCTCGAGGTACAGCATCCAGAGCGCTGGAAAAAGCAATGAGAGGGTCCTCAATTATTGAGCCGCCGAGGTTTGGTGTAGAGCTGATTGAGTTTGCTTCCAGATTGGAAATCGGAAAAAAGAGGGCTCTCGATCCCAACAGGATCTCAGAACTTCTGAAAACGATGGCGCGAAATGAGATCATCAAGTTCGTTGATCCTGCGAAAAAGCATTACTTGTGCAGAGACGAAAGAGACAATGACTTTATTGATCTTGCGATCGAGTACAATGCTGTGCTTCTAAGCGGAGATACAGACATTCTCTCGCTCAAAGAAACTCTGCTTTCATATGATGTCAGAGTTCTTTCGCCACGAGAGTTCCTTGAAGAAGCGTGAATGGACAGAAGCTAGTCTGGCGAAAAGCCCTAGAGAAGCAAAAGAGCAGCATATGGCATATGCGCTTGCCGTATAGCTTTCGAAGAGCAGACCCACATATTCAGGCCCTAACAACCAACAACAAACAACTTGCAACGATCCTATCGGATCTCCCACTATTCACCACTCACTGCGGTCTGACGACTGCACTTCTGCCATACGCCATTAGCTATTTGCCGTTCTTTTCCACCATTCACTATTCACTGTTCACTGAGCTTCTCACACGTCGAAAGTAGCTCTTGATCTTAATCCCATCCTTGGAGGGGTGGCGCGGAGCGCCGGGGTGGGTGCACTTTAGCAGCAAGATATGCAGCGAAGCCGATCATCGCTTTGCGACGAGAAGCCGAACGCAGAAATGCACTGCGTGAATCGGAAGATCCGGAACTTGACTACATTCTGAGCAAAGTTGCACTCTGTTCCTCTCAGATAAGCTTGTTCTTCACAAAACCAATCGTCGGATTTCATCCGAAGGGCACAGCATGCTGTTGCCCCTACATTACTGAAAGCTAATTCTCAAAAGGGTTATCGCAGATCGAAAGAGTCGGAATACTTGCACAGCGGCACTTTCGTTTCCTGCTCTATCATCTGATTTTGTCGAGAGTCGTATGTCCGGATTCTCGTGAGTCTTGTCTTGATCTCCACTACACCCTCTACCTGATTCTCAACCTGCTCTTCAACCCTGCTCCTGTGTCAACCGCTCTTGATTTGACTCCCATCCTTGGAGGGGTGGCGCAGGAGCGCCGGGGTGGGTGATCCATGACGGCAAAAGACCTTGTGTGTCTCAAATGACATGGGGCAGAGGAATCCTCTGCCCCATGAAGATCAAAAACAACTACTACTCTTGAGAGCTTATCTAAAAACGTTTCAGTTGTTACTGAGGTTCACCGACAATGCCTTCAACTAGCCAGTCGAAATCTCCCATTTTCTCGTTGCCCCAAATCTCGCCTTCTGCAATTCGAACTACACCTTTTTGATCCCTGATCGGGCCCTTGAAAGGATCAATCAGTCCTGCCTTGAAGTCATCTGCAACTGCCAGCACTGCTTCTCTAACTTCTTCAGGTACAGCGTCTCCAAATGGTGCTATCTCGAGCAGACCTTCGGCTAATCCTCCTCGTGTGAACGAGGGTTCCCATGTGCCGTCAATCACCGCCTGAACATTCTTCGTCCAGTAATCACCCCACGTGAGACCAAGTCCAGTTACCCAACCTTCCGGAGCGTACTTCTGGGCACCCAGTGACATGAATCCAATTGTGTACGCTCCTGCGGCTTCTACCGTCTGAATGACAGCAATAGGAGAATCAAGATGCATCGAAATGACATCACATCCCTGATCAAGCAGGGCTTGAGCAGCTGCGGCTTCCTTTGTCGTGTCTCCCCAACTGAACGTATACATCAGATGTGTTGTCACGTCTGGATTAACTGATCGTGCACCCAGATGGAAGCCATTGACATTGCCCAGGGTGAATCCAAGTGGCATTCCTGCGACGAAGCCAATCTTGTTTGTCTCGGTCATCAAGCCAGCTGCGACCCCCATAATGTAGTAATGAAGCTGGGTGGTGCCGAAGAACGTTCCAAAGTTATGCCTGATTTCCCAGCCACCCGGGTGCATGAATGCAACATCTGGATGCCTTGCAGCTACTGCGACTGCAGGATACTGAAGCGCAAACCCACAGGGCAGGATCAACTTAGCACCTTGACGAATCATTGTCTCCATAACGTTTTCGGCTTCTGCATCAGTCACGTATTCCGCAACTATGAATCTCACTCCTGGAATATTCTCCTGAACCTCTAGAGCGGCATCGTAGAATGACTGATTGTAACCAGCATCATTCTTTGGACCCGGTAGCAGTAGACCGACGGTAAGCACCGGATCTTGAGCAAGAGCTACACCACTTATCAGCACACTCATCGTCAAGGTTACAAGGATCGTAATAATTACGCATGCTCTTTTTCTCATTACATCCCTCCTCATCTACCTGATAATCGCTGTTTGGGCCGCTTACTCTCGAACTCCTTGAAACTGGGGCTCTTCTAAGCTCGTAACACGAACGTTGTTCCTTCCAAGAATCTGCCGAAAATCTTTAAATCACTCCTCGCCGTAGTACACACGTCCCAGACCAGCCGGAGCAGTGAAGCGGCGAGCACCACCCCAAATTAGCAGTACACCCAAAGTCAAAATGTAAGGAATCATGTTCAGCAGAAATGGGGATATGGCAGCTCCTCTAGCCTGAAGCTGAAGTTGAAGTGTTACTGCTCCTCCAAATAGGAGCGCCCCGACAATAGCACGCAATGGATGCCATTTAGAGAAAATCACGAGCGCGATTGCAATGAAGCCCCTTCCCCCGACCATGCCCTCAGTCCAAGTCCTTGCGAGTGCCACAGAAAGGTGCGCCCCTGCTATTCCGCCAGTAAAACCGCATATGAGCGCCGCCTGATACTTGATACGACCGATAGACAGACCCGCAGCAAAGGCCGCCGACGGACTTTCTCCAACAGCCCTTAGATTCAGGCCCCACCTGGTGCGATAGATGAGCCACCACACAAGAACCGCAACAGGTACTACGAAGTATACAAGCAGATCGTAGTTGAACATAGTCCTTGTGACCCACGAAAATGCTGAGACTCCTGGAATCTGGTAACGAGTGAGACCGGGAGTGCCGGATCCCACATAAGCCCGGCCAATCATCGCGCTCAATCCAATACCCAGAAACATTACAGCCAATCCGCTCGCAAGCTGGTTTGCCTTGCGATTGACTACAAGAAAGGCATATATGAGATTCACCAGGGCACCCGCAATTGCACCTGCGAAAATGCCAAGCCAGGGATTACCTGTTTCGACCGCGACACCAAAACCCACGGAAGCGCCCACAAGAAGAATTCCTTCCAGTCCCAGGTTGACCATCCCTGTTCTTTGACCAACAACCTCACCCAGGGTAGCGTACAGAATAGGAACCCCATACATGATTGTTCCTGACAGCATTCCCCCAAAGAAAGACCAGTTCATGACATCCGCCTCAGCAATCCCGGCTTCATCAAGACAACGAACAAGATGATAGCCATTAGAATATTGATAGCAGCAAAAGGAACACCCTGCGTTATCTGAAGGAGTGATCCTGCAGAAAAGACAATGGCAAGCACAAATGACATTATCAATATACCCAGTGGACTCCCTCCAACAAGCCAGCTGATTAGAAAGCCGGTGAAACCGTAACCGGGCGAAAAACCTGACCGCAATCGTCCATGAAGTGCCGATACCTCAGACATTCCAGCTAATCCAGCAATCCCGCCAGCAACAAACATAACCAGAACCATGTAGAGACCCAGGTTTATGCCCAATCTTCTTGCTGCTTCCGGATTGCCGCCGATCGCACGAATCTTGAGACCCCACTTCGTCTTCTCAATCACAATCCAGAAAACGAACAGCGCGACCACGGCAATGAAGAATCCAAGATGAATCCGTGTTCCAAAGAATCTGGGTAGTCTCGCAGCTTCGGGGAATGCAACTGATTGTGGGAAGGCAGCAGCGCCAGGTTCTCTTGAACGCCAGGCACCGAAGACCGAAAAGCCCACTAGCAAAGGTGCAATGTAATTCATGAGGAGGGTCGTGATTGTCTCGTTGACAAGTCCGCGAGCTCTGAAGAAACCAGCGACTGCTGCCCAAGCACCTCCGCCAACAAACCCAAGAACAATCAGGAAAGGTATAAAGAGTGAAGGTGGCAACTCCGAGAACTTGATTACCCCCCAGGTTGCAAGCCAAGCTCCCATGTAGAGTTGCCCTTCGCCTCCGACGTTGATAAGTCCGAGTCTCGAAGGCAGCGCTACGGCAGTGGCTGTCAATAACAGAGGGATCATTCTGACTATCACTTCAGAAAAACCGTACCAGCTCCCTAGAGTGAAAGTGAATGTATCAATATAAGCTGTGATAGGGTTCTTCCCTGTCAACATTAGAACGGCCGCATAGGCAACTAGCGCAATTGCCAGAATCAGCGAGTACCTCGCCGCAGCCATTGCCCATTTCTTCAGCATCACCGCACAACTCCTCTCGGATCACACGTCTCTGTCTTCCGAACCGGTCATCAGGTGACCAATGCGATGTCGGTCAATTTCACCGGGTGTGAATGTACCAACTATTCTTCCCTGGTATAGCACAACAAGACGATCGCTCAAATCGAAAAGTTCATCCAGGTCTTCAGATATCAGCAGAACTCCTCCGCCCTCGTTTCTCACTTCAGACAGCACCCGTCGAGTAGCCAGGGCGCTTCGAACGTCCAGCCCACGAGTAGGATAGGATGCAATGAGTAGTTTTGGTTTCCTCCCAAGTTCTCTTGCCAGAATTGTTCGCTGCAGCTGTCCACCTGATAGCTTCTTCATCGGTACATACAGATTCAGCGCATCGAACGAGAGTGCTTCAAAGGAGCTAGCAACATCCAGCTTCACCTGCTCCCACGCAAGAGAGAATCCCTTGTAGCGGGCGTATGCGTTGATGTTGCCCAAAGCGGTATTCTGAAGAACGCTCATCCACGGTACGACACCCATGGCTAGCGTATCTTCAGGAATGTACCCGATCCCGCTCTCCCGTATTTTTCCTGCTCTCCACCTGGTCGCATCGGTACCGCGCAGCAGCCTGGCTCCGCTAACACACGGAATATGCCCCAGAATAACGTCTGCCAGTTCGCGCTGGCCATTACCCGAAACCCCAACTACTCCAACGATTTCACCGCTTCTTACCTGAAGATCCAGGTCAACAAGCTGAGTGCCAACCTCAGAAGGAGGTGTGCTGATCTTCCTTAGCTCGAGAAGTCTCTCTTCACAAACAGGATAATCTCTTGCAGGCTCGTCGGCTTCCCTGGGCGCAGCTTCGCCAAACATCAGGTCTACCAGACGGGTCTCTGTCGCCTCTGCTCGCAGGAGTGTCTTTGCGATTCGACCTCGTCTCATCACAGTAATCCTGTCCGCACATTGCAGTACCTCACGCATCTTATGGGTAATGAACACGATTGTGTAGCCATCTTCCTTCAGCTTCTCTAGAATGCCAAACAGCCCTTCTATCTCGTGCGGGGCAAGCACTCTGGTAGCCTCATCGAAAATCAGAACACGTGCTCTGCCAAGAAGTAGTTTCAGGACTTCGACTTTCTGCTGATCCCCGATTGAGATGTCTCTCACGGCCCGACCAGGGTTGACCTCAAGCTGATACCTCTTGCCCAGAGTCTCAATCTGATTGACGACATGTCGTTGATCCAGGATCGCTGGCAGGTCTGGAAGATAGAGAGCGATGTTTTCGGCAACTGTCATTGCGGGAACAAGGGTGAATGTCTGAAACACCATCCCAATACGAAGCCTGAGAGCATCTAGAGGAGAAGAGATCTGCGCCTGTTTTCCGTTAATAGAAATCGATCCGCCATCTGCCCGGTAGAAACCGTAAAGGATCTTCATCAGGGTGCTCTTCCCAGCTCCATTCTCCCCCAGAAGAGCATGTATTTCTCCAGGGAACAGGTCAAGATCCACTGAATCATTGGCAACCACGTTGGGGAATCTCTTGGTAATCCCGCGCATCGAAACTATTGGTTCAGGCTCAAGTGAAACGGTAGTAGTCTTCAAATTGTCGCAGCCTCCCAATGGTTGTATCCGGGGTTTATGGCGTCCAACTCTCTGATACCAGATTATATCAGCTTTTCCGCGGTCGACGATGTAGGCAGATGACGAATCTCGGCACAGGAAATTGTCACATTATGACAAAGACCTCGAGGAACATCATCAGGATATGCGGTGGATCGTCATGCAAAGTGGTAAACTCCTGAAGGGAGACTTAATCTCGTCAAGAAGGAGGCAGGGGTCTTCAATGATCATCACAGTGAGAGAAGCACTTCAACTGCCTGCTCTGAAAGACGCCGCGCTTGTTGCAGGAGAGAAAGGGCTCTCGCGAGCAATAACTTCTGTCAATATAATGGAAGTTCCAGATATTGCCCGGTTTGTAAAAGAAGATGAGTTCCTGGTGACCACGACTTACCCGATCAAGGATGACGTTCATGCCCAAGAGCGCCTGATCCCCCTGCTGGTAGAAAAGGGCGTTGCTGCGCTTGCTATCAAACCAGTCTTCTACGGAAACCAGATCCCTGAGGTTATGATCGACCAGGCAGATAAACTCGGTTTCCCCCTCATTCAACTCCCTCTGAACGCTTCTTTCAACGAAGTGATTAACCCTATTCTTGGAGAGATCCTCAATCGTCAGGCGATCATCCTGAGAAGGAACAACGAAGTCCACAGGGCTTTCACTGACATTGTTCTGCAAGGTGGCAGCTTGAAAGATATTGCTAACTTGTTGTCTGAACTCCAGAACGCCCCCGTTTCAATACACACGTCACGCTTTCGCCTTCTGACCACCGCGGCTCCCAAAGACTCTGAAGACGATGAAAGCATCATTGATCATCTAGCTACTCTCTCTGAGGAACTTGGCAACAGCATAGCGGCCAAGTTTGGACGCATCTCTATCAAGATCAATGGGGAATACTTCGACATCCATGTTCAGCCGGTTCCTGTGGCGGGAGAGGATTACGCTTACCTGATCGTGTGGCTAGGGCAGGACACGCACTATGAAACGAACGTAGTAGAGCAAGCAGCAACAGTCATCGCACTTGAAATCGTGAAAATGCGGACGATCGCTGAGACGGAACGTCGATTCAGAAGTCACTTCATCGAGGAGATTCTCCAGGGTCGTATCACCTCCAAGACAGATATTCTCTCGCGAGGTGAGCAGTATGGTTGGGACCTGTCTGCGAAATACACACCAGTTCTCATTGAGATCGTTGATCACGACAATCCTCTTGCAGCCGTGAAGGATCAAGAATATCCTCTCAGAGTTGTTAGACGCCTCTGGACCGCAGTCCTGCACGTAACTTCCGACAACAGCAGAATCATCACCGTCGATGTCGGTGCACGGATACTCCTGCTTGTAAGAACAGACGGCGGTGAAGATGATGAAACCTTCATTCAAAGGCTTGTTCGTAGGATCCAGAAAGATATCAGTCCAGACAGGAGGACAATAGGCACGGGCATAGGACGAACACTGAAAGACATCATGGATCTAAAGAAGGGATTCGAGCAAGCGTTGAAGGCCTTGGAGATCGGCCAGCTTGTAAATGGCAAAGGCACTATCACCCACTACGATGAACTTGGCATTTACAGGGTATTGAGTATCTACGGTACTCACCCAGAGATGGCAAAGTTCAGCGAAGAGCTTCTAGGAGAGTTGCTAAAGAGCGATAAGTTGAACGGCACGGATTACGTGAACACACTAGATGCATTCCTCAGAACAAACTGCAATCTCAGGGAAGCCTCATCACAACTCTACATTCACTACAACACCCTGAGATACAGACTATCCAAAATAGAGGAAATTGCAGGCGTCGACCTGAATTCCTCTGAAGACAGGCTCAGCCTCCAGTTGTCACTCAGGATAGTACGACTCAATCAATCAAGAACAAGCTGACAGGATTTCTCGCACTCTCCACCAGTACTTTCTTCCCCGAACAGTCTTCTTTGTGCACTAATGCCAAACACTGCACATATCTTTTGACACCGGCATACGAACGTACTCCTTATCAAAGCTGCTATTATAAAGGCGCGACACAGAAAGTCGTACTACCAATAGAGCTTGATGATTCAGTAAAATGATACAACAACACGCGTAACACTCGCTGACAGTGGAAGATCCGATTTCCTGGGTTGTCAGGAACGGGCATGAATCTTCATATGTGACAGGACAGTCGGAATCGCATTTTCGGAGTTTTCCAGAAGCTTTCTTAGGAGGTCCCATGATTCATTGTACCGCTCAGTGGGTTGCAGCCGATCTCAGGAAGAGAGAGTCATTGCAGGTCCAATTGCATTCTGTTCACGAACACGTTGTGAACTTCTCTGTAGAAGGGCAACCCCGCATGCTTATGATTGCTTCTCCTGACATGTACAGGGGACCTTCTGCAATCGGGCTATCAAACAGTGATCTGGCGTATCTGTTTCGTGTCCTTCAATATGAGAGCAAGGGAAAGCTTGAGCCTGGTGAACTCGTTATAGGGCATGGAGACTCGGGCATTGCGATCTCTCTGGTGACAGCCGTTATCGATTTTTCTGTGCCCCCATGTGCGTATCTTGACTCTTCAAGGCTTCACGCTTCACTCAATCTTGCCAGAAGCATCTTCCACAATGGCAAGACTATGGCCAGCAGCGTAAACCTGCTTGCAAGAGAGGCGGGTGATTCCATTCTTCATCAGTCATTAGAGGGCGGATTGTCTGACCTTGTTGAGTCTGTCGTTTCGGAGGATGATTTGGCATTCGTCGATGCGTGCAGAGAGCTGGTCGGATTGGGATACGGCTCAACCCCTACAGGTGATGACCTTATTCACGGGGTATTGTTGACACACTATTACTACAGAAGCGCCAGCAATCTTCCCTGGAGGTTTCTGTCGATCCCGGAAGATATTCTATCATCCACAACGGCCATGGGTCAGCATATGCTGTCAATAGGATCTCAAGGTCTTACCCTCGAGCCTGTTCGCAACTTCCTTTTGAGTCTTCTTGGCGGCTACATTGATTCGAAGACAGTTCACCAGCTGTTCAGAATCGGTGCTACATCAGGAGTAGACATAGGTGTAGCTGCTTCTGTAGCACTTGGTGAACTGATCAAGCAAGTTAAATCCTGACGAGAGAGGAGAGAGCCACCTTGGTTCAGCTAGCTTTCATCAAGAGGAACACTTACCAGGATTCTGTCAGACTAATGCGGCTTACTGAACGTGTCAAAAGAGTTCAAGGAGTAGTCCGTGCAATGGCCATCATGGGAACCGAAAACAACAAGTTCACGATGTCGCGAGCAGGCTTTGACGTTTCACTCATGAAGGAAGCGAAACCCAATGATATTCTGTTTCTAGTGGAAGCCCAAAGCCAATCGGATGCTCAAAGTGCCTGGGAACTGTACCAGAATGCGCTGGGTGAACACAAAGAGGGTGATTCTTCAACATCATCACGCACGGTCTCCGTTCACAGAGCTGCGAAATTACTCAAAGGCGCGAACCTGGCGCTAATCTCTGTTCCTGGCAACTATGCACCTTATGAGGCCTACAAAGCGCTTCGTGAAGGGTTGCATGTTCATATCTTCAGCGACAATGTTTCTCTTGAAGACGAGATAAGACTTAAAGAACTCGGGAGAAGAGAGGGTCTACTTGTGATGGGACCAGACTGTGGAACTTCGATTATTAACGGAGTCCCCATTTGTTTTGCAAACGAAGTGGCACGAGGGACAATCGGCATAGTTGGTGCATCAGGCACAGGGATTCAAGAAGTATCCGTTCTTATTGACAAGCTAAGCGCAGGAGTCTCTCACGCTATTGGCGTTGGAGGGCGTGATCTGACTGATGAGGTCGGTGGGATAACGTCGCTCATGGCACTTGATCTAATGGAAACTGACCCAGAAACTCATACAATCGTCCTGCTGTCGAAGTTACCCGGAACCAAGACCCTGGACAGACTGACAGAGAAGATCAGAGACATCTCAAAGCCTGTAGTGTTATGCTTCCTGGGAGTCAATCCACAGAACCTGCATGGTGTAAAGCATTTCACGGATACTTTGGAGGGAGCAGCTCTTGAGGCTGTGAAGCTTTCAAGGGGCAACAAACATAGCGGGGGATTAGCCTTCAGCAGCGCTGAATCAGAATCCGAGAATGCCCTCCTTTCCAAGTTGCCAGCGACAAGGAAGTACATCCGCGGGCTTTATTCAGGAGGCAGCCTTGCTAGCGAGACCTTCTACATTCTGAAGAAGTACATTGAGGGAGTGCATTTCAATCCCCAGTCAACACCTTCCATGCATGCGATCGTTGATATGGGTAGCGATGAGTTCACCCAGGGACGCCCCCACCCCATGATTGATCCAAGCTACAGGACAGAACGCTTACTTAAAGAGTGGAATGATCCTGAAGTTGCAATCATCCTTCTCGATGTTGTGCTGGGATATGGTTCGCATGAAAATCCTGCTGCGCCTCTGGCGGACTCGGTGATTCGGGCCCGCGAGAAATACAACGACAATGTCATTGTTATTGCTTCTGTGTGCGGAACAGAAAGGGACCCACAGCAATTGTCGGCTCAAGAGACACAATTGAGAGAAGCAGGAGTACTCGTGTACCCAACCAATGCTCGAGCTGCTGAAGCGGCCGTGCACTACTTAAGTATATGCCGGGAAAGGAGCCAAATACAATGATCAAACCACTTCTAGAAGCGAAGCCGAAAATCGTCAACATTGGTCTTGAGAGTTTTGCGCTGGCAGCCAACAAAGCTGGCTCTGAGACTTTGCAGCTCGACTGGCAACCTCCGGCTCACGGAGATCCTCAGCTGAACAAGATACTTCTCGCTCTCGAGAATCACTACGATGACATACGAATGGCCAATGAACAGGCATTAGAAAAAGTCCTCGAGGCTCAGCCTGTATGGATTGACGTTGGTCCTGCACTTGAGATGATACCGGGATTCACTGAAGATACCATTCTTCACGCAGGCCCGCCTGTAACATGGGACGACATGTGTGGGCCGATGAAAGGGGCAGTGATTGGCGGTCTTCTTTTCGAGGGAAAAGCAGGAAACAAAGAGGAAGCAATGTTGCTGGCTAGTTCGGGGAGAGTATCTTTCTCTCCGTGTCATCACTTCCATGCAGTTGGGCCAATGTCTGGCGTAATAACAGCTTCTATGCCTGTCATAGTTGTTGAGAACAAGAGCAACGGCAATCTGGCATACAGCAACTTCAACAATGAGAAGAACCGAAAAGCACTCAGTTTTGGTGCCTTCGACCAGGATGTCCAAGATGTTCTCGCATGGCAAAGGGATGTGGTGGGTCCCTTGCTGGGAAAGGCAGTTCGCAGACTCGGAGGTGTTGATCTCAAGAGCATAACAGCAAGAGCACTTCAGATGGGCGATGAATGCCACAACCGGCATGTTGCTTCAACATCACTCCTGTTAAGAGAACTCCTTCCAGCCCTGGTGCGAGTCGCTCCTGTTGATGATGATCTCGGTCAACTCGCTGACTACATGAAACACAACGACTGGTTTTTCCTCAATTTCTCGATGGCAGCCTGTAAGGCAACAATGGATGCAGCACATGGAATCCCGAACAGCACCATGGTAACTGCCATGGCCAGAAACGGAGTTGAAGCCGGTATCCGAGTCAGCGGGCTCGGAGACCAGTGGTTCACCGCTCCAGCCTCTTCTGTAAGAGGGATAATGTTCCCTCCATTCACCGAGAAAGACGCAAACCCCGATCTGGGGGACAGCACTATCACAGAGACATGTGGAATAGGAGCATTCGCCATGGCTGCAGCACCTGCAATGGTCAAACTGGTGGGCGGAAGTGTCGCCGAAGCAATGGGCTTCACGAGGTCAATGGAAGAGATTACCCTGGCAGAAAACAAGGCATATAGTATCCCAACCCTTGACTTCTCTGGAACTCCTACAGGAATAGACATTCGAGCGGTGGTAGCCACAGGGATTCACCCAAAAATCAACACTGGAATAGCTCATCGCGAGCCAGGACATGGAATCGCTGGAGCAGGTATAACTGAAATCCCTATGGGCTGTTTTTCAGAGGCTCTACGAGCCTTCGCAGACTCGTTTGATAACTAGCATCAGATACAGGTAACAGCAGATCTATCATGTGACTGCAATCGCACACCTCTGGATAGTCGGTACTCAGAGGAAAATGTGGTCATACACTGATTCTCGGTTGGGTAGAAACAGTGTTTGATGGGAATGATATCCTGTAGATGGTCAAGTAGTCTTCTGGGTTTGGTAAGGTTGATTCGGACACAGGAAAGCCATCCGATTACTCTGATATATAATGCTTGTGTTGTGCAGTATTGCTGGTCAATCGATTTGATATAAGCAAGTTTTTAAGCAGTATAGTAGTAGTCCGTATAGTCAACAGTTAAGCATAGTGATGCCATCAACCGAGGGGATGCGATGTCCGAGACAGGCAGAACAACTGCAGATGAAGGGTGGCAGAGCCTCTACTTCGAAGCATCGGAGTTGTCGGACATCGGCATTTTCGTGTCTTGCTTCATCCTGGAACCCTGAACTGCCCCTCAAACCGCTCTTGATTTGAATCCCATCCTTGGAGGGGTGGCGCGGAGCGCCGGGGTGGGTGATCTATTGCAGCAGAACATGCTGCGAAGCGAGTGCCCAGGAACAGGGCAGAAGCGAAACAGCCAACAACACTGTGAAGCTAGTCCAGCAGAGATCGCTGGAGAAGCGGAGGACCAAGTTAAGGTCCGAAGCGGAATGGCCGAGTTCAGGCCATGAAGTGGAACAACCTGCCGGTTGCGATGCGTCGAAAGTAGCTCTTGATCTGAATCCCATCCTTGGAGGGGTGGCGCGGAGCGCCGGGGTG
>Ga0334895_1002750_pt1 | contig 14431 bp, 18 predicted proteins | sample GraSluR3_MG_7_FD_207229 | JGI IMG/M metagenome (GOLD analysis project Ga0334895, IMG submission 207229) | Sludge microbial communities from methane-producing bioreactor in Wageningen University, Netherlands - Granular Sludge_31_05-R3 | ecosystem: Engineered > Bioreactor > Anaerobic >... | reverse complement strand
GGCCAGCCCGAAGACGGCGCTGGTCCAGGTCTCCAGGAAGATCTGCTTGAAGCCGACCCAGATCTCTTGAAGGGCGCCCACGCCCTTGGCCCATTCGACCTTCAGGGCCGTCCAAAGGATCTTGCCGGCAAGCTGCATGTCGCCGGCCGCCAAGGCGTCCTTGATGCCCTGGAATACCTTTTGGGCCGTCTCGAACAGCTCGCCGAACTTGTCGCGGAGCCAGTCCATCGCGGCCCCCGCCACGCCCGAGGTCTTGGCAAAATAGGCCCCAACGGCGATCACGGCGGCCGACAACGCCCCGAGTGGCGAGAGCAGGGCCGCAACGACCGAGCCGGCCATCCCCACGACGGCGCCGAACCCGGCGATCACCGTGGCCACTGCGCCGAAGGCGCTGCCAACGGCGCCTACGATCGTGCCGATCGCGATCAGGGCCGCGCCCGCGGCGGCCACGCCGGCGCCGACCTTCAGCGCGATCTTGATCAGATTCTCGTTCTCCCGGATGAACCGGGCCACGCGCTGGGCCGCCTCGGTCAGCCTGACCGTTACGTCTTCGAGCGTCCCGCCGAGGGCCGCGCCGATGTTGAACACCACGCGTTTGAGAACGGATGACAGCCGGGTCATCTGGTCGGTGAACGTGGCCGCGGCCGTGGCGTCCTCGGTGCTCATGACGATCCCGAGGCGCTCGGCCTCTTCCATGACGTCGACCAGCCCGCCGGCCCCGTCGCGCAGCATGGGCAAGAGCGAGGTCCCCGCCCGCCCAAAGATCATCGTGGCCAGGGCCGCCTTCTGGGTGTTGTTCTCGATCTTCGACAGCGCGGCGGCCGACTCCATGAAGAGCCCTTCGGTCGACTTGAGGTTCCCCTGGGCGTCGACGACGGAGATGCCCAGCGCGTCGAAGGCGTCTTTGGCGGTGCTCAGGCCACGGGTCGCATCGTAGGCCGTGCGCTGCAAGCGGCGGATCCCGACCTCCATGGCCGAGATGTCGGTACCGCCGATCTGGGCCGCATGGCCAAGGGCCGAGAGGAACTCGACCGAGGCCCCGACCCGCGCACTCAGCTTGTCCAGCTCGTCGCCCATGCGGGCGTAGCTCTTGGCCGCGGCCACCAGGGGGGCGACGATCCCGGTGCCCAAGAGCATCATGCGCTTGCCAAGGGACGAGAGCCTTGTGCCGAACGCCTTGAGCTTTTTCTGGGCCAGGTTGAGGCCGCGCGTAAAACGGTTGTCGTGCAGGAAGAGCTCGACGTAGGCCGCGCCCGCCTTGATGTCTCGCGTGGAAGCCATGACGTACCATCTCCATCAGATGACGCGAAGGGCGAACCGGACAAGGATGATCTGCCCGTCGTTGGGCATCAGCTCGAAGACGATCCGGTGATCTCGGCCCGCCACGACCAAGGCGTGATTGGCCGAGACGTCCAGCACGTGCTTGAAGTTGTAGCCCACCGCGTCGACGCTCCAGAGGTCGTCCTTCTGAAGGGTGTCGTAGAGGAGCGTGGCGACGTCGACCGCGACGTCCACGTGCCCGTCGATGGGTGTAACGACATCCGGGTCGCGCGGGTCGAGCAGGTAGGCGGTGTATTGGGCCGAGGCGATGTCGAACGGAATGATGGGCGTTGCATCGGCGCCCACGACTCGGGCCAGGAGGGTTGCCGAGCCGTGCTTGAACGCCACGCCGTGGAGGTCGACTGCGTTAGCCATGAATCTGTCCTGCGACGGGTCCGGTGCGGAAGACGCGGCCCGCCCGTGCCCCGCTCACAAAGCTCTCGCCGGCGACGGCCCCGGTGTGCGACACCTGGCCGGCGGCCACGCGAAACGGCTGCGGGGGTTCGGGCAGGTTCTCGTAGACGCAGTAGATCGAGAAGGCACGCGTGAGGCTGCCGGCGCCCGAGGGAAACGGATCGGGAAGCGACCCGGGCGTATGGGTGCTCGTCGCGTACTTCATCGTGTGAAGCACGTTGTCGTAGGGAACGTAAGTCTGGGCCGCCTGGTTGTGCCCGATCCACAGACTCCCTGGGTCGAACGGAATCGAGCAGGGAATCTCGTTCCACGCACCGCCCACATAGGCGTCGCGTGCTGTCTCCGCCGTGGTGCCGATCAGGACACCGGGATAGGCGTCGGAGTCACGATAGAGCCCAAAAGTGCCTTGGCCGAAACGGGTGTTGGCCCAGAACACGATGGAGGTGGCCGTGCCCCGGACGGGTACGGCATGTGGGCCGTGGCCGTAGATCACGTTGGCGGCCCAACTGCCGTTGGACGCGCCTCGGTCCGTGTACCCGAAGGTCGGGTCGATCACAATGGGCAGTTTCGCACGCCAGACCCAGTTGCCGTCGAGGTGGATTGCCAGCGAGGTCGCATCCTGGCCGGCCTTCTGCACACGCAGCTCGCACCAGACGCGGTCGCCCGCGGCGTCCTCTGCCCAGGGCCGGTAGAGGTGGCCCAGCTTGCGCCCGCCGCTATAGACGGCGTAAGAGCCGACGACATCGGGCGGGCGTTTGTTTCCCTCCTTGACTTCGGCTTGTGTAAGTGCCGGCTGATGGTAGAGATCCAGCGGCGCGTCGGCGTCGAGGCGGAACTGGTAGACCGATCGCGGATCTTGCTCGATCACGATCCGCTCCTTGAGCCGATCGCCCGCGTGCTGCCACTCGAGGGTTGTGCCCTCGGCCAGCACGAACCGCTTGCCCGCGTCGATCGGCCTGGCCGGCTCGATGGGCGGCGCGTCCCACCGGGTGCGCAGGCGCACGCCCCAGGCGTCGACCAGGGCCGTGGGCCGGCCGTCGATCGTGTCGATACCCGCCGTGTTCCACCGGCGGGATTTTAGTATGGCCTGAGGGATGAAGCGCATGGTGACTCAAGGTTCAGGGTTGCGTCTTCCGCTTGCCCGAAAAGGCCTGCCGAAGCATCGCGCGTTCCTCGGGCGTCGGAGGCGGCGCCGGGCGGTTTTCGGCACGTTGCCACGGGAAGAACTGCATGGGATCGATCGCCTCGTGCCGTTTGGGATCGCGGAAGGCGTTGTACAGTTGGGCCACGACGGCGAAGGTGCGGTTCCACGCGGCCCGGTCCGCTGCCTCGGCCATCCACATCAGCTCGCGCAGGGTTCGCGGCTCGGGGTCGACTCCCGCGATCGCAGCGAGCTCGCAAAGGACCTGCCAAGTGCTTCGAGCTCCGCGTCGAAGTTCTCGTCGAGTTCCGGGCTGTCGACCAGCCCCGCCGCCGTCTCGACCGCGCGCTCGACCAGTTGCCGCTGCTTCTGGATCGCGCGCACCACGTGCGTCCGGCGGAGGTGCTGGAAAAAATCCGCGAGGCCCTCCAGGAAGGCCTCGGACGCCGCGTAGAGGGCCTCGCCTTCCAGGCGTTCGGCGAACTCGACGTCCTGGACGCCCCGCTTCTCGGCTTGGGGCAGGCAGGCGACGAAGAGCAGGTCGACCTTGAAGACGATGTCCGTGTCAAACCGGGTCAAGAGCGGCGGATTGCCCGCCAGGGGGTTGCCCAAGTCGACCTTCAACAGGTCGAGGGCCCGCTTGATCGTGCCCCCGTTGACGGTAACTGTCCAGGTCTCGCCCCTGGCATCCTTGAACTGTGGCATCGTCGATCCCCTACTGGTCGCTGTTGTAGATCAGGGCCATCTTGAGCGTCGCTGCGCCCGACGAGTCGCCGTTGGAGACCATCAGCACGTCCACCACGCCGCTCGCCAGGGGGTTGGTGATGCCAACGCCCGAGCACCATTCCCACTGCTCGCCGGCTCGAAGCTCTTGGGCCTCCAGGCTCGACCCGCCCGAGTTCTGAAAATCGAAATGCCCGCGCCGCGTGCTGGCGATCATGATCATCTCGATCTTGTCGCCGTCGAAATCCGTGTCGACCTCGACCTGCTGGCCGACGGCGACCGCCGTGTCCACGGCCGGCAGCACGTCGCCGGCGCCCGGTCCCGAAATCCCGCCGGCCGTGACGTCGTTGCCGCTCACCGCGGTGACCTTCATCCCGTACCGAACCCCGCTCGCCCAGTAGACGTCGATCACGTCGTTCACCAAGAGATCGTGGCCCGCCAGCGTGAACACGCCCTCGTCGTCGCCGGTGCGCGTCGCGAGGGTCCCGGCCGTGGCCGCGGGGAGCGAGACCTCGTGCGAGATCTGGCCCGAGGCGGTCCGGGTTCGAGTCGTCTGGATCGACAGCCCCGCAATGGAGGCTGCCACGTTGATCGTTCCGGTGGGCATGTTTCAGGCCCTCGTCCTTTCAAGTTGGAGGCTTGAGGCTTGAGGCGCGAGGGATCGGAGTCTTCTCCTCAAGCCTCAGGTCTCACGCCTCAGGTCTCACGCCTCAGGTCTCACGCCTCAGGTCTCACGCCTCAGGTCTCACGCCTCAGGTCTCACGCCTCAGGTCTCACGCCTCAGGTCTCACGCCTCAGGCCTCGTGCCGGCCGCGATCAATGCCACGTGGGATCGCGCTGCTCGTCGGTCGGCTCGGCCGTGACCGAGTAGATGATAAAATCCTCGTTGCTCTCGTTGCGGCTGAAGCCCGTGATGTAGTAGTCGGCGTCAAGCCCCTCGCCGCTCGCATCGTCCTTCGGATAGAGAGCCACCTTCGCGTCGTTCATGAAGGCGGTTTTGATCTGGGCCAGGAACGTGTCGCCCTCGATGTCGAAGATCTCGAACTCGACGCTCGCCTCGGTGGCGATCGTCTTCTTGGCCACCCACTGCTTGCCACGCCGGAGGGCCTCGGCCGTGCGCTTCGAGAGGTTGAGGTTCACGTTGCGCACGTTGTTGGCCACGGTCGTTGCCGGACTGCCGGCCGCTCCGTAAAGGAACTCGCCGTGCAACCCGATCCGGTAATCGCCTGCTGCCATGGGTCGATTTCTCCTCGTCTGCGTTTACGCTCGAACGCTGTCCCGCCACATGGCCGGCAGCTTGGGTCGTTCTCTGGCCAAGGCCGGGCCCATGAAGGGCCGCGCCCGGATGGTGGCCGTGCGCACGGCTCGCACACGTCCGTGGCGACGTCTCCGACTGCGCGTCGTGATTGCCGACCTGCCGCCGTGCTCCAGGGCCGGCAGGGCCTCGCCCGTCTTGTGGGCGAGACGTACCGGACCAATCACCACGGCCTGGCGGTCGGGGTCATAGCCGAAGAAGATGAACCGCCGGAGGAGTCCGGTGTGGCTCGAGGGCGGGCGCCCGGGTTCGGACGTCTTCTTCCGCTTGCGGATGCTCGTCTTGGCCGACTGGCGCACGTGGGCGCCGAATCGCGATAAGACCTTCCGGCTGGCGCGATCGACCGCACGTCGAACCCGCGTGGAGTCGAAGAACAGCCCTTTGGCCTGGTCGATCCCGAAACCGATCATGGCTTACCGCATCATCCGGAAGGTGAAGGTCAAGACGCTCGTGAACTGCCCGAGCTGATCCAGGTGTTCCTGGGAGTAGACGGGCTCGTTTTCCACTCCCACGCAAGTTGCACCCGAAAACCCTTCAAGCCGCTTAAGCCGCAGGTGATCCGCGATCTCCTCGACCAGCCTCATGAGCGGGTCGATCTGGTCGCTGTGGATCGCCGTAAGCTTCTGCTGGACGGCCACGTCGACCTGGAAGTCGTGCTGGTTGTGGACCCGGGTGCCCGGCAAGATCTGTACGGCCTTGGGCACCACGGTCACGTGAAGCGACTTCATATCAGGCAGGTCGAACCGCGGCAGGTAACTTCGCACCGCCACGAACGACTGGCTGAACTCGGCCGCGTTGAGCTCGGCCACGATCGCATCGGCAATCTGGGCAAGGATGGGCATCAGGCTCCCTCCGCGTCGATCCTATCGACGATCTGGGGCGATTATCGGAAATCTGGGGCAACTATCGACGATCTGGGGCGATCATCGGCATCAGGCTTGCTCCGCGTCGATCTGCTTGGTGTGGACTCGTAGCGTCCTGCGATACGCATCGGCGTAGCGCCAGTGCGGCTCCCTGCCCGGCGCCATGACCTCGTAGACCAGCGTGGTCGTGCCCGCCGATTCCAGGATCTGGTCGCCCGGCTCGGGGATCGCCGGCCGTCCGCCCAGCACCAGGTGCTCCGCGAGGATCAGGTAATCCCGCGACTCGACGCGATGCAAAACGCCTCCGCCGTCGTCCACCTCGAACAGGGTCCGACCGATCGTGGCGGGCACCTCGACGCGCCGGTCGCCCCGCCGGTAAACCACCGGGGCGCTCAGGTGCTCGGTGCGCTGGCGCTCCAACCAGTCGGAGCCGGTTCGAAGGAGATCGGGCATGGGCGGGCTTCCTGCTACTGGCTCAGCCGGACCCGGACCGTGGCGTCCGCATCGGCCGCCGCGCCCACGGTCTTGCCTAGCAGCTTGTTGGCGCCCGTCTCGCTGTCGGTCTTGGCCTCCTGATCGGCCACGTCCCAGTAGACCGTGGCGCCGGCCGCGATCCCGCTTCCGCCGCCCGTGGCCTTCGGGAAGTCAAAAACGCCCGAGACGGCCAGGGCGCCCAGCACGTTGGCCGCGATCGGTTGCTTGGCCACGCCGATCAGGTCACCCTGGACCACCACGGCGCCGGACGCCACGTCGGAGCCCGGCGTGTAGTCGATCTGATCCCCTTCTTGCACAAAAACGGCCGTAGGCATCGTGAATTCTCCTTGTGGACAAACAGGGTACTCTTGCCGTCAGTGTTCAGGGTTGGTCTCAGGCCTCCCCCTTACTCTTGACGCCGCCACGCGGGTCTTGCAGGGCGCAACCGAAGTCGTGGTAGCCGCGCATCTGCACGCCCAGCACGTGGAAATCCGCGTCGGCCGTCTCGATCGTGGGCGACTCCTGGCCGTTGAGGAACGCCACCTCGATGACCGGCAAATCGCCCGGATCGGCCAGCAGATACCAGGCCTTCGAAGAATTGCCCTGGTAGGCCGCGTTGGCCAGATAGCGGCTCACCTCGACCCGGAACTTGCCTTGATGCGGGTTCGAGACCGGGTACTTCGTGCTGGACGTGGTGTCCCGAAGCTCCATGGACTTGTAAAGCTGGGTGCCGATGGCGCTGAGGGCCGTGGGCACGAGCATGATCGACGGCATGATGCCGATGGGCTTGCCGTCGGTGTCCACCTGGTCCATGAAGGCGACCTCGGCCTTCGTCAGACCGTCGATGGACAGCACCGTGTCAGCGCCTTCCAGGTAGTTGTTGTTTCCAGCCGCGAAGAACGAGCTGTTGTTCATGAACGTGGTCCAGAACACGTCGTTGATCTTCGAGCCGGAGCCGCGGCCGAGTTTGCGGGGCACCGTCGTGATGGCGCCCAGATCGTCGTTGATGATGTCCCGGCGGTCGATCGTCAGCGTCAGGCCGTAGGTGTCGGCCTTGTTCGTGTAGGATTCCTCGCCGAGGGTGCCGTGCTTCAGCTCGCCGCCGGGCGCCACCTGCTCGTACTGGTCCTTGCCCACGAGCCGGTAGCTGGTCACCGTCTTGAAGTCGGAGACGTTGCGCGTCGCGCAGATGTTGCGCCACGTCCGCTCGACCGAGTAGAACCCGTCCAAGAGGAACTTGTTGGCGACGTTGGAGAGGATCCCTCCGATGTCGATCGTCGAAAACCCGGCCTCCAGCTCCGGCTGGAAGGCGAACCGCAGCACCTTGCGGCTCTCGCGGAAGTTGCGGCCCGTGTAGCCGTTGGCCCAGGCGGCCTCCAGCAAGAGTTCCTGGAACCCGATCCCCCCTCGGAACCGCCGGCTGGCCGCGTCGAGCGTCGGCTCGTCGAACTGCTTCTCGACGTCCGGCAGGCGCGCCGTCAGGAGGCACGCCGCCTCGAGCGTGATTCCGGTAACGCTGTCGTCGCGGAAGTGGACGGCCGGGGCTTTGGGTCGCCCGGCCCGCAAGACGGCCAGGGCGACCTGGTCTACTTCCCAGCCCTCCCGGATGGCCTGGGCCTCGATCTCCGTGAACTGGCCGCCGCAGAGCTCACGGATCTTGGCGATCCGGTTCGTTTCGGCCATCGCCTCGGCCCGGATCTCGGCCGCGGTGGGGCCCGCCGGTTGTGCCGCCGCAGTCGAAGCGGCCGCCTGTTCCCGATTGCCGTTGGCCGCTTCGGCCGTCCCGGCATCACCGCTGCGGGCCCTTTCGCCCGTCTGCGCATCGGTGTTGTTGGTTTCTCCCATTGCGGATTGCTCCTTATCGAACGGTGAAGCCGAGGCCGCCACGCTGGCGCTGGTCTGGCCATCGGCGCCCAGGTCCACGAAACTGATCTCGCCCAGCGTCGAACGGCGCACCACGTTCAACGGGCCGGAGAACTCCCGGCCGTTGACCATCGTCTTCTGGGTCTCTTTGACGAACTCGAACTCCTCGACGGCCGCCCCGATCGAGGCCTGCCAGGGAAAGCCGTTGCGCGCGCTGGCCACAATCTCCTTGGCCGCCACCGTGTCGCGGGACACCAGGCCGCTGGCCAGAAGCTTTCCGTCCTGGACGTGGATCGAATCGGTGTGGCCCACCCCGCTCTGCATGTCGTGGCCGAATCGGATGGGCCGGCTCCGGGACGGGATCGCCAGGCCGGCCAGGTCGACGACGACCGGGTACCGCCACCCCGCGATCCGCATGGGGCCGCCCGTGTAGGCGACCATCGTGAAGCGGGGCAGCTTGGGCGTGCCGTTGCCGTCGCCCGCCTCGGCCGCCTCGATCGTGATCGCGCCCGGCTCGCAGACGAGGTTCAGGAAGCCCTCGCTCTTGAGCTTCGCTTGCCTTTCGCAGACCGCGCGGCGCTGTTCGGCGTCGGGGAACTCGCGCTGCATCTGCTCGTCGTTCATGCACCGGTCGATGAACTCTCGGTGCGACTCGTCACTTCTGGGCGTCGGAAGGGGCATGTTCCTCGTCCTCCTTTGGATCCGTCTGGTCATCGTCCGAAGGCTCCGGCGCCGAAGAGTCTGCCGTCAGCCCCAGCCTGCGCATCAAGGCAAGCTCCTTGGCGCGTTGTTCGAGCTCGCTCTCCCAGTCGCGACCCTGGCGCGCGTATTCGTAGGCCAGGGTCGTCGTGTGGTTCTGAAGGCGCGTGGCCTGGGCGCTGGCCTCCTTGGCCGGGTCCACGTGCTCGCGGCCGTCCCAGAACCACTGGTGTGGCCACTCGGCGATGGGGCCGACGCCCGCCGGCAGCAAGCCGGGGATGAGCACCGCCTCGTCGAACCAGGCGGCGAGAATGCGATCCAGCACAACGGCTTCCAGGTGGGCTTGCTCGACCCGGACCGCCTTGAAGTACGTCTGATGATCCAGCCGGCCCGAGGCGTAGTTGTAGCCCGCCGAGTTCCCGGCCGCGACGTTGTACGGCATGTTCAAGCACCGGGCGATCTCGTTGAGAATCTCGCGCTTGAACTCGCCGTACGTCGTCGAGGGCTGCTCCGCTTCGAGCTGGCTCATCTTCCAGCCGCCGGGCATGGTCAGCAGGGCCCGCTGCTCCAGCTCGATCGGCTCGAACGGCTCGGCCGCATCGGCCTCCCCGTTGGCCGGCGAGTCCGTGTACAAGATGCCCGCGAAGTCGGCGGCCGTCTCCGCGGCGGCGAGCACGGCCAGCGTGAATCGCCGCAACTGGGCGAACAGCGGCAGGGCCGGCATGATGTCGGGAACGCCGCGGGCCTGGCCCGGGCGGTCGGCGCGGAACCAGTGGATCACCGACTCGGCGGGAATGCGCTCGTAGTCGAGCGAGAGGCCGCCGCGCGGATCGCCCGGATGAGATCGCAGCACGTGGTACTCGACCGGGTTGCCCATCTCGTCGAAGACGATGCCGTCGACCGTGTTGCGGCGCCAAACGTTCCGGTCGGGCGTCGTGACCTGGTCGGCCTCGACCATCCGAAGATCGAGCTTGATGGGCGTCGGTAGCGCCGGGTTGCTCGTCAGGATGAGGAATCCTTCTCCGTCCTCGGCCCGCGCCATGCGCAGCGTGCGCAGCTTTTCGGCGAGGCCCACGGCCTTGGCCCAGGTGGTGAACTCCTGCTCGATTCGCCGGTTGGCTTTCGAGTCGTCCATGAGCAGTTGGAGCCGCGCGCCGGTGCCGATCACGTCGTTGGCCAAGGTCAAGACGATCCCGCGGGCGTAGCTGTTGTTGGCCACCTCGTAGCGGGCCCGGTTGCGCAGCGTGCGGCGGACTTCGGGGCTGTTGGCCGCGTTGGCCGAGAGGCCGTCCGCACCGGCCCAGTGACGCCGGTTGTCGGGCGTCGTGGTCGCCGCGTCGTAGCGGGCGCGGAGTACCCGGAACCTCCGCCCGGGCAGGCGGGGCTTTCGGGACGGAGCGACCATGTTTTTTAGCCACGCCAGCACTACGATCCCCCGGGCGGAACGAGCTTGTTGAAGACCAGTCCGCGGCGCTTCGAGCGGGCGGCGCTTTTGGACGCGAGGTATCGATCCGCTTCGATCTGCTCGGAGAGCTTGTGCTGCTCCACCGAGCCGGAATCGCCCGAGGCCTTGGCCGGTCCCTGGGCGTTCTCGCGGATCGCGTTCTCAAGCTCCTCGGCCATTTCCCCTGCCTCCCGCGAACACGCACCTGCCCGCTACTGGATACTTACGCGAGCCTGCCGGCGGTTGTCCGGCCCCCGGGCGGTTTCCCAAGAATCGTGCTACATGTAGCAATCGGGCCCGCGCGCCGCATGCGCACCACGCGCAGCCGCCTATCAGGAGACCTACCCGGCGCGAGGCCGAACTGTCGGCGATTTCCCGGGAGAAACCGAGAATCGTGCTACATGTAGCAATCGGGCTTCCTCGCCGAGCGAACGGAAGCCTCATAGGTCACGATCCTTCGCCCGCAATGGCGGCAGACCTTGCGGCGGCGAATCCGCCCGTCCCGCAGCGGCTCGGTGTGCGTGGTGTGGAAGTGGCGGCAGGCACACTTCGGGCAACAGATGCCGCGCGCGTCGCTTGTGTTGCGGCTCTGCTTCATCGCCATTTCCTCCGCTGCAACTCGGCGAAACTCACCCGCTGCTTCCTGGGCGCGGCACCCGTTTCGGTTTCCGGCAGAACCACGCCCTGCATCGAGGCGGCTACGGCACAGCCGACCAGGCAGTCCAGCCAGTGGTTGTCGGTCGCCGAGGCCCGCATCTTCCACTCGTCCACCGTCCGGCCGCGACCCTGTGTTTTGACCCGGTACTCGGCCGTCAGGTGCTCGGCAAAGAGGCGATGGAGGTCCGGCTTGTCGCCGAAGAGGGATAGGCATCCCCGGTCACCCATGGCCACCGCCAGCCGGGCGTAGACGAACGACTTCCAGTAGTTCGTGTCGTAGACCACGTGCCGGACCTGGCGGCGGCCGTGGACGTTGGGCACGCGCCAGTTGTGCCCCACCCGGTCGCCGACTTTTCGCTTGTACTCGGAGAACGGGATGCTCGATGCCCCGACGAACCGCCCGTGGCTGGGCATCAGGACGGCGGAATGGGCGCTTTGCCGGCAGAACTGGTACACCACGTCGGTCGACAGTCCCCAGTTGGCGTCGACGAGGCAACGCTCGATCCGCATGGCGGCGCCGTCGTCGCGGCGGAACTCCCTGGATAGGTAGGTCCCGGTGAGGGATTCCAGCCCCGCGTAGATCGAGCCCTCCAGGCCGGCGCCCTTGGCCACGTGCGACAGCGTCGGCTGGGCATCGCGGGCGGTGAAGTAGGCCCGGCGCTGGTCGGGCCAGGCCCCGTAGTCGAGCACGACGCCGGTGAAGTCGTCTTCCCAGGCGGCCACCACGAAGAACAAGAGGCTTTGCTGCACGTCGACGAACATCGTCAGGTGGTTGCAGCCGACCGGAACCACCCCGCGGGCCAGGCGGTTGATCTTGCCGGCGATCTGGTCGGCCGTGAGGTCTTCTTCCTCGCTCGCATCCTCGGGTAGCGGTTCGTTCTGATACTCCGCCCAGAAGGCCCGCTCATCCTGGAGTTTGAGATTCATCGCGTGTTGGATCGCCGACAACTCGTCGTGGTTGAACCGCTCCGGCCAGGCGACGACGGCCCCCTCGTCCATCGCCTCGCGGTTCTCGCCATAGAACTCCGTCGCCTCCCGGCCGCCGTGGCCCATGCGCAGGCTCTCGGCGCGGATCTCAGCGTACTTCTGCCACAGCTTCTCGCCGGACGGGAAGCGGTAGACCATCTTCGTGCGCTCGCCATTCCACTCGGGATGCTTGTCGCGGTCGAGGATGTTGTCGGCCATGTCGCCCGGGCGGATCACCGTGCAGGGCATGACGCCGGCGATCTTCTTGCCCGGACCGGCCAGGCCCAAGACGGCGCCGGCCAGGATGCTTTCCCGCGTGGCGCACTGTGACAGCGAACGGGCCGACTCGTCGGTCTGCGGATCGTCGATGACCACCAGGGACGGCCGGACCGGCTGGCCATCGGCCCGCTTGAATTTCATGCCGCGCACCCGGCCGGTGATCCCGGCCACCTTGATGATGGCGCCCGACGCCCTGCTCTCAGGGATCGTGGGCAGCACGATCTCCTTCGCGGTCCAGCCGATGTGCGTGCGCTGGCCCTGATAGAGCTGGCCGCTGCAGCGGTTGGCGATCCCGTCCAGGCACTGGATCGGGTGACAGACCTCCGGAAAGTCGTCGGCCAGCAATTGGTTGCCGTCCAGCTCCATCTTGATCGAGTCGAGCATGTCCATGGCGTGCCCTTCGTCCGAGCCGATGAGGCAGACGAAGTCGCGATGCCCGTAGAGAACGGCCCAGATACAGGCGCTCTCTGCTTGGACCGTTTTGCCCGATCCGCGGGGCATCGCCATCGCGAACAGCCCACCCTCAAGAACGGCCTTCTCGATCTTGGCGACGACCTTCAGGTGGTCCGGCGACCACGGCAGGTGGAACGTGAACGGGAAATAGGCCTCGCAGAAGTAGCGGAAGTCTCTCTCGGCACGCTGTTTCCTTGCGGGATCGGCGACCGCCGGCAGATCACCGATGTCGCGGCCGGCCAGCGAGAGGGCCGCGTTGCGGGCTCGGGCCCGCTCCTTCAGGGCCTCGTAGGGGTCTCCTTCACGTTCGGGCCTGGGCTCGTGGCGCACGTGGACCAGCCAGGCCACGTAGCGGAACAGGTCCACGTGCTTCCCATCACCCACGCGAAACCCGGCCCGCGTGCGGTGGCGGTAGAGCTGGCGCTCGCCTATCACCTCGCCCAACGGCGTGGAGTTCAAGAGGCGACATAGCTCGCTCGGGCGCAGGTTTCGGGGGTCAATCGCCACCGGCCATCTCCCGAACCAGCCAGGCCGCGTACTGGACCAGGTTGATCGTCCCGTCCGGGTTCACCGGGGCCCCGTCGTCGATGTCGTCGCGAACCATCTCGACGGTGATGGGCTTCCCGCCGGAGGCCGTGAGAATGCGGGCCACGTCCTCCAGGGATAGCGCCTGAGGGTTCAGCGGGCCGCCTTGCCGTCCTTGGGCGTTAGGGTCGCTCATCGGGTGCTACGCCTCGCAAGAAAAGTATTCCGGGAAATCGATGCCGGTCCGCATGGAATTCGGCTTGAGCTTTGGGTGAAAACATGGCTCCTGTGGAATGTACGAACGAACACGGCCCCCCCGACCCCGGGAGAACAACGATGACGACCAGCCGCAAACCCACGAAGAACAGCGCGATGGCCGGCGACCTGCGGATCAAGATGACCACCCGTCGAGCCGCCGGGGCCGGGACTTGGGTGATCGGGACGATCGCCGGACACCGCTTCGGCGCCTTGGTCTTCCCCGAACACGCCGAATACCCCGACTACGAGCTGGGCGACAGCCGCATCTCGAAGCTTTGGGTCAAGCGGCTCTCGGACAAGCAGACGGTCGTCAACTTCGACCGCGGGTGGGACATCCGCCCGGCCAACGCGACCGCCGCGTCGATCGTCGAGTACCTCGCCGGCAACCTGGCCAAGATCACCTACTAAACGCCCCGCCCCCAACGAACGAGGAGACCAGCGATGACCATCGACGACCTGGTCCAACGTCTGGAAGAGTACCGCGACGCCTTGGGCGGCGACGCCGAGATTCGATTGATGACCCAGAAGAGTTGGCCCTTCGAGAACACGATCGCGGGGCTGGCCTCCGGCGAAGAGATCAACGATCGCGACGACGACGCCGAGCCCGACGACCAAGACGTCGACGACGACCACGTCGTCTACATCGTCGAAGGCAACCAGCTCCAATACGGATCCACCCGGGCGTGGGAAGTGGCTTACTGAAACCGAACTCTCAAGACCAACGAGGAGACGATCATGGCACGACGAGGCACGATCCGAAACACCGCACGCATCGCCAGGGAACTGGCGGATGCCCGACGGGCCAGGGCCCGCCAGAGACGCAAGAAGGCCGAGCAAGAGCAGGCCGCGGCAACGGCCGCCCCGACCCACCACGACTATGCCGAAGAGGCGGAGGCCGCCCAACGGGCGGAGGCCTGGCCGCAAGCGATGGCCCTCTGGCGACGGGCCGCCGAGACGTGCCGCGATCCCGACCTGGCCGTCGGCTACCTCGGAAGCGCCGAGGCCTGCATGCGCCGCATGGTCGATGCCAAGCTCGC
>Ga0334895_1002749_pt1 | contig 14433 bp, 14 predicted proteins | sample GraSluR3_MG_7_FD_207229 | JGI IMG/M metagenome (GOLD analysis project Ga0334895, IMG submission 207229) | Sludge microbial communities from methane-producing bioreactor in Wageningen University, Netherlands - Granular Sludge_31_05-R3 | ecosystem: Engineered > Bioreactor > Anaerobic >... | reverse complement strand
TGCTGACACATCCTCATCGCCGTACTGGGCGCCGAAAACAAGCTGGTCCAGTTCGCTCATCACGGCCTGACGGCCTTCGAAACGGGTTACGAGCTGTGGCCCCCCGGAAAGGAATATGGAAGGAAGGCCCGAGCGGATAGCACCTATGAGTACCCCGGGAATTATGCTGTCGCATGATGCCAGCAGGACCAGCCCGTCCAGAAGCTGGACGTTAGCCATTATCTCCACCGATGATGCTATAACGTCCCTTATGACCAGTTCGTAGCGAAGATGCGGAGTCCCAATGGGCACCGCCCCGCAGGTGGCTATGGTGCTGAATTCAAAGGGGGTACCCCCGGCCTGGAGTATCCCGGCCTTTACTCGCGCCGCGAGCCTGTCTAGATGCACGTGCCCCAACCCTGCGTCGTTTGCGGTATTCACCACACCGATCAGCGGACGAGAGAGGTCCTCGTCATCGTATCCGCAACCCTTGTAGATCGCGCGGCGCGATGCCGACCCCTTGCCGCTGAAAAGTCCAAGTCTTTTTGATCGCCAGGTCATTGTAGTTCCCTCCTTGCGAAACAAGTATTAACTTGTCCCCCTCATGATATCTCGGGGAGTTGTAGTTTCAATTGATAGCAACAATAAAAATGAACTTCTCAAGATCAAATGATTTACTGCCCGCAAAGTTTGTAAAGAAAAAAGTCATTCTCCGCTGTTCCTGGATTATATCCAATTTTTCTTTGTTTTCCTTTCATCCTTCTGAACAGGGGAAAGACAGAGAAGGATAAAAATCCTCATCTGATTTTCTTGCAACTTGGAGATGATTTCTCAATCGAAAGTTCCTACCCGTATTCTGTATTACACTTTAAGTGTTCTTATAAGGCTTAAAGAAGATGTTTTCCTAGAACACCCCTAATACCGGCCTGAACTTGCTTTTTTCCCTCTTGGCAAGAAATTCTGTCTAGTCACGACTTGTCAAGAACCGTTGTAGCGATCTCCCCGAATTCCTCCAAGCTCAACAGGCACCTCTTTTCAAGGGCTTTGTCCTTGATCCTTTTCAGTATTTCTGCTTTGGCATCCTTGTCTTCGGTCTGAATACCCAGTTTGTCGAGATATATGTCCACCGTGGGAAGCCCGCTCATTTTTCCGATAACCACCTTCGTGTCGGGATGCCCCACCAGTTCGTACAGGAATGGAGAGAGTTCAAGTGGCGCTATGCCCTCCACGTTCTTGTACCATGCTGCCACTATTCCCGATTCGATATCAGCCACACAGTCGCCAATGATGCCCCTGTTTTGGCGAACGTGCAGCCCGGTTATCTCCCTAAGATACTTGGAAAGAGGATAGACCTTTTCGTAGCGGAGACCTGTATCGATGCCGTACATGGTAAGAAGTGAAACGGCAACATCTTCGTAGGGGGCGTTGCCTGACCGCTCGCCGATTCCGGATATCGAAGTGTGTGCGATATCGGCCCCAGCAGCCAGTCCCATTATCGTCGTCGCGGCGCCAAGCCCGAAGTCGTCGTGGAAGTGGACACCTATGGGTTTGTCTGCAATGCGTTCTTTGACTTTCTTAATCAGGTAGGGGACCGAGTGGGGGTTGAGACCGCCGAAGGTATCCACCAGGGTGAGTTCATCCATGTGTCCCTCGGAAGAGACCCTGTCAACTATGTTCAGGTAATCGTCGATGTCGGCACGGGTACCATCAATGGTGAAGAAGGAGACATACATCCCGTTCTCTTTCGCATAAAGGGTGGCCTCGATCGACACCTCTATGGCTTTTTCGAACTCCCAACGATACGCGTACTTAAGAATATGATCGCTGGCGGGAACCTCCATGACTATGTTCTTGACGCCAATATCCACAGACCGTTTCACATCTTCCTTCATGCACCTCGCAAAGGCGAAGATCTGTGGTCCAAGGTTCCTCTTGATGATCTCCTTGATGGCCTCGGCATCCTGCTCAGATACAACGGGCATCCCGGCCTCGATACGCTGAATGCCTAGTTCAGCGAGCTTTTCAGCGATTACCACTTTCTGATCCTTGTTGAAGATCAGCCCCGCCTGCTGCTCACCGTCCCTCAGGGATACATCGTGAAACTGTATGTTCGGAGAGAACTTCATATCGGATCTGACTTCGGGAGTGAAGTTCCATGGGCTGGTGTACCATTTGTCGGTTTTCCAGGGTGTTTCGGTCTTGTTATGGATCGTTGACATTAATTTCATTCCTCCTCTGTGTTACACCAGAAACTATTACTTCGAGAGGTCTCCTCCGTAAATTTCACTTTCTGAGAACAATTTTCAAACGTCATTATCCATCCATAAAGATGGGCGAGGTTGTTTTGCTCGTGTAGCGTTTAGCCTTCGTCTTTGCTGTTATTCGTGCCTTGTGTTGATGTCCGCACTCCTCACTCTCATCCCCCTTGCTCAAGGTACCAAAGTCAACCTAGACCCTTGCTTCAAATGCATCACTATAAATGGCAGCAATATCCTCAACAGTCAGATCACGGGCGCAACGGCCAAGGAGGCGTCTTTCGTTCCACGCTTCAACTGACCACTGATCGACCGCTGAACGATCCTTTATTCCGATTTCTTCTAGGCTGATGGGAAGATCGACGCTCTTTACAAAAGCCGCCATGGCATCAAGCGCGGCCTCAACGCCTTTTCGGATGGGCAAACCATCAACATTCTCACCCATCGCTCTTGCGATCTGGACGAGACGATCTCCTTTTGATGCTCTTATCGCTTTGAAACAGGAAATAAGAAGAACGCTGAGGGAGATTCCGTGAGTAACATGGTATTCGCCACCTATGGGGTATGCCAGGGCATGTACAAGACTGGTTCCAGCGTTATTAAGAACCATGCCGGCCATAAGGGAACCAAGAGAAACATGATATCGGGCGTTAAGGTCGTTGGGGTCCGACCAAGCCACCCCCAGATGCTTCGAGATCATACTTACCGCTTGCAGTGAGAGGGAATCGGTGATGGGATTTGCGTTCTTAGAAACAAAAGGTTCCGCGGCATGAAGCCAAGCATCGAACCCCGAAGCGCTTGTGACGTGGCGTGGCGAAGAAACGGTCAGCATTGGATCTACGATGGCCACATTAGGCAGAAGGGCTGAGGAAGCAACAGCTTTTTTCACGTTGTTTTCCTGGTCAAGGAAGATGGCATGTTTGGTGATTTCCGATCCAGTCCCCGCAGTTGTTGGTATCATGATCGTGGGAAGCCCCTTGTGCTTAACTTTTCCGGGACCGAAATAATCACGGGTTTTGCCAGGATTCTTGGTCAGGACCGAGGACATTTTAGCTACATCAAGGATGCTACCCCCCCCTACCCCCACTATCACATCAAACTTTCCGTCAACTATGAACTGTGCCACTTCTTCCGCAAGGTCGGTGGTCGGCTCTGGGGTTGTCCGTTTCTGGACATTAATGTCGAAGTCTATTCCAGCGTCCTTCGCCGATTCCAATACCTTGTCCAGCGCTCCCGAGGATTTCACCGAGGGGCCGGTGATTATCAACGCTCTTTTCCCCTTGAGAGACTTGACCTTTTCTCCAAAAGAACTCACAGCATTCATGCCGAAAACGATATCCGGAGTAACAAATTTAATCTCTTCCCACATTGCATAATCTCTCCTTTCGTGATTATTCTATTTAAATAATTATTTCAGATCCCCACCCCATGGCCTTGTTGATGAATTCTCTCGATTCTGAAATTCTTTTGCAGGTTATTGGAATCTTGATTCTCCTGCCAGCTATAAAACAGCCCCATGGTAATGTGCCTGATTTCCGTTCCTTTCCTTGCCTAGATGGTATCCAATCATCGAACACTCTTTTTACGAATCCCCTTTCGTCCTATAACAATGAATCTTTCCTTCCCCTTCATCGAAAGTTGTGTTATAAACTGAAATTGCCAAATACAATTCTCCGGAACTAAATCCGGGCGACGTCGTACCTGTCTTTGATTTCTAAAACACTGAAGTCCATTTTTCTACATCAAATAAAGGAGGATTAGCCAATGAGCAAGATCACGATCTATAACATCGATACCCTGGGAAAACCTCTTGGGCAGTACTCCCACATAACCCGGGTCAAAGCCGACGAGTACCTTTTTATCTCCGGCATGCTCTCAGCTGATAGAGCAGGGAACATAATCGGGAAGGACGATTTCGACGCCCAATGTGTCCAGGTATTCAAGAATATCGAAGTTGCCTTGGCCTCTGCGGGAGCGGGCTGGAACCAGATCGTACAGTTCACGACTTATCTGGTTCACTCTCAGGATATTCCAAAATTCATGGACTTTCGGAAACGGGAATTTCCGAAAATCTTCCCTGATGGAGTCTATCCGCCCAACACCCTTTTGATGGTCGACCGACTTGTCCAAGAACCTTTCCTCATCGAGGTACAAACTATCGCCGCATTGTAAATTGAACGGCGTTTGGATAGGTGTCGACCGGGTCTTTGAGAACAAAGCCTGTTTTGTTGTCCCAGGGGTCTGATGTGCACTTTTGGAACAAATTGTTCCGCTGCATTATCGGAAACCTGGGCTTGCCTATTCCTAACACCTTGTGAATTCGTCTTCTTTAGATCCAGCAGCTTCCATCTATTACGTATTCTTCCCCTTCGTATCCCTTTTCTTTTTTTAGGAAGTCAAGATAAGCGTTAAATGAGATTAGTATGTGTTTCTTCAAGGTTTTTTCTGCTCTTTTTGCTTTTCTGTTCTTGATCGCATCATAAATGACAGAATGCTCTTCAAAAGACTCTTCAAGACGCTTGGGATTCAAGATGAATATTGAACGGACCCAGTTGGTCTTCTCCCTGAAAGAGTTGATGATTGAAATAAGCTCAGAGTTCCGGCAACGACTTTCAATTGCATCATGGAATCTATCGTTAAGAACTCCGTATTCATCATGACGTTGTTCATGAATATACAGCTTTGTTTTCTCCAGAATGTCCTCCAACTCTTCAAGGAGGTCTTCTGAATTCTGGTACACTGCCATCCTGGTCGCAATTCCCTGAAGGCTTAGCAAAATTTCAAACATGTTCTTCAGATCATCCAGAGAGGGACTTGCAACTTTTGCACCGATATGATCATTGAAGTCTACATAGCCTTCCGAAATTAGCATCTTTAAAGCATCCCTTACCGGGGTTTCACTCACACCGAGGCTTTCGCTCAGGCTGGTTATCTTCAAGGGCGATCCTGGTAGAAAACGTCTTGTGATTATCCCGTCCCTGATTGTCATATAAGCGTACTGGCTTTTTGTAAGGTAGCCTTTTATTGATTTCCTTGGAACCATTCCTCAAACACCTCTTTTATTTACCGCTAGGCAGACTCCAAGTCTATTATTGATAAAGAATATAAGGGGTCCTTTTCAGAAATATCAATAATGTGTCAGTCGTATATTGAAACAAGAATATCAGTTATCCTGCTTCCTCCGATAGGATTTAGATCCATGGGGCAAGCCGAGACCGCACAGACAAGATCCATAAGAGCTTCCATCATTATAAAAGACCCTCCGGGGTTGGTTGATGGTAGCTGGATGATCTCTCCATCATCTCCGATTTTTGTATTCTGGAACAAATTTACAGGATCTGGCAAAACCCACCTGTCAATCCCGTATTGCTCAAGAACTTGCTCGAAATTTTTCACACAACTCCTGTGATCAACTACACCATAGTCGACAAGATATCTCTGCTCATCGCAGGCAACGATAAGGATATCATGATGACCGGCAGTATCTTCGAGTATCCTAAGCATTTCATTTCTCAGATTTGACCGTATGCTTTGGCCAGTTCTTAATCTCAAAGATCGATTGGAGATTCGGGTATGTCCTGGGGAAGATTTCTCTTTCAGGTCCACAACATTGAAAGCCACAAAATCTGCAACCTGACCACCCTCAACATCTCTTATCCTGAATTTACTACCCTTTTTGACTTCGAAAGTTTCAGCAGTTCCGCCCTTGATAAGGATCTCCTTCACACCTAATCCCTCCTAAATTAATACATTAAGGATGTATTTTCCAAAATTTTACCAGCCCGTGATAGACACGGAAGGAAGCCATAATATGATCCCAGGGAACAAAATGCATAGAGTGAACGCGAAGACCTGGATAGCGATAAAGGGAAGGACTCCTTTGTAGATATCCACAGTTGTTATCTCTGGAGGACATATCCCCTTGAAATAGAATATCGCCAGTGCAAAGGGTGGAGTAAGGTAGGATAGCTGCAGGAAAAGGATCATCATAATTGAGAACCAGACGGGATCAAATCCGAGATTTACTGCGATTGGTGTGAACAGAGGGACAATGAGCAGCACTATACCAATCCAGTCGAGGAACATCCCCAATATTGTGACCACAATGAACATAAGGAAAAAGATACCCCATTTGCCGAATGGAAGCCCCATGATGAAACGTTCAACGACGGCTCCTCCACCCATTGACATGAACGTTGAAACGAACAATACAGCTCCAACGGTCATTGTCAGGATCATGCTTGTGGTTTTGAGGGCTGAATCTGAGGCGTCAGCAATCATTTTCATGTTCAGTTTCTTGTAGGAAAGGGCAAGCACAATCGCAGCCGAAGCCCCAACTCCAGCTGCCTCAGTTGGAGATGCCACCCCAAAAAATATCGTTCCAAGTACTGCAAGAATGATCACAAGGGGAGCCAGAAGAGAGGAAAAAACTCTAAAGACAATTCCGCTACGGGTTTTCGCCCAGGGAAAATCTCCAAGATCCTCTTTGGAGATCGGAGGACCTGCCTCAGGGCAAAAAAAAGTAAGGAGGATTATGTAAAGCGTATAAAGAGAGGACAGCAATAACCCAGGACCAATTACCCCCATAAACAACTTCCCAACAGACACGCCGGCGGCAGGGCCATAAACGATAACCATGATGCTGGGCGGAATAAGAACTCCCAGGCAGCCTCCAGCGCAGATTATTCCCGCAATTAGTTTCTTGTCGTAGCGCCTTTTCAGCATAGGGGGCATGGAAAGCAATCCCACAGTTACAACCGAAGCACCTACAACACCTGTACAGGCAGCAAAAATGGTTGAAAGAATATTGCTGGTTATTGCCAAACCTCCTCTGAATTTTCCGAACAACACGTAAACAGTGCTGAATAGTCTTTCACTGACGTCGGAATATTGCATTATTGCCCCCATAAACACAAAAAGGGGTATTGCTAACAAGACGTAGTTTTTCATTGTCGATAGAAATGCAAGGATAAAAGCACCGGCAAAGTTTATTCCGAAAAGAGAAACACCAAACAACAACCCGACACCTGTCAATACAAAAGCAAGGGGAAACCCTAGAAACAGGAAGAAGAACAGTGATCCGAACATCAGAAGCGTATTGAGTTCCGGGCTAAACGTTGGCATTCTTGACATCCCCCTTGCTGAAAAGAACTTCGAAGGATCTGAGCAATTCAGCTGTTACTTGTAGAAAAAGAAGGCAAATTCCTATAAGAAAAACTGTTTTGAAGGGATAGATCGGAGGTTGCCAGAAGCTCTCAAGTGCTTTTTCTTTAGTTATCCAAGACTGGTATACGTAAGGAACGCTACGGTATATAAGCACACCCCAAGCCGGGTAAAACAAAAAGATGGTCAAAACGATGTCGATGAAAGCCTTCACTTTTACATTGAATTTCGAAGAAAAAACATCCACCCTGACGTGATTGTTTTTTAAAAGAGTGTAACCCATTCCCAGGACAAAAAAGGAACCACCCAGCATGTAGCTGATGTCGAATATCCAGACTGTAGGGTTGTTGAATCCATATCGCAAAACCACTTCATAAGTAAAACACCCTGTGAGCACAAGGACTAACCATTTGGAAGCATTTCCTGCAAAAATGTTAAGGGAATCGATGAAATTCATGATCTTGCGAACCATGCAGACTTCTCCTCTCGAAACATTTCTTCGTAAATCCAAATCAGGGCCACGGAAAGAAAATCCGTGGCCCTGAATTCCCCAATCATTCTTGGGAAAGAAACATACGGGGCCCTAATCAAGTCTTGGTGGAACCATGTAGGAGGCCCAGAAATCGTAATCTTCTATCACCTTACGCTGGGAATCCCACACCTTCTTGAAGAAGGGGTCTTTCGCCGCTTTTTCATCGTACAGTTCCCACGCAAGGGCCTTAATTTCCGCGATCAACTCCGGAGGAAGCTTGACTATGACATTGTTGTTCTTCTCAAACTCCCTCAATGCCTGTGCGTCTGCCATTAGGCAGCTTACATATCCCTCAAGAACAGTTGTCTTGGCTGCAGCCTTGACTATCTCCTGTAAATCTTCGGGGAGTGCCTCCCAGGACTGTTTGTTGATAAGAATCTCTAGCATAGAGACTGGCTGGTGGATGCCGGGAACATGTACATACTTTGCAACTTCATGCAGACCGGACTTAAAATCCGACTCTGGATTGCAAAATTCGGCCGCATCAATCAGGCGTTTTTCAAGAGCGCCGTAAATCTCTCCTCCTGGGAGGGTTACAACACGGGCACCTAACTTGGTTGCGATCTCACCCCAATAACCAACGGTCCTGATTTTGAGACCCTTGAAATCACCAAGCTTGGTTATCTCTTTGTGAGACCAGAGAAAATCTTCTGCAGGATTAATGCCGCTGATTGCAGCGTATCCAATGTTATAATCCGAATACATCTCCTGCATCAGGTCAAGACCATCGGCGTAGTAATACCAGGTGAAATACTGCATGACATCCATCCCAAGAGGAATCGCCGAGAACATTGGCGAAACAGGTTCTTTCCCGATCCAATACCCGGAAAGGCTGTTCATTGCATCAATTACACCCTGATTAACCGCATCAAAAACTTCCAAGCCACCCACTACAGCACCTGCCGGGAGAGCAGTGATAGTCAGCCTTCCTCCGCTCATTTTTGTAACCAGTTCTGCAAACCTTTCGACCTGATTCTGAATCTCCATTCCCGTCGACCAACTGGACTGCATTCTCCAGGTGAATTTTTCCTGTGCGGATACGACGGAAACCAGGCAAATCGCTAGAAGAACCGCTAAAACCAACACTAAACTCGACCTTTTCATTTTTCCTCCCCCTCACAATGTCAATTTTCCTGCATGTTCCAAGTTGAAAATCAAATCACTGCCACTGCATTCATCTCTATCAGGGCATTAGGGTTCACGAACTTGTTGATTTCAACCAAAGTGCTTGTAGGGTAAGGTTCCTTAAAATACTTTAGCCTCGCTTCATGAATTTCCTTGAGTCTGCTCATATCTCTTACATAAACGTTAACCTCAACAACATCATTCAAAGTGGCACCCAATTCGGACAGGGATTTTTGGATATTCCGGATTACTTGCTCCGTCTGTAGGAACATATCATCTTTCCCCACTATGTCCCCGTTTTCGTCGAATGCAAGTTGACCAGAAACCCAGATGATCTTTTCCACCGATTTCATATCGATGCTCATTGATGTAGAAAAAGCAACCTTCATGCCCATCTCGCTGCCAAAAGGAATAACCTTTTTCTCCATGAAAAAACCTCCTGAAAAATAGGAAACGAGAATTTTTATATATTATATAGAATATAGACTATAAAATTTTTGTCAATAAATCATTACAGAACAAACTTAGAGAATACCCTTTTCCTTCTGAATTTTACTGATGCAACAAAATGATATAATCCGGCATTTTAGGGTAAAGGAACGCTTTTTCGAGCAAAAATTATAGAAAGCTTGGGATATCAATCCCAAGCTTTGTATTGCCCACCAGAGAGGCTGACAAATATAACATCTGCAGATAATGGGCCATCCAGATGTCGAAAATAACAGGGGTCACAACAAAAAACGCAGGGAGTAGAGAAGAAGATTATTGACAGAGTGAATCATAATCGTAAGGTCTTCTTCCCTGTATTACATCAGTACCGGGAACAACTTCTTTGCATTTTGTCAACGAGAGTTCGACTTGACATCCAAATGCCTGCTCCCATCCCATGAAAGCGCTTGCTAAAACCCTTCCGTTAGGATCACAAATGAAAGATCTCCCGTCTTTCATTGGGGAGGACGAACGCACAAGGAAAACCCTGTTCTCGTACGCTCGGGTCCTAGCTATCTCAAGACAAAGTCCCGTCTCCTGAGAAGATAACCAAAACAGCATGTCTGAGCCCAAAAGAGTTAGACATCTGGAGTGTTCAGGAAGAAGGATTTCTTCATCGTCAACAAACGATATGTTTCCAAAAGCAGTTTGGTTAATGTCAGATACTGATAGGGGCAAGAGCCTATCTTCCTTCCATCCATGATGTTTGGAAGAAGCCAAGACTTTTCCTGAGTCGAAAAGCACCCCCCGGGAACAGCTCCCGGAATCCTTAGCAGAAAGGGCAATGATCATTCCCTCCCATCTTTTCAAGAATTTTTCTGCTATCATTTCGCTCAATTCAAAAACATTAGACTCCGGAAAAGGACCAGCGTAGGGAAGGACAACAAGAGAAGAATGCAAACGACCTAGACGATCAAGGAACTTCCCTGTTTTGGCAAGATATTCCTCAACATTCTCTGCACCAAACTGGGCGACACCCAGAAAGAAACTCTGATGTGAAGGTATTACAGGTTCAGAACTGATCTTAACTACCGGCAAAGCTATTGTGGGTTCCTTTATTACAGCATACGTTTCGGGGATTCTTTTGGGATGTATCCTTTCCTCTTCTCTTGGTAGATCGATATCGGCAAAAATGATTTCTTCCTTGTCCGAACTAGCCGAAACAAGAGTGATACCGTCGGGAGAAATTACTCTGCTACCACCCACATAGGGAATTGTTTCTGATTCGATCCCGCATTTATTTGAAAGGATCCACCAGACCTGGTTTTCGAAAGCCCTTGTTTGAAGCATGAACTCCAGCTGTGGGTTGGTGAGATTTTTAGGAGAGAAAGAATAGCCTGTAAGGTTTGCGAGATCAATGATTAAATCGGCACTCATCAAGGAGAGAATTCTTGGAATTTCCGGAAGCCTTGCATCCGCACAGATCAAAAGTCCGACCCGGCCGAAGGGAGTTTCGACTACATCAAATCTTTTTCCAGGTTCATAAATATCTTTATCAAAATGCCAGAGATTCATCTTCGAAGCCCGAAGTATTACCTTTCCGGAAGGATCCACAAGAATGCCATCATTGCTAATTTTCCCTTCTTCCTTTCCAATTAGGCCTAGAGCGACATAAGACGAATTCTCCCTTGCTTTATGGCAAATGCTTTCTATCAGTTGACCGTTCAGCGACAAAGCCTCTTCAAGAACCTGACTTTCCAATGGATCAATAAAATAGGCTGGCCAAGTGCATTCAGGGAACACTACCAGGTCGACTCCGGGTTTGAGCGCTTCGCCCAGGAGTTCCAGGATCTGACTGTAGGTTCTTTCGAAAAAAGTTAATTCTGGAGCTTTCATCTGGACACAAGCAATTCTCATGAAAACCCTCCTGAAATAATTTCTTCAAAAAAGGAACTGGGAGAACACAAAAACCCAAGCATAAAATCTTGCTAAAAGGCTGACGGTCTGTTGATGTGCACGTGCCCCAACCCTGCGTCGTTTGCGGTATTCACCACACCGATCAGCGGGCGAGAGAGGTCCTCGTCATCGTATCCGCAACCCTTGTAGATCGCGCGGCGCGATGCCGACCCCTTGCCGCTGAAAAGTCCAAGTCTTTTTGATCGCCAGGTCATACCATATCACCTCTCCTTGTTATCAAGTATAGAGTAACAAAGGTTCTTCTTCATTCCCCGAAATATCGATCAACAGCTGCGAAACCCTTTTTCTTATCCCGGGGTGACATTTCCCCCTTACTGAAGTTGGGGACCATGTCCCTGTCCCCTTAAAGGGTGACATTATCTCCTTCCTGAGGTCGGGGACCATGTCCCTGTCCGGCCACACGGAACGAAAGCTGAACGAAAGCTGACCTTGACAAAACAAACGAAAAGAATTATATGTCTATTCATAAACAAACAAAGGATGTGAACGTTTATGTATTTACCCTTTGAGGCCTTCGAGAAAGCGTCCATAGGAGAGCTGGCCGAAGGCGTTATGGAGGATCCTGAAACAAAGGCGAAGGTATGCCTGAAGTGCGGTAAAACCTTTAACGTGGGGGAGATCTTCCAGTTTAAAGACCGCTACTGGGAGGCCGGCCAAGCGGCTAGGATCCATTCCAAAAGTGAACACGGGCCGCAGTTCAACTACCTGTTGAACCTCTTGAAGCAGTGGAAGGGCGTCTCCGACCCTCAGGCAAAATTGCTTGAGGCGTTCTTCCGGGGAGATGACGATGGGAAGATAGCTTCGGATCTGGGCATAAGCCGCTCCACCGTAAGGAATCACCGTTTCCGCATGAAGGAGCGTGCCAGGCACGCTAAAGTCTTCCTGGCAATAATGCAGATCCTCGATCAGAAAGAAAAACCCGAAGCCCGGCTGGTGGATTTTCCTGCCAATGCTAGGATGGCCGATGAACGTTATGCCCTTACAGCTGAGGAATACGGGAAAATACTTCGAAAGTATTTCAAAGAGGATGGCACGCTGAAACGCTTCCCCTTAAAGGCAAAAGAGCGTGTTGCTCTTCTCAGGAAGATCGTGGAGCTGCTTGAGCCCGGGGCAAGATACTCCGAAAAGGATCTGAACGCGATCCTTTCCCGGATCACCGATGACCACGTTCTTCTAAGGAGATGCCTCGTCGATTACGGCTTCGTCAGCCGCCGCCCCGACGGCAGCGCCTACTGGGTTGAACTTTGACCGGAACTGGATATATGGCAGGGGACATCCATTGGCTAAAATAACCTGGAGATGGCAAAACCGTCACAAGAAATATTTTGCCCCTTCAGGTTTTTTAGCACCATGTCCAGGAAATTACATGACTATTTCGGGAGAAGGAGTGAACACCTATGACAGATAAAAGTTACCCTTTCCTGAGGCTTTCCGGTGATCCATTGGAACGGGGCCGTCTTTACGGGCTCACCTTCAGATCGAGGATCGACATCAGCATTGAGAGTTACAGGAAAATGTTCAGGGATTATAGCGGGATAAGTTGGGAAGATGCCCGCCGGAGGGCAATGGAATTTCTTCCTTTCATCAAAGAATACAACGCGAAAACAATCCTCGAGATGGAAGGAATAGCAGAGGGATCCGGAAGGGATTTCAAGGACATTCTCACCCTTAATTCAAGAAGCGAGATCGTTCTGGCGGCTAACGTGGACGGATGCACCTGCTTCGGGGTTACCCCGGACATGAGTTCAGACGGAAAGACATACCTCTGCCAGACCTGGGACTGGATACGAAGGCAGGAAGGATCCCTTGTGGTACTGGAGATAGAGCAGCCACCTGAGCCATCGATACTCATGATCGCCGAGGCGGGGGTTGTCAGCGGAAAGGGTCTGAACAGTTCCGGGATCGGCGTCGGCTTCAACGCCCTGACAACAGGCACAGGGGCACCTGGTGTGCCTGTCCACATCCTCCTTAGGGGACTGCTTGATTCTCCCCACCTCGCCGATGCTGTCCAGGCCGTGGCCGTCCCAAGACGCGCGAGTTCGGCCAACTTCATTGTCGGAAGTTCCGAAGGGGAACTCGTGAACGTCGAGACCTCACCTGAAGACTTCTGGGTCTTCTACGCCGAGAAAGGCTGGATCTCCCACACGAACCACTTTACTGCAACTTTTCTTCCCGGGTTCCTGAAAGACAAGGGCAAGGTAATCTTGCCAGACAGTTTCCAGAGGCTGGGCCGCATCAACAAACTCCTGTCGAAAAACGAAGGAAGTATCGACTTCGAACGCTGCGTGGAATTTCTTTCCGACCATGTCAACTACCCGGACTCGATATGCCGGCATGAAGACCCCCGGGATCCGGAAGGAAAACAGGTCGCCTCGGTCTACGCGACGGTAATGGATCTGTCGGAAGGTGTTATCTGGTTCAGCAGGTCGAACCCATGCAAGGGTGGGTTCATGCCATTCGGCCCTGTCAGATGAACCGGTTCCCTAAATTTTCACCCAACCACCCCAGGATTGTTTAATGTTGCGAAAAAGGGGCGGCCTGCCAAAGAGGAAGTCCGTTGAGTCCAAAAGAATTGGTCTTACGGATAACGCGGTTTGTTCCTGATCTCTTCATAATAGATTTCGAGGCCGACCTCCCCTATCCGGCGGTTGTTGGCCTCCCACCTCTGCCTTAACCCTTCCGGGAACCCATGCTCTTCACAGGGAAATTGAGCACATTCAAAGTAGTAATCGACGCTCTTTTCCCTGACGCAATCCCTTACCCTGCATTCCCCGAACTGACAGCCCTCTTTCCTGCATCCCCCACAGGTTCCAGAGGAAAGGTATTCCAGCAGGCTGGCAAACTCCGCATAACCTTCGAATGCGGGGTTCATGCCCGCGAAGCGTGAGGCATAACCGGAGAAATTCTTCCCAAGGAGTTTTTTAAGTTCAGATGCATTTTTTCGGATATCACCCTCCTCGAAGGCCAGGCACT
>Ga0334895_1002734_pt1 | contig 14473 bp, 10 predicted proteins | sample GraSluR3_MG_7_FD_207229 | JGI IMG/M metagenome (GOLD analysis project Ga0334895, IMG submission 207229) | Sludge microbial communities from methane-producing bioreactor in Wageningen University, Netherlands - Granular Sludge_31_05-R3 | ecosystem: Engineered > Bioreactor > Anaerobic >... | reverse complement strand
AACCATTGATCTGATGGAGCCAGTAGTACCTCACATCCAGACTCTTATCTTTGGTGGGGTTAAAGATTCTTTGCATATTGAAGAACTATATAATCTGGACCAATTCTTTATGCGTGGTGGGAACGCTTTGATTTTTCAGGAACGCGTTGATGCCGATCTTCAGAACATGACAGCCAAGCCGATAGAATCTAACCTTTTTGACCTTCTGGATCATTATGGTGTAAGGATTAAGAAAAACCTAGTAACTGATGCTAATGCCGGTCAGATAAGAGTACAGAGGCAGCAAGGCATTTTCAGTTTTGCTACTCCTGTAAGTTATCCACCCTTTCCAGTAATCAACAATGTAAACAGAGATCATATCATAACGCGTAACCTGGAACAACTTCAGTTGATCTTCGCTTCGGAGATCGATAATCCATCTGAAGGGAAAAATCTCAGTTTTGTTGAGTTGTTGAGAACTTCAGATAACTCAGGAGAGATTAGAGAACCAGCGTATGATATATCGTTCGAAAGATATATGCAACAGAGAGACCTGCGCCGTATTCTAACAGCACCCTCCAAGATTGTTGCCGGTCTTTATGAAGGAAGAGCCGAAAGCTATTATCTCGATATTTTTCCAGAAGAGGATGATCCACTTGCAGATGATTTCTTCTACCGAACAGATAGTGCAAAGATAATTCTTGTAACAGATTCAGATTTCATTAAAGATGGTGGTGGTGCTGGAGTAATTGCAAATCTTGATTTTGTGTTAAATTCGCTCGATTATCTTATGGATGATACCGCTCTAATAGAAATTAGAGCTAGAGAAACCATTTATAAACCTTTGAGAGAATTGAGTAATTCTGGCAAGAAATTCGTTCGCTGGCTGAATATTCTATTACCCTCATTCCTCTTATTATTATTTGGATTGGTTAACTACCACAAACAGATTCAACGAAGAAAAGTCATAAGGAAGATCTATGAGCAAGAATAATGTTATACTCATCATCTTACTGCTAATACTCGTAGTTGCTCTCTTTGTTATCCGTTTTACGAGTGATACGAGAGAGAAAAGAGTCCGGTTTTTTGATATCAATCCGGAAAAGATTTCGCAGATCGAAATTGTTTCTGCCCGAGATACTCTTGTTGTTTCTCACGATGGAATAGAATGGAGTATAGAATATCCTTTCTATTTTCAGATTGCTGAAAACAGACTCGATAGCTTTTTCGATCAGGTGTTATCTGTAGAGACCTCCAGTATGCCTGTTGCGCTATCTGAGGAATCCTTTGCAAGTTACCAATTGACCGATGATCGAGGAACAAAGCTTAACTTCTATGACAGTCACGACAAGTTACTCGACTCGGTATTGATTGGCAGGAGTGGAAGATCAGCTTTTGCCCGTCGGTCGGATGATAACAGGGTTTTTCAACTGATGGACAATATATCTTTTATTGTGTCGCCAAGACTGAATGCCTGGCGAAACCACCAGATTGTAGGATTTCCTGCAGTAGTGATAGAAAACATCGAGGTCATCTACCAATTGAACCACTATAATATTACAGCTACCGATTCTCTCTGGCATTTTAGCGATGACAACCATGCTTTCTCTATCCCAGATAATAATAATGCATTGAGACAGGCATTGAATAAGATAGAGAATATGAACGCCCACGGCTTCAAAGACTTTGAATATGAAGAATATGCTGCAATACTCGCAGAACCGCAATTGCTTCTCAAAATCAGAACAGTTGATGGAAAAGAGACGAACCTGACCTTTGCTTACACCGATGAGGAGAATTTTGTAGTCCAGCGTGATAACATGACAGACCATCTATTTGTAATCGACGCGGAGACTGTTGACCTGTTCACGAAATCGCCACAACATTTTCAGTAAGACTAACTGCCTGTGGCTTTCGTATTAATCTTTATTCTCTTGACAAGATTTGGAGATAAACGACTGAATTGATTATGATTAACGGCAGGACAACTCCCATATTAATAATACTGATTGTCAGTATTCAGGTTTTTATCTGTAATACTGCCTATGCTCAGACAGAATTACTTCAACTTGCCCGGTTACATTACGATGGAGGTGGTGACTGGTATAATGACCCTGATACCCTGCCCAATCTGGTTGAATATCTCAATAGAACTATACAGACGGATTTCTCAACCGTTCAGGCAGTAGTCAGGCCTTCAGAAGCCAATCTTTTTGACCATCCTTTCATCTTTATGACCGGTCATGGGAATGTCAGTTTCTCTGATCGAGATGCCCGAAATCTGAGAGAGTATCTACTCAAGGGTGGATTTCTCTATGCTGATGACGATTACGGGATGGATGAATCATTCAGAAGAGAAATTAGGAAAGTATTTCCCAATAGAGAGATGGTAGAACTTCCAGCAACCCATGAGATGTTTCACTGTTTTTTCTCCTTTCCCGAAGGTGTTCCCAAGATTCATGAGCACGATGGTAAACGTCCCCAAGCTTTTGCTATTTTTGACGATACGGGGAGGTTAATGGTTTTATACACTTACGAGACCAATATCAGCGATGCCTGGACTGCTGCCCACGATAATCCTCCCGAAGTTAGAGAGGAAGCTTTCAGAATGGGAACTAATATGATGTATTACATCATTACTCAGTGACGGAGTACATCTTTTGCGTATCTACATAGCATCGGATTTTCATCTCGCCTTCTCAGCAACTGAACGAGAAGAGCAAGAACGCAATGATAAGGTCATAGAGTTTCTGGAAAGCCTGCTCAGCAAGGCAGATATTCTGATTCTGAATGGAGATATCTTTGATCTCTGGTATGATTGGCAAAATACTATTATCAAAGGATACTTCCCGATACTAAAAAAACTGGCTGACCTGAAAGAAGCAGGTTGTAGATTGATCTTCATTGCTGGGAATCACGACTTCTGGTTTGGTGACTTTTTCCGTAATTATCTTGATTGTGAGGTTCACCTTGAGTATTTCGCCGAGACGATAGATGGTAAACGTGTCTTCGTTTCACATGGTGACATATATACGAGCAATGATTTTCGCTATCATCTCTTTCGTAATCTATTACGGAATGCTTTTGTCAGATCTATTTTTTCTATTCTTCATCCCGAAATTGCACTCAAATTAGGAAAGCTCATTTCCCGTACCAGTAGAAGGAGAAATCCCAACCCGACAAAGAACGATATTAAACGCTCCACAGGACTCGATAGATTTGCTCAATCCAAATCTTCTTCTTATGATCAGATCATTCTCAGCCATACACATTCTCCGAAGATAGAGAAACTACAGAATGGTTCTATCTATATCAATACCGGAGACTGGATAATCCACAATTCTTATGTCGAGATAATAGATGGGGAAGCAAGACTCCTTTATTTCAAGTAGTCAAGAATCTTCGTCTGAGCAATAGATAGCATCACCTGCATGATAAAGTCATCAACTTGTCTTGACTAGTTCTGCAAAGAAAAAAATATTGTTAACAAATCATGACCCTATGTCGTTATTCCGTTAGTAGTTAAAAAAGCTACTGCGGCAGAAGCCGATCATAAGCTATAATATAGAAATTTTAGGAGGAAAGATGACAAAAGCTGAAATCGTACAGGTAATCTCGGAAAAGACTGGCTTTGTAAGAGATGATATTGCTACTATTGTAGATGCATTTCTGGAAACTGTAAAAGAGAGTATCGTTGACGGGAAACATATTGAGATTCGTGGTTTCGGAACCATGAAAGTCAAGGAGAGAAAAGAGACAGTAGCCCGAAATCCCAGGACAGGCGAAAAGGTTACTATTCCTAAAAGAAAGGTACCTACCTTCAAGTTCTCCAAAGAGTTTAAAAATTCTGTAAGCAAAAAGTAGAGTCAATTATAGAATTTCTTAGTAATAGATGTTTGGGCTCGATTATCATCATCCAGAACGTTTTCAATCTAGTGAATCATGGCGATTGAACGGGAGAGAGACGAATGGCACATTCTACATGAGTCTGGCCATTTTATCGGAGATCAGTACTGTTCTCTGCTCCCGTTTTATAGAGATTTTTTGTTACCGATTAACTCAATCTTGTTATAAACTGATAATCTTTCAGATGAATTCGGAGTTCTTAACTCAATGAATCAGGGAGATAATTATGTTGTATTCACTAATTGAAATATTTGGCAAACTATTAATCTCACCCCTTCTAGCCATAACCCTCTTACTATTGCCATTATCCCTCTCCTGCAGTGACAGGAATACAGATAGCAATGAGAAGAGTTCTTCTGACCGTCTAATTAAACTCCCTGATCCCAAACTGAAGAGTCTCGTTTCTGTAGAGGAAGCATTACAGAGCAGAAGATCTACCAGACGATTCAGGGACGAGCAGTTGGATTTGACTATTGTCAGCCAGATTCTCTGGTCAGCACAGGGTATTACCTCTAATGAACAGGGTTATCGAACTGCTCCCTCCGCGGGAGCAAGCTATCCGCTCGAGACTTATATCGTCGCTAATAACATCGATGGATTACAATCCGGTCTATATCAGTATATCCCCGACAGTCATCAAGTTAGAGAAGTCTTCAATGGTAATCTTAGCGCGGAACTTGCCAATGCTGCGCTCAGACAGACTTCTGTGAGAGACGGAGCATTGGTTGTTATTATTGCTGCTGTATATGACAGGATAACGGGTAGATATGGTGAACGTGGTATAAAATATACACATATGGAAGTCGGTCATGTAGGACAGAACATCCATCTGCAGGCAGAATCACTCGGTCTTGGTACAGTTGTCATTGGTGCTTTTAATGATGACCAGGTTAAAGAAGTACTTCGTTTTCCCGAAAATGTTATCCCGCTGTATATCATGCCGATAGGTAAAAGATAGAGAACTTTCTACTATAAAAATAACTGGGTACAACATGAGATATCTACAGATAGCATTATTACTTGTATTAATTACAACCTTGTTAGCAGCAGGAGATAACAGGCAGCGGGAACGTCATAATATGGTAACAAGGCAGATCGAATCACGTGGAATAAGAGATCATAGAGTAGTAAGAGCTATGCGACGGGTACCCCGCCACAGTTTTGTGCCCTCCTACCGTCAGAGACAGGCTTATGATGACACACCTATCCCAATCGGCTATGGCCAGACAATTTCACAACCTTATATAGTGGCATATATGACAGAAGTAATAGCTCTTGAGTCTGAACATCGAGTATTGGAGATTGGTACGGGCTCAGGATATCAGGCAGCAGTCCTGGCTGAGATTGTTTCAGAAGTTTATTCGATAGAGATTATACCAGAACTTGCCCAAACAGCAGAACGGGTAATCAATGAGTTGGAATATACTAATATCCAGGTCAAGCAGGGTGATGGTTATTATGGCTGGGAAGAGGAAGCACCCTTCGATGCAATAGTCGTCACAGCCGCAGCGGAACATATACCACCACCACTTCTTGCTCAGTTAAAGGATGGTGGTAAGATGATCATCCCTGTTGGCTCTCCTTTCATGGTCCAAAACCTTATGCTTGTAGAAAAGAAGGGGGAATCGATAACAACTACATCACTTATGCCAGTCAGATTCGTTCCATTTACTCGAGATAGTGACTGATAAATAATGATTCTTCCAACTACCTCTCTCTTTCAGTTAAATATTACCGAAACACCACGCTGCTGAAAACATCACATGGGCAAATCACTTCCTCTCTTTTCAGTTTCTGTAGCCATTATTACATACCAACTTCTTCTTATCCAGGTATTGTCGATCTCCCAGTGGTATCATTTTGCCTATATGATCATCTCGGTCGCTCTTTTAGGTTTTGGAGCCAGTGGCACACTACTTTCGATCTTCAAAAATACAATTATGAATAACACACGGCTATTTGCCCCTCTCTTTCTATGGGCCTGTAGCTTCATGATGGTACTCTCCCTCCACTTGACTCAATCCAGCCTTCTGGCATTTGATTCCTATCTCGTATTTCAGGATACTACACATTTCATCAAGCTACTGATTACCTGTCTCATCTTTTTCCTTCCCTTTCTCTTCGGTGCTCTCTACATCGGCCTTGTCTTCAGAATCCATTCTCAATCGATAGGTAAGTTATACTTCTATAATCTGAGCGGTTCTGCCCTGGGGGGATTATTACTCATACCACTCATGCATTGGTTTTCACCTCAACAGGCCATACCACTTGTTGCTCTATTTCCTCTACTCGGAACACTTCTCTCTGTCAGTATTCAGAAGATCAGATGGGTTATTATCATAGTATTTACTCTCTTAATCATAATACTTGCAACCACCAGGCCACCGGAATTGTTCCTGTCAGAATACAAAAGCCTGAGCAAGGTTCTCAATTTACCTGAAACAGAGATAATAGCAGTTAAGACCAGTCCTTACGGCCTGTTACAGGCGGTTAAATCCCCCTATCTCAGATATGGACCTGGTCTATCCTTTAACTACCAGAAAGACAACCCTTTCGATATTGTGATCTTCAATAACGGCGATTTTGTAGGGCCTCTTCTCCCTCTCAATAATGACCAATCAGTTCAGTTTTACGACTATTCAACTAAAAGTCTGCCATTTGTTATTTCGGAAGGCAAGAAAGCTCTGGTTCTTGATGCCGGAGGAGGTTCTCTGGCCTCTTATGCTGCTTATAGAGGCTTCACTGATGTTGTTGCCGTGGATAGTAATCCCGACCTTTTCGAGTTCATCGACAACGAATTGAAGGAGTTCTATGGTCCATCAATTTACGAGGATCCCTCTATCAGAACAGTGGCTCAAGATCCTTACTCTTACCTCTTAACTTCTGATGATCACTACGATGTTATTGTTCTACCTCTCGCCGACGCTTTCGGTGGTTCAGCCGGTATATTCGCCATGCAGGAGAAATATCTTCTGACAGGTGGCTCTTTCGACCAGATGTGGTCCAGGCTGAGTGACGATGGTATGATTACAATGTCAACCTGGATAGATTTCCCGCTTCGATATCCACTCAAGACACTTACTACCCTGGTTGAATTATTGGAAAGAAAGAATATCAGTGAACCGGAAGCACACCTGATAGCAATCAGAAACTGGTCTCTGATAACCTTTGTCCTCAGCAAGCGTCCGATCAGCGAAGAGGAATCCGATCAGGTCAGAGTATTTGCGGAAGACCTCGGTTTTGACATCCTTCTCTTACCAGATATACAGGAGGAGGAGCGGGAAAGATTCCACCTTCTATCGGACAGTTCTCTGTTTGGTCTCGTTGACCAGATCATTACAGGTGAGCGAGAAGAACTCTACAGAAACTACCAGTTCAATATCAAACCGAGCACAAAAAACAGGCCATATTTCTTTCAGTTTTTGAAGGTAGAGAGAATACCTGAATTGTTGCAAGATTTCGATAGAAGAACCCTTCCATTTCTTGAACTGGGTTATCTGCTTGTATTCCTGACCTTCCTGCAGATTGCTCTGCTTACAACGATCTTCATACTCTTGCCCTTGAAAGTAAGAAAGGGAAAACCAGGAGGCAGGCTATGGACGTTCTTCTATTTTGCCGCTCTCGGGCTCGGCTATATGATGCTGGAAATGATCCTTATACAACGCTTTATATCATATTTTGGAACACCACTATATTCTACTGCTGCAGTAATAACGGCAATACTCCTTTTCTCCGGGCTGGGAAGTTATTGCTCTTCAAATATCTCGACTGATAGACGGAACTTCACATTCGTCCTGCTTCTAGCTGCCTTCCTGATCACTATTTATGCTCTCTCTCTTGGCTTCGTTATCCAGGCTACTATACAACTGAACCTGCTGATAAAAATTTTGCTGACCCTGGTTATTGTTGCTCCACTCGCTTTTCTGCTTGGCTTCCCGTTCCCTCTCGGGATCAGGCTCCTGGGAAATACCGCCCGTGAGGATGAAATTGTCTGGGCCTGGGGAATAAATGGCTCCTTCTCGGTTATCAGTACAGTTTTAGCAATTATAATCGCCGTCGAAGCCGGTTTTTTTGTAGTTATGCTTATTGCTGCTCTCTGCTATCTATTTGCTATGCTCTCTCACTATCTATTCCCACCAGCAAAACGGAATAAAATCCGTGGCAGGAGTTTGTGATATCCATATTGAGAAATATTTGTGGACTTTTCTCACGGAATGATATCTTTGTTACTGAGGATTCAGTAAAATGAAAGGTCAATCAAAACTCTTTTCGAACCATTTATTCGCGATCATAATTTGCTTATCGACACTGTTGTATCTTCCTGCATGGATAAGCTCTCGAGAGTTTAGACCGCAGCAGGAGAACGAATCTTATGTTCTGGTAATCCGAAGAGATCATCAAAATATTGTACCCGAACCTGTCTGGGGTGATATTATTCATCTTCATAAGAATGCAGTACTCCTCAGAGTTGATACATTCTCATCCGCTGCTATCCCTTTGGCAGAATATCTTACAATCCCACTGGATAAAGAATCAGTGGGACGTATAATCGAAGAAGAAGATGAAACCGGATACCTATATTACGATCCATCCGTTTTGGATAATCCTCTCGTAGATGCGATGATTTCAGCTATCCAGACTACTGAATTATCGAATAAAATATCCCATCTCGAAAACTATCAGACAAGATTCTTTCTCAATCCCAACCGTTATGAAATCATATCCTGGTTAGAGAACGAATTCCTCGCCAGTGGCTTTACCGATGTTGTTATCGATTCCTTCTATATCGAAGAATACAACTGGGGCCAATTCCCGCCTCTCTGGCAATCGAATCTCATTGCTACTATCCCCGGCAGTACTCATCCTGATAATGTGATACTAATCGGAGCTCATTTTGATTCGATTATTTCCTCTCAGTTCGGAGATCCTATGGAGATAGCTCCTGGTGCAGACGACAATGCCAGTGGCATATCAGCTATGCTAGAAATCGCCAGAGTACTGAAAGATAATGACTATAAGCCCCGCAAAACCTTGAAGTTCGTCGCCTTCGGTGCAGAGGAGATCGGCCTGATGGGGAGCATAGATTACAGTCGAAAGATTGCAGCGACCGATTATCGGATCGAGCTCATGCTCAACAACGACATGATCTCCTATTCCCCACCAGGAAGCGATGATTGGAAAGTATATCTCTATCCTTACAGGGGATTTACTTACCTGGCCGACCTGACAGAAGACATTTTCTCCGACTATACCACTGTCGAACCAGTTAGAGGATTCTTTAACAATCCGGCGAGTGACAGCTTTCCCTTTTTCCTGCAGAAGATTCCCTCCCTGTTTCTGCACGAATATCATTTCAACCCCCATTATCACAGTCCTGATGACCTGCTCGAATACTGCGATATCGATTATGCACTCGAAATCACAACTGCATCCCTCCTGACTATACTCTATCACGATCTGATACCTGTTCCCGTAAAAGAACCTCGGGTTGTCGATTTCGGTGATGGTACAGGCCTGATAGTTCACTGGTCATATCCTGCTCCGGAAGAAATCGACCAATATCGTATCTATTTCGGTACAGCTCCCGGAAATTATTCTCAGGTAACAGAGACAACCGATACAGAATTCCATATCTTGGGATTGGCTGAGGGAAGTGAGTATTTTATCGGCATTTCAGCTCTTAGCAATGAGGGATTTGAGGGATTTATAACAGAGATCAGTAAGATACCGTCAGCTATTCCGGCCACCCCACGTAACTTCAGTATCTCCGCAGAGGAAGACCACGTAGTCCTTAACTGGCAACCAAACCTGGAGTTAGACCTGGCCGGATATAATATCTATCGTTCCAGAGAGGGAACGAATAATGAACCCACTCTCTATGTAGAACTCCATACAGAAACTCAATATCTCGACAATAACCTCGAGGATCTGATATACTATAACTATAGCATTACCGCAGTAGATGAGGAAGGTAATGAGAGCTACCCCACAGAGATAGTTAAAACCAGACTCTTTTCCCGAAGCCAGGGCATAGTATTGATAGATACCAGATCTGCCGGTAGTGTTGACTATCTGATGCCAGATCCCTGGCTTGTTTTCCGCTATTACGATACTCTGCTCAGCAATTATCGATTCCATTATACCCCACTCTCTCAATTCACTGAGGTGTCGTTGCTCGACTTCGCACCCTACTCAACCATAATCCTTATCAATGACAGTATCTGCACCCCTGATTATTCAACTAACCTGGCAGTTGCATTGGGCGAATATCTGGCAAAAGGGGGTAATCTTTTGATTGCAGGATTCTATCCCCTCTACCATTTCACTCAGGAGAGAAATTATCCGCAGATATTCGAAGAAGAGAGCTTTGTTTACAAGTATCTGGGAATTTCTACAGCTCTGCATAGCATAGGATCACTCTTTGGATCGGCCATCCCGGTCAGGCCAGGATTTCCCGAACTCCAGAGCGATACAGCAAAGACTGAGGAATCATTTGATCACCATCTGATGAATATAATCGGATTCTCACCTGTCCAGGAAGATAGGGTAGCCTACATCTATGATTCTCAATACTCTGAACATTTACCATCTGGAGCTATGCAGGGATTGTGTGTCGGAATTGATAACAGTGACAACTATAAAGCTGTTACCCTTTCCTTCCCATTATACTATATGCAGGAAACAGATGTTGCTTTGTTGTTTGAATATATCCTCTTGAACCTCTTCCAGGAAGTTCCCTGGCAAATCGAAGAGGTAACAGGTCTGGACAGGCAGATATATATCCTGCCAAATTACCCTAATCCATTCTGGGAGGAGACCATTATCCCCTGTTATCTGAAAGAAGAGGGACAAATTTCGCTAACTGTATACAATATTAAGGGGCAGAAGATCAGAACACTATATAATGGATTCAGTAAAGAGGGAAGACATCTGCATACCTGGAACGGGAGAGACGATAAAGGAATTCCTGTAGCCTCAGGGATTTACATTGGCTCTCTCATACAGAATGAGAAACGTTCCGTAAGTAGAATCCTCCTCATACGATAAATTGCACTACCATACGATCTATCTTTATGTCATTTTCCCCTCCCGGATTTTACTGTAACAGCATCATCTTACCTGACTCTGATTCCCCGTCGAAAATGATCCTGTAAAAATAAACCCCACTGCTGACCGGCCTGCCACTTTCATCCCTGCCGTCCCAGACTATTCTGTTCTCTCCAGACTGTTGATATTCATTAAGAAGAGTACTGACTCTCTGGCCTCTGATATTATAGATTACCAGTTCAACCTCCCCTGCCTGAGGCAGGTTGAAGAGTATGGTAGTTTCCGGATTGAAGGGGTTGGGATAATTTCTGGAGTAGAATTTTTCCGGTGATACTAACAGGTCACCTTCAGTATCGAGAGTATAATGAAGACTGGCAACAAATATATCAGTCAATCCTGTCCCGGTAAGGTAGCAATTCCCGAATTGAGCATGCCCACTGAAGATTCCACTCGATAAAACTCTGTTATCCTCGCCAACAGCCAGTGCATAGCAGTAGGCTGAATTCAATTCACCTGCTTTTTCCACCCAGAGCCAGTTACCGGTTATGTCAATCCCGGCAATAAATCCGCCACTGCCAGTGAGCCAGAGATCAGAAAATTGGATATCATTCCAGAAATATCCACCAATCATGATTTGCCCATCAACTCCAGGAGCAAGTGATTTAGCAACTGCAGATGACGTACCTCCCGCTTTTATGGCCCAGAGCCATTCTCCTGTTACATCGAGCCTCGCAACGAAGAGATCAGAAAGATATGAATTACCACTCTCCAGGATAGTATCACCAAAATCGGCACTACCTCTAAATTCTCCAGTGACATAAATATTATCTTCACTATCGGTTATGACAGAATGGCCGATATCATAGACTTCTCCCCCTGCCCTGACAGCCCAAAGCCAACTTCCGGTTTCGTCTAGTTTAGCGACGAAGATATCGTCCCACTCGTTACTCGTTAACGAAATTGCTCCGAATTGGGCCGTATCGAGAAAACAGCCAGTTACGATAATATCGTTGTTGCTGTCTGCTACCAGTGAAAGACCCTCGATGTAGCTATCTCCTCCAGCCTGCTCTACCCAGAGCCAATCACCATAATTGTTAAGTTTGGCAATAAAGAGGTCAGCACTTCCATTACTACTGAGTTCAATATTACCAAAATCTGCATCATCGTAAAATCGGCCGGTTACAACCGGATGATCATTACTGTCAATGACAATAGAGAAACCGTAATCGTTACTGCTGCCACCACCACGCTCTACCCAGAGCCATTCTCCTTCCTGATCGAGACTCGCGACAAACATATCCCTGTAACCAGCACTCGTTAGAGAGATATCCCCAAATTCTGCTGTCCCGGAAAAGAAACCTGTAATATAGACATTGTTCGTGCTGTCCAATGCGACTCCTTTACCTGAACTCTTCTCATCACCACCGGCACTCTCTACCCAGACCCAGTTGCCATTACTATCTATTTTTCCAACAAAGAGGTCCTGTTCACCACTACTTTCGAGAGTAATATCACCAAAATCAGCAATACCGGAAAAATAGCCCGTCACATAGCTGTTTCCGGCAGAATCTACCACTATGCTGTTTCCGGCATCCCAGCCACTGCCACCTGCACTTACCCCCCATTCCCAGTCAGAACTCAGTAAATAGAGTTTCCAACTACATAATAAGAGGAATGTCATAAGAATCTTGAGTTTCATAGCACCTCCCTGGTTATTATCTCTTTTCTCACTCTACAATAATATTTACGAACAGAATCATCTCTTAACACCATACAACATACATAAAGGTCGTCGTAAGAGTTATGTCAATATTTTGTTTTTGTTCCTCTATGTATGAGTATGATAAGTATACATCTCGATATTCTACTATATATTTTTGCCGGTCAAATCTCCCTCTTATCTCATTTTACTGCTCCTTACGCCCAGGTACTACATAACTCTTTTCACCCCCCTCTACTTATATATGTATCACAAAATTATTGCTCATTTATTTTTATACTAAACACACCATCACTTCATTACATTGTTACTTTGTTACTCCTCCCTGCTCTGCTCTCGGTTGGGCATTCATTATTCATTCCTTGCTATCCCTACTTAACAAACGTACATCTTCCCGTTGCCACAGTCTCCCCGTTGATCTGCAGCCTGTACATATAGAAGCCGGTGGAGACGATACGCTCCTGCTCGTCCCTGCCGTTCCAGAGTACTTCATATTCGCCTTTCTGAACGAAGGCATTGAACAGCCGTCTCACAAACTGCCCCTTCAGATTATAGATATCTATCACAGCCTCTCCTTCTACCGGCATGACGAAACTGATCGTCATGCCGACACCTTCTCCTCTTCCCATACCTTTCATACTAACTACAGGGTTGGGATAGTTATGCAGTTGATAATCGTGGATGGATAGATCGGGGATAGCTTCGTCATAGTTCTCCACTCCGACATCGGGATTCCATTCGTAAGCTCCCATATCGATGGAGTTGCCGTAGATACGCGGATTCCCCGCCAGGTCATATTCCGGGAACTCGAAGTCGGGTATATCCAGAGTCCCGGCATTCCTTGCCGGTGAGAACTCCGAGAGCATGTAGGGGTAGTCCCCGTCATAGTCCGGATATACTTCTCCAACCCACAACGGATCGGCATCGATATTACCCTCACCCCAGTGGAGAACGGTATTCGGGTTAGAGTAATATAGTATATCATCCTGACCACCCTGAATCAATGAATGGGATATATGAATATTGGAAGTGTTATGTAGAGGATTTACTATGGAGACATTGTAAGGAGAATTACCGTAAACGATAGAGTTGATCAACTCGAACTCCATACCCCCTCCGAATTTAATACCACTTCCACTAACTGTAGTTGCATAATTGTTTCCTACTGTTGCATTAACTACTCGAACCTGACCTATAGGGGCACCAAAACTCAAGTGAGAAAATGGCGGGTTTCCCCAAACAGGATCTATGTTATCAATGATACAGTCAGTTATCAAGGTATTTACTAAAGTGGCATTTATTGGTATGGTTTCGATTGTATCAACAGTCATGATTAATAATCCACCCCCTTCTCCACCAGTATAACTCTCATACCAAGGTCCAGGCAAGATATTGTGTATCCACAAATTTTCTGCATATATGTTTTGATGACTACCCCAGCCACTGCCTATATGTAATGCATCTTTACCACTGCAGTTGCCTATACGAATATTTTTCATCGTGATGTCGGTACTATGATAGATCATTACAACTTCACGGCCGAATTCTATACCGGGATAATTTCCTGTATGACAATTGTAGATATCGAGGTTCTCAAAAGTAAGTGCGGAGTTAAAATAAAGATGTATTGCACCACTACCCCAGTCATCCATTGGATTACCACCATTGGCGAAAGTGAAATTCCTGATCACATAGTTTGTAATAAAGTTGCTTTGATCATCTCCGGGATAGTGATCAGTGTCCATATTAAAACCATATATAGCGAGTGTTTCTCTCTCAAGATCTAAAATTGTCGTCTCTTTACTTGCACCTGAGATACGG
>Ga0334895_1002733_pt1 | contig 14473 bp, 13 predicted proteins | sample GraSluR3_MG_7_FD_207229 | JGI IMG/M metagenome (GOLD analysis project Ga0334895, IMG submission 207229) | Sludge microbial communities from methane-producing bioreactor in Wageningen University, Netherlands - Granular Sludge_31_05-R3 | ecosystem: Engineered > Bioreactor > Anaerobic >... | reverse complement strand
GCCGTTTTGCCATTGAATGGTCAATCCTTTTTTTATATCACCTGCTGAAACCATAAATCCTCCTAATTGAATGTATCGTATCCATTAATCATATAACAGAATTCTGCCAGAATTTACATTGATGGTAATTTCCCTGAATCGACCCGTTTTGTGATTGATGACACGTATCGTTTGTGCTTGTTTTGGTGTACCATTTGCATTAAACCATACGGTGGGTTGATAGTAACTTATTCGGTAATGTTCTCTAAGCTCTACCCTTTTCTTAAGAACGGGTAATCCATCAGAATACCGTACCAGATAGCCTGAATCCAACAATTGTAGCTGATAGGTCTTCATTGGCTGAGTCATGTTTTGGTTTTTGACAAACCGTATGTCATAAGTCAATTGTCTAGAAATAGAGTCCAAATAATGATCCGTCCATAAATGAATCCTAGGAATCACCATGGTAGCCACCATTGCCAATAGGGCTAATACAACTACCAACTCTATTAAAGTATACCCTTTTTTTGACATTTTGTCACCACTCTTCTGCGGTTAAAATGCATTACAATTATAACCGATGCCTAAATTTTAATCAACCTAATATTTATTATTCAATTCAAAACATTTCTTAAATAGACCGTGTTTTCAAGTATAAAGCATTGTGTCCCTTTATTAAAAGTGATTTGGTAGGACACAACTGACGATGAGGGTTCTCTAGTAAAGATCATTTCGGAAATATAGTTGGCCATTTCATTATAGTTTTCAATCAAATCGCCATTTCCCTTTAATTTAAGTGAATATCGGTCCAAGCCTCCAGTGTGATGACTGCGTTGTAATAGATTTAATGTGTTGGTTTGATGATTAAACCCATAATGTGTACACTGGGAAAGCCTAAGCTGAAGATGATTGTTGACGATTTGAGATTGGTAATGCAACTCATTCAGATCATGCAGGTTGCTTTGTTTTCTCACATGATCAATTAGAAATCCAAAGATCATGCTTATGACAAGAGACAAAATTCCTATGGAAACCAATACTTCAATCAAGGTAAGTCCTTTGTTATTCCCCATAAACAATCCGCCAATTGAGGATCATGATAGCTGAGTCAGTCAACAAATCAAAAGGGTCATCAGCCTGGAAGTAAGAAAGATTTGGAGGTATAACTTGTAATTCAAACTGGTGATGACGAGGAATGCCGTGTTCTTTATAGGTTGATTGCAATAAGAACCAAAGCTTGTTGCCACTCATGGTAGCTGAGACCAAAACCACCTGAATGCCTTCATCAATTTGTGATTGGAATGTTTCTATACACGCTAGGTAAGATTCATAATACAAAGTCGAAAAATAGTCCTTAAAGGTTTGATCCAACACATTCTGTTTAAGAGCCAAAGATGCATGATCTAAATACGTAAAATAGGTGCTATGATAATAGTCTAAGCTATCTGATTGAATGGCAATCTGATCTTGTACAATAGAGTCCAATAACGCATTTGATTTTTCAGAAGCAATTTCTATGGCTTGGTGATAGGTTAGAATGGCAAGCGCATAAGCTTCATCCAAACCTGCCTCACTTAAATAGGCATTGTCAACATAAGTAGCGTTAGTCGATCTCATTTGATGGCTCAAAACAGAAGTAGCCATTACGCTACTTCCAAGCATTAAAATGATGGCCATGGTATAAACGGTTAGAACAAGGGTCCCTCCTTTATCATTCATTCAAGTCATCTCCTACTTCTAGCTGTATTGGTTTTGAGCCGATCATTTCATGCACCACCTCATTAGAGCCCACTTTCTGGAGAGTGATCCGGTATAACAATATCTTATCATCCAATTGATACGATTCAATAGGCTCAATGCAATATCTTATCTCATTGTTTCTCGGAAAAGGATAAAGCTCCCCGTCTGTATAAAGACCCATGAAATAATCGCATCCTTTTATCTCCTCCATAATGCTTTGTAATTCGAAAGAAGTGGTCAATGTTTGTTCTGATAAATAATTAGTTCGACTTGAAAAAAAAACCATTCCTAAGGCTGGAATGACGAGCAACATAAAAATTGCCATGGTTAGGATGAGTTCTATTAGCGAATAGCCTTTGTTATCTGTCATAGAAAAAGTATACCACAGTAGCTGATTGAATTAAAAGTAAAAAAGACTTCTCTTTTGAGAAATCTTTTTTTAATCCGTCTATCTAAACGATTAGTTAAAATTGACCACCACATTATCTTGAGTGACAAGATTTAATCTTGGATAGATGGGATCGTCTTCAAATACATTGATATAGAACAGTAAGTCTGTTTCATTGATGATGGTTAAATTGATGCCACCTTGATCACTAGCTGATTGTCTAACCATGGATAAGACTTGTAGGCTAATAAAATCATTAGCGGGCTCAAAAGGCACCCAATTGCTATAATTGTCAGGGTGTGTTCCTAGAAGTGTCCGATATCGCATGAGGTATTGTCCTTCTTCCATTGCTACTTCAATCTGAACATCCTCAAATGTGTTGCTGTCTGCATACACGTAGCTTTGGTAGGTGTCATCACGGTATCTGCCTAGATTCACTGTTGGAATATCCAATTCCATAGGGCTCAAGACCAGAGTCAAATCATAACGAGTGGTCCAGTATGGATCCAGGATTACATCGTCTAAGTAAAATGGATTGGCACGTCCATATTCTATCACATCACTCCATACCCAATCCATTTGTTCATGATCATGGAGTTTGGGGATCGAATAAAGGGAAACCGCCGTATTCCCTGAAACAGTCCCATCCTCATTTGAACTCATGGCCATGTTTGACAAGACAAACTCAATTTGATTAGTTTGTAAAAAATCTAGAAAATCAAGCCAATCGTAGTAGTCACCTTGGAAATCAAAAGATACTGTCAATGACTCGGCAGTAGCGTTTCGGGGTGGTTGTAGTTCTTTTTCAGCGATTCCATTGCTTTCAATATCTAAATAGTCTTCCTTCAAATCCAGAAGCGGATAGTTCGGTGTGCTAGTTGCAGGTGGGTTAGGATCATATGTCATGGATGAAAGTGCCACCTGAGAAAAATTCAAACTCGTGACAGACAAATCATAAGCTTCAAAATACCGATTAAAGAACAGAATGGCATTCTCCTGATCCAACTCTGCTAAATAGGGTTCAGTCATGTTGGACACTTCAAAATTCAAGGATTGAAGCTCAAAATTTAAGTCTTTTTCCATGTTAACGGCATTCAAAATACGTTCGGCCTCTTCTTTTTTTGCAGCGACTTCTATCTCTTTGGAAGCTAGTTTTTCTTGATTGGCTAGATAGATGAAGTTATAAAATAAAAATCCAGCGGCTATCAAAGCAAGCAACGATAGCAAGATCTTCTCACGTCTATTCATTCTCATTTACTCCACCCCCTTGGTTAATATATTGACAGTGAAGCTATAGTTCGCAGCATCTTCTCCTGGTGATCTGGAAATGCCTGGCACATACACATTTTCAACAAAATCCAAATTTTTCAGATTGTGTTGAAGCTGTGCAACAGATTCTCTAACTACGGCAGTCCCTTGTATGGAGATGGCGTTGCCATTTATGGTCAAATTACTGATATTGGTGTCCACAGGAATAGTGGAAGCAATATCAATCAGCAAGCCTGTCTGAACAGCATCTGTTTTGGAAAGTTGCAAGGTCAAAGTAGTGACAATATCCTTATAATCACGCAACACATTCGTTTTTCTCTCCAATTCTCTAACTTCTCTATAACGGCTCTGATAGACCGGGTTGTCAATGATGCTGTTATAGTACGCTATTTCGTTGTTAAGAGTGTACATATTGATGGAGTACTCTAGATAATAGAAAACGAGTGCTAAAGCCAATAATCCAATCACTAAAGTCCCAGAGAAGACATTTCTCAATCTAGTTTGCCGAACACGAATTAGATCGGACAACAAATTCATATCTGATTTGGTTTTTAATAATCCAGCAGCAGCATCTAAATAGTCTGTGATATCAATCTCTTTATCGCCTTTGATCTTAGGGTCTAACGAAAAGCCACCAATGCTTTCAATCAGCGTGGTGTCAATTCCAAGATTATCCTCGAAGAAAGATTCGGCATTTTTTATTCTAGATGAACCGCCATACAATAATAGCTTTGCTGGTTCGATATCTTTATTTCTTGAAGTGAAATACTGCATGACACGGTTAATCTCATTCATCCATTCGGTTAGATTGGTCGTGATGATGTTATTAATAGAAGTATCCTCTGGGGTTTCTAACTGATACAAATCCATCCCAGACACTTTGTGCTTTAACTTTATAGCATTTTCACGATTCATATCAAAGATATTTTCTATATTGACGTCAATATCGGAACCACCTAGATTAATTAATCGCGTAAATAAGTTGTTGTTATTATACATAACATTAAAAATCAAGGATTTATGTCCCATCTCTAGGACATAATAAGCTTTATCTTTTTCGATTTTATCTCCATTGATGGTTCGACCAACGGTAAACACTTTTTCAAGTGAATTGAAGGATAAATCCATGGAGATGAGTTTTAATCCAATATTCTCTGCAAGATGACGATAATCATTTATCAGTTTTGTTGGGACAGCATAAATCAGATAGCTCCCTTTTTTGATGCCATCTTCCACATATTGTTTGATAATTCTAAATACAATTTTGTACTCATCCAAAACGACCGGCAAGAATTGTTCCAATTCAAAACGAATCATTTGAACCGTCTCATCTTTGTTTTTTAGAACAGGCAACTCAACCGTTCTTGTGATCAAAGACGTGGTATTAATATTAAATACTGCATTTTTTGTTTTGATTCCGTTTGAGCTCAAAGTTTGACGCAATATATTTCGGATGCTTTCGTAATCTTTGATGTACCCTTCTTGAATAGCATTCAGAGGCGTATTAACTTTAACCGCTCTTTTGACCGACAAATTTTTCTTATCGGATGTTCCCTCTACAATTTTGATGGTTTTACTCCCGATATCAATTGAAACTGTTTTTGCCATAGTACCCCTTCCTTCATATAAATAGATTCATATAAATTGACAGTAATTCGTTTCCATACAGTATGTACGTTAGAGCAGCCAATGCAATGAATGGGCCAAATGGAATGAAGTCTTTTCTAGTTGCCTTTTTAAGGAGCAATAAAAATACAGAAATAATTGCGCCATAAACAAAACTTAATACTGTAACAAATAGAATGCCACCAAATCCTAAAAGGAGCCCCAATACACCCATTAGCTTAATGTCTCCTCCGCCCATTGCATTGGTAAGAACTGCGATGATGAGAAAAAACAAAAAACCAAACAAAAACCCGAAAATGTGATTAATATAATTGCCTCTAAAAAGATAAATACCCAAGATTAATGTGACAATCCCTCCCAATAAGTTCAATTTGTCAGGAATGGTTTGAGTTTTCAAGTCAATCAAACTGATGACAATGAGCATACTTGAAATGAACCCATATAAGAGAAAATAAAGTGTAAGACCATATCTAACATACAATAAAACATAGAGGGCAGCATTTAAAAACTCTACCATTGGATATTGAAAAGATATTTTCTCCCCACAATAGCGACATTTTCGTCTAAAAATCAGAAATCCTAAAACAGGAATCATATCAACATAATTAAGCCTATGTCCACAGCTACCACAAGAAGAAGGTGGAGAAACGATGGACTTCCCAACGGGTATTCGATAAATACAAACATTAAGAAAAGATCCGATTAATAATCCAAAAGCAAAGACGATCAGCCACATAGTATGTCCTTATTAAATACTTGTAATAATTAATGTCATTATACCATAAATGAATTTAGGATAATAGTTGGAAATATGAAAAATAGGGGACTTTTCAATGTCCCCTATCGTAACTGAGATTTAATATCTTCGTTTAATGAAGAGTCCAGCTAATGAAGCCAATGCACCTAAGCCATAAAACAAGGGTGTGGTGACGCCTGTGTCAGGAATATCCATGGGGACTTCCTCTTCCATAATCTCTACAACAGGTGGTTCTTCCTCGACCTCTGGTGTATCAAGAGGTGTGTCTTCATCAACGATCTCTACTTCCGGAACATCAAGAGGTGTGTCTTCATCCATGATTTCTATCCCTGTGACGATTACGGTAGCCGATGCTTGAACAAAAGGTGCTTGATTATCTGTAGCTTGAGCTGTGTTGACAAGTGTTCCAGTTTCTTCAGCCACATAAGTTACGGTGAATGTGCGAGAAGCGCCAGGAGCTAGTGTATCGATGACTTCGGCAAAATCGACCATCTCATCCACCAAGTTTACATTGGTGAGGGTTCCATTACCGCTGTTGGTCAAAACAAGGGTATAAGTAATGGTGTCCCCTACCTCTACAGTAGTTGCATTTGCAGATTTTGATAAAGACATATTGTAATTAGTGGTCGGTCCTGACGGTCCTGATGGTTCTTCATGATTTCGAAACTCATAACTGACCATCACTGGACCTGTTTCAGGTACATAGACAATGATCCCATTGTTTTCAAATAATTCATATTCTGGATCATCGCTATCTCGGTCGGTGATAGAATAAGGACTAGGATCTCTTACTGTTACCTTATAAAGTCCTGCCTCTAAATCACCTGATGTTCCATTTGTTGAGCCAGTTGCTGTTACAACTTCAGAAGGCGGTAAGGTCATCATAGAGAACGAGGCCAGTTCTAAATATTCAAAGGGTTCAATATCAAATGTAAACACATCAGACTGGCTGGATTGATTGCCAGTGACTGTTACATCAATGATGATATACCCATTATCACTAGGCTGAGAATCTTGTTGCCACTGAGCCGTGTAGGTGGCATCTTCAGTAACCGTATCAGCCACTGCTGGATCCCAACCTGTAAAAGTATAACCTTCTTGTCCAGGTGTCTCAGTAGGAGCAGCAGGGGTGTCAGAACCTGACGCTAACTCTTCATGAACTACAGGGTCAAAAGTGCCGTGTTCACCTGGCGCATAAGTGACGGTAAACGTATCAACGGGCTGAGAATCTTGTTGCCACTGAGCCGTGTAAGTCGCATCTTCAGTAACCGTAGCTGCCGGTGTGGGATTCCATCCGATAAAAGTATAACCTTCTTCACCGGGTGTCTCAGTAGGAGCAGCAGGGGTGTCAGAACCTGACGCTAACTCTTCATGAACTACAGGGTCAAAAGTGCCGTGTTCACCAGGATTGTATGTAACCGTATAGGTATCTGGCGGAGGACTGTCTCCCTCGATGACAACAACACTAGCAGAAGCGGTTTTGTTGCCAACAAAATCTGGTGCGTAAGTTTCAGCGGTGTTGGTGTAGGAGCCTGCTTCAGAGTACGAAGTTGTAAGATGAATCGTCTTGGTATTTCCTGCCTCCAGTACAATTGATTCTGATATATAGTTCAATGTGTCATCTTCAACTACGATGTTATAAAGCTCGTGGTTACCTGTGTTTTTTACTGTGATGGTGTAAGTCACTGTCTCGCCAATCTCTACTTGTTGAGGATGAGCTGTTTTGGAAATGCTTAAATTATAAGTGGGCACAAATCCTGTCATCCAAATATTCAGCGTCCCTCCGGCTTCTACACCAAGATCGAAAGTAATCGCTTCACCATCAACGAGTATTTCTTCAATCATGTCTGTCACATACTCTCTGTAATCAGGTCCATTCCAATGCTGGCCTTGCTTGGACAATGGTTGTTGAGTATCGTTATTGTATACTACAACAACACTTTCTGCATTTCCTGGAACCCCTCTAACTTTTATAAAGTTTGTGCTTTGTGGTGCAGCAAATGCAAAGTTGACTGCACTAAACACCAAAATTAAGACAAGTATCAAAGCAAGTATTTTTTTCTGTTTCATTTGTTTCCCCTCCTATTAGTTTGTTATATCTATAATCTATTTGATATCACATGTGTGATTTGATGCCGTTATACAGCCTTGGCTTCCTTCATGGTTTCAACAAATAAGTTGGCAATGTGTGGATCAAACTGAGTGCCAGATTTAGATAATATTTCGTCTAACGCAGCCCTTTTGGACATTGGCTTTTTGTAGGGCCTTTCTGTCACCATGGCATCGTAGGCATCCACAATGGAGAAGACTCGGACAACTTTTGGAATCTTTTCACCTTTGAATAAGCCAGGGTAGCCAGTTCCATCCCACTTTTCATGATGCAGCAAGATGAGCTCATCAATAGCAATGGTTTCACGCGATTCTTTGATGATATTGTAGCCAATTTCGCTATGTCGCTTCATGTCTTCCCACTCTTCTTCGTTCAAAGTATCTGCTTTTTGAAGAATTTCTTCAGGGATACCAATTTTCCCAATATCGTGGAATTCACACAGCAACATGAGTTCTTCCCTTTCTCGATCGCTTAACTGAAGTTTTTCACCTATAATGGAACTAATGTGCTTTAGTCGTTCATAGTGGGCCTTGGTTTCAAAAGTGATGCCTTCAAGTTTTTGCTTCAGATGGTTGACCATGGCTAATTTTGCTTCTTTGCCTTCCTTCAGCTTTAGAAAATACATACGATCTTCCGCTTTTTTAATTAAATGGTGAATGTTTTCCGTCTCTTCTTTTTTGGTTGCAATGCCAAAACTGATGCTGATGGGAAAAACATCCAAAGGATTGAGCTCAAAAGATTGTTTGATGCGTTGAACCACTCGATAAGCTGTTTTCTCAGAAGTGGATGGCAAAAGAATCATGAACTCATCCCCTCCGATACGGCTTACAATGTCTTCTTGCCTAGCCGAACTTTTAATTAACTGAGCCGTCTTTTTAAGAACGCGATCCCCCATTTCGTGCCCGAAAGCATCATTGATCAATTTTAGTCCATTTAAATCTCCCATCACGATACTTAAGGGCAATTGTCGCTTCGTATTTAAGCGAGCAAGCTCTTCTTCGAAGAAACCCTTGTTGTACAAGCCTGTCAGGCTATCTCGGTAAGCTTTGTCAAAGTCCAAAAGATTATGTGTGTAGCGGACACCCTGCAAGGCTTTTTCTACCGATTTTTTTAAAGGCGTAATATCAGTGAAAACAATCATCAGAGCATCCATATCATCGCTAAAGATGTTGACTAGGTAAGTTCTGCCATTGTTGCCAATCCGGCACTCGAATTTCCTTCTTGTGCCAGGAATCAAGTTGTAAAAGAGATCCTGTATTCCAAATATGATCTTATGGTCTGTCAAAATATTAGAGATCTTCTCACCAATCACTTTTTCTGGTTCAATAGTGGTGATTTGTTTAAAACTGTCACTAACTTTAACTAAAACATAATCCACAAATTCACCATTTTTATTAAATAAAGACTTGAATGTGAGAAAAAAATCATATCTTGAAGGGTATTCCATTACAATCACTCCCCCAGTTTCATAGCAACAAGATGTCTGCTTATGTGTATTGTAGTAAATGGAAATTACATTTCAATTACATATAGGAAAATTTCAAAAATTAAAAAAAATAACAGCCAGAATAGGCTGTTATTGAGTGAGGTTGACGCCATCTTAATCGGCAAATAACTTGTTTGGCTTATATCCGTAATAACTGTCTGAAAAAATTTTCTCGGCTTCTTGGTAAGAAGGGATTTTGGGAGATAACTTGGTAGCGACAGCTCTTTCAGAACTTTCAATAAATTTAGGCAATTTATTGAAATAGGCTTTTTCATCCACACCCAAATCCTTGAAACTATTTTTCATCCCTAAGTCTGAAATGAATTGCCACAAATGGTCAACCAGCTGTTGGCATAAAGCCTGATCGTCTCCAGAATAACCTAATCTCTTTGAAATATTGACGTAAGCAGGATGGGGCGAGTGAAAAGCAGTAGTAAATGGCAATAGCACACCACACACCAATCCATGAGGCAAGTTAAAATAGGGGCCTGGCTGGTCCAATCCATGGGCCAATCCGGCACAGGAGTTGGTAATGGCAAGACCGGCAAGGCTAGCTGCGTTATGGCATATCTCTCGTGCAGCACTTTTCTTAGAGACACTCACCTCTTTTCCAGCAGACAACGGCAAGTTTTCGAGTAGATCCAAGGCAGAGGACATGGCCAAAGAAACCACCATGGGAGGTGTGACCTTGCATACTGCAGCTTCCAAAGCATGCGTCAAGGCATCCAATCCGGTGAAGGCAGCGATGTGATCTGGCAGCGTGTCTGTCAAATCAGCATCAAGAATGGCATAAGTGGGGATTAAACGGTTATCTAACATTAAATGTTTCATATTGGTTTTTTCGTTGGTAAAGACAGCTGCTGAAGTGGTTTCTGAGCCGGTTCCGCTGGTAGTAGGGATAGCGACTAACTGAGCCAATCCTGTTGTGGGAGGCAAGCCATAAGGAATGAAGGCTTTTTCAAAAGTCATCTCAGAATGTTCATAAAACAACCACAAAGCCTTTGCTGTATCCATTACCGAACCGCCTCCAATTGCGATAATTAAATCGGGTTCAAAGATTCTTAACGTTTCAACGGCTTTTTCAATGTCATCAAAAGTGGGTTCTCGACGTATATCGGCGACAAATCGGCATTCGCCACCACCTCTGGCAATGCTGGCTGTGATTTTTTGTTGCCACTGTTCACCAATGACACCACCATCATAAACCACTGCTGCTCGCTTTGGCTTAAGTTGACCCAAAAAAGCAATAGACCCCCTACCCATGACAAACTGACTGTTTTGCAAAAGGGAAAAAGACTGATTCATTCATCTGCTCCTTTCAAAAATTATTGGGAGATTCAAAAGATCTCATTCACTACTATCATAGATGAAAACCCTTTCCTTGTCCATGGATACATGTTTTACTTGAATGATGGAACTTATTGATTCATTTGACGTCTACATGAATGTATCGGACACAAAATAAAACTAGAAAGGAAACACAAAATGAAAAAAATCGCAATCGCAATCCTATTGGTCATGAGTCTGGCATTAATGGGTTGCCAGGGACAAACAGAAACACCTGTAGATGATCCGGTGAACATCGACATGAGCCTAGAGGAAATTCTTGATGAAATGTATGCCCTGACAGGATTGGAATGGCCAAATCTTGTCAAGACACCTGTGGATGATGACAACATGGCCTACATGCTGGGAACAACAAACTTTGAATTCGAAGAGGCCCTTGCCTCCGAGCCTATGATGTCCGCACAAGCTCATTCAGTAGTTCTGGTAAGAGTTGATGCAGATGCCAATATGGAGACCATTAAAAAAGACATCAAAGACAATGTAGATGGCAGAAAATGGATTTGTGTTGGCGTTGAAGAGGACAACATCTTGGTGGACAGTTCACGTCAATATATCGTGTTGATCATGGACAATGAAGGTAGCGAAGCTTTGTTAGACGCATTCCATCAAATCATGCAAGGATAAGCTTGTTATGGTTTTCTCAAGTATACAGTTTTTGTTTTATTTTATGCCCATCGTTATGGTGGGCTATTTTTTAACACCTGACTCTCATAAGAATAAAACACTCTTTGCCAGCAGTTTAATTTTTTATTTTTTTGGGGAACCCATTTATATTGGGTTGCTCCTATTCTCAATTATGATCGATTACTTTCATAGTCGCATCATCGATCATCACTTTGGATCAAAAAAAGCAACAACCGCCCTGATGTCATCCATTATTTTAAATGTTGGACTCTTGTCTATTTTTAAATACAGCGACTTTATCATACAAAACACCAATAAATGGTTCAGCACGGAGATTCCATTATTGGACATTCCTTTGCCCATTGGAATCAGTTTTTTTACCTTCCAAACCATGAGTTATACCATAGACGTTTATCGTGGACACGCGAAAGCTCAAACAAGCTTTTTAGGGCTGGGAACCTATGTCTCTCTATTCCCTCAATTAATTGCAGGACCCATCGTTAGATACCGAACCATCAGCAAAGATCTAATCCAAAGACAACATAACTTTGATAAAGGTTTTTATGGGATTACTCGGTTCATCATCGGTTTATCCAAGAAAGTGATTCTTGCCAATAGTTTTGCTGTTTTAGCCAATGAACAATTGGCGGCATCTCAACCAGACGTCTTATTGTATTGGTTGAGCGGTGCTGCTTATATGCTTCAAATCTACTATGACTTTTCAGGATATAGCGACATGGCTATTGGATTGGGCAGCATTTTCGGGTTTCGATTTCCGGAAAATTTCAATTATCCCTACAGCGCCGGCTCCATCACCGAGTTTTGGAGACGCTGGCACATGACGTTGGGACAATGGTTTAGAGATTATGTCTACATTCCCTTGGGAGGCAATCAAAAAAGCCCACTTAGAACACTTTTCAATCTTTTTATTGTGTGGGCACTGACAGGTCTATGGCATGGCGCAAGCTGGAATTATGTACTCTGGGGGACGGGATTTGCTGTGATTTTAGGACTAGAGAAAAAATATCTGCTCAATCTATTGGCGAAATTCCCAAAAGGGCTGGGTCATATCTATGTGGTGATGGTGATGCTATTGTCATTTGTCTTGTTTAGATTTGAAGATTTAAGCGTCGTGTCTCGTGTGTATCAAGGCATGTTTGGATTATCGAACTTGACTCTTATGTCCCAGGAGAGCCTTTATCTTTTGAAGAGTTATAAAGTAGTGTTAGTACTGGGTATCATTGGGTCAACCCCAATGGTTGCAAATATTACCTGCCTATTTACAAATCAAATGAAAGGTGCGAAATGGATAGGAATCGTTGAAGTAGCAAGCTTGTTCTTTCTATTCTTGCTGTCGACCAGTTATTTGGTAGATGGATCCTTTAATCCTTTTCTATATTTTAGGTTTTAATCATGCAATTGAAAAGAAAAACCACCTTAATGGCGGCATTGATTGTTTCAATTGTTTTGTTGAATTTCATTAAAACCGATCAAACGCTATCCATTTGGGAAAGACGCGAATTAAAACAATTCCCAGATATCAAAACAGAAGCCTTTCTTTCAGGAGAATGGTGGATAGATTTTGAATCATATGCGTTAGACCAATTCGTGTTTAGACAGGAATTTAGGCGACTAAAAATCTGGTTTGAGGAGTCAGTGCTTCGCAAACAAGATTTGTCTGGTCTTTTCTCAGAAAAAAACCACTTGTTTAAAATGCTCAACTACAAAGACATATCCGAGCTTGATCGATTTGTTTCTTATATTGAACATATAACAACTGCTTATTTTCATGACAATCGGATCTATTATGTCCATATCCCCGATAAAACGCGATACAGCGACAGAGAATGGCTGATTCAATGGGAAACAGCAACAGAAGCTTTTCTGAAAGAGAATCTCCAAGGGCTATCTTTTATATCCATTTCCAACCAGCTAAGCCTTGAGCATTTTTACGCAACCGATACCCATTGGAGACAAGAAACCCTCCATCCTGTGGCTCAATCCATTATCGAAGCAATAGGGCAGGAAATACAATATGACAAAAGTGAGTTCATAAAAAAAGAGTACCCTCAGTTCCTAGGTGTTTTGTATGGTCAACTGCCAAACCGAAAAACAAAAGAAACATTGTACTACTTGGAGCATCCTAATTTTCAATCCTACACCATTCATGATTATGAAAAAGGCAACATCGATATGTATGACCCTTCCAAGTTGACAGGCATGGATGGATACGATGTATTCTTATCCGGTGCCTCTCCTCTACTGGAAATTATCAACCCTCATGCCCAAACAGACAAAGAACTGGTTTTGTTTAGGGACAGTTTTGGCAGTAGCCTGTTGCCATTATTAAGTTTACAGTACGAAAAAATCACTGCCATCGATACCCGGTATGTTCCAGTATCGTATTTATCTAAACTACTTGACTTTTCACCAGAGCAAGATGTTTTGTTTATGTACAGCTCAGGGATAGTGCATCAATATGAAGCGTTGAGATGAGTTACCCAATGCTATCAACCAGGTCACATTTCAAAACCTCTGCAATTGCAGAGGTTTTGATAGTTGATTGTTGGTTAGGTTTCTAGTTTGTGACTCTATATGTTCGAGTTAACTTACCTTCCTCACTTACGGTAATGGTGATATCAATTGATTGAGACAAGTTGTATTTACTCTCAACAGGATCGACCACCACCACCGCACCCAAGGGCTTCGTAATCACTAGACCTTGGGATCCATTTCCTGAAACCGAATAAGTGACAATGTCTGGATCAAAGTTAGGCGATAATGTTGTGTTCCCCTCAAATGACAGGCTTAATAGTCTGGCATACTCGGTGATGGCGGTTACGTTAATGATCACACTATCTGTTAACACAGTAGGATTATCTTCGTCATCATCTAAAGCGACAGACACTGTCAGGTTTGCTGAGCCACCTGGATTGATCCCTTGAACAAGAACGGTGTTAGGATTATCCTCATCTTCCTCAAAGGTAATAAAAGCGGTTTCCCCTTCTATTGGACTTGTCCATGAGATCGACGCAACGTTGACCCCTTCAGGCAAACTGGGCTCAATGATAACTTTTAAGACTTCATCTGTTCCAACAGAAAGGTTTACCGAACCTGTAATGACACTATCGTCACTGCGCACAATTT
>Ga0334895_1002728_pt1 | contig 14481 bp, 11 predicted proteins | sample GraSluR3_MG_7_FD_207229 | JGI IMG/M metagenome (GOLD analysis project Ga0334895, IMG submission 207229) | Sludge microbial communities from methane-producing bioreactor in Wageningen University, Netherlands - Granular Sludge_31_05-R3 | ecosystem: Engineered > Bioreactor > Anaerobic >... | reverse complement strand
CGACAGAATCAATCTCCTGTTGATCGTATGAAGTGCCTACAAGTGGATCAACTAGAGGATCAATCGTAGCAGGATCCACTTGCTGCAGATCTACATAGACGAATTCGGTGATAGGTTTTCCTTCCCACCAAGCCTCAAGATTGGGCTCTGCTGCTGATAGCGGTAGGAGTATGATCAGTAATAAAAATGGGATGATTGCGTTTCGCCGCATGTGGACTCCTCTTAAAATTCAAATCGCTTTGTTATACTGAACCCCATAGTATCGAATAATTCAAAAACCGACAACTCTTCCGGCTGAGTGAACAGGCTGAAAGCTGCAAGGGGGTTCGTCCATTCGACACTTAATTCGGTATCAATGCGTAAATCATTAGCTAGGAATGAGTTTGAAGCTCCTCTGACATCTCGCCTCAGATGGATCATTCCCTGCAGGTACAACTCGTCAAAGAGGTACTTGCCTATGTACATGGTCGTATTATCGAGATAGCGGGCAATAGGACTTGCTGTCGTATCGGCACTGATTCCGGGAAGGGCTTCGAAAAGAATGTTCTGTAGAAGATTCGTACGGATGGTGAACACATCTAGCCCTAACGAATCACGAATAACGCTGGAAAATCCAAGAGAGATCGTAGTAGTCTGCAATAAGCCCAGGCGGGAAATCACATCGGTAGCCGCAGAAGCGACTGCAACTACAGAGGTGTCCGTACCATCAGTTGCAGATCCGGTGGAGACGATACTCTGTCCTAGCAGTTCCAATATCTCGTTAGTACTGCGATTCGGAATAGATTCAAACCGTGGATTGAGATCGTCAAACCGTGCTTCCTGCAGTACCAGAAAAATATCTACACGCGTACCATCGCTCTCAAATTCACGTAATCGAGCCCGTAGATTCAATCGAGGCATGAAATCATTGTTCAAAGCTGTCCCTACCGGAGGGAACTTTAGAGACCCTTCGGTGATGTAGAAATTCTTCTGTACATAGTAAATTTCACCGCTGCGCAGAGACAGTTCTCCGGTGAAGGTCGTTGCCATACTCGGAGCTTCGACCAAGATATCAACCCGCTGATTATCATTGAAGGTTGCCCGGAGAATTGGCGATTCCTCATTTGGAAAGGTAAACGACACGTTTCGTCCCGTACGCAAGGTCATATCGATGGATGTCCGTTGTTTCTCCACCACCCATGACGGCAGCTGTGGCAGTCCAAAAGATATTTGTGTGTCTGATACAATCACATCCCCAAGTAACGATTCTTCCGTGGGCGTTCCGTCAATGGAAAAAGTTCCTGCAGCGCGTGCTTCGACATTGATATCGATACCGAGAAGGGGAATCCATATTGAAACCGGGTTGTCGATTTCAAGCACATCGATACGGTAGTGAGGAATAATCCACCGTTCTACGGTGGCTTGCATCTGAGTTACGCCCCGCGACCGTCTTCCGGAAGTATGTACGGCAACCATCGGTGTGGGGGAAACCGTTGCAAGGTTTTCAGAAATAGTCACTACCGGATTTTTCATGGAAAGCATTTCGCCAGGAGTCCAAAAAGTAGTCATCTCTACCGAATCTGCGGTGAATGTGCCAAAATAATCGGGATTCCTGAGTTCCCCATCTATTATTCCCGTTCCATGAAATACTCCCTGATGGAATTCTATTACTGGTTCAAGCAGGAGCGCATTGATGTGGGTAATATCAAAAGTCAATTGAGAAACATCCAATGAAATCTTCGAACCGGTAAGTGTTCCCGATGCCGTAAGCGGGAGCGGAAAACCCTGTTTCGCATGTATCTGTAATTCACCGCTGCCAAGATGGTAGGAACCCTCTACAGTTCCTCCCGTTCCCGGAGTTACCGTGATGACATCATCCTGCAGCGTAATCGTATGGGTACCATCCTGCCACGTAATAGCTCCATAGAGGGCAACATCAGAATGCTGCAAAGTAATCGGGGGTAATTCATCCATCTGCATGTTGCGGGATATCCAGGAAAACAAGGAATCTGCTGAAAGCAATTCTGTTGAAGCATACACGGTAGCACGAGTAGTACCATCTCGCCAGGTGATGGGGAAATCCTGGGCAAAGTGTGCCGTCAGCTCACTGATTCCCTGATAGGGCAGTCGAATGGAATCGATGGTGATCTCGGTTGTTTCCGATCGATACCTCCCTTCATCGACAAGGATTCCCCAGGGGGCTGCCTGGAGGGAAAGCGAGAAATTCTGGTCGCGATTGATATCAATCAGGGATAATCGGGCATTTCCGAGCGCCTGTGTCTGCATATCGGTGGAACCAATAACAGCCAGAGAGAGCTCTACCCCATCATGTTGAGGAAGGAACCTTCCCATGTTAATCCCATCCACTTCAATGAGACCCCGCACCAGATGGGGTTTCTGTTCATCGGGATAGAGCGACAGTGCGATCTGTTCGGTATCGTCACCTGATAATTTGCTTATCACGCGTAACTGATTGAGTTCACGGGTAAAAAGAGTCCGCAAAGTCTGGTGATATACCGATGCATAGCCTTTCAGTGGTCCATACCGATCCTCATAGGTAATCTGTTCAATACGTACCTGCTGAGAATCTGCATCGAAGGAAAGCGAGAGCGAAAATGGATCTTGATCTCCCCATGCTAAACCTTCAAGACGTACCTGCGGAGCGCTGATAAGAAACAGTTCTTCAGCAAGAGAAAAATCTGCTGCTAGGGACCCATTTACCACTCCCTGCCCCTGCAGGTACTGAGATTGGGATGGGGGGAGCATAAGATTATTCATCTCAAGATCAAAGGTGACATGCCCGGGTACCGATAAAAAGTCAAGCTGAGCAGTAACTGCATCAGAATCAAGTGTGAGCATACCGGCCTGTTCATCAAACATGATTGCAAGCGGATATGAGGCTCCGGGAATAGAGAGGACCCCTTGAGCTTTCACGGTATCACGGTCTTCCCAGGAAACATCACCCGACAAATCAGAATCGGCCAACTTCGGTGATGTGATACGGTATCCATATCGTTGTGCAGCAAGTCGTTCAAAATCGGCATTGGCTATGATCTCACCACTTTCCACATCGGTTGCTTCCAATGTTCCTTCCGGAAAGAGCAGATCACGATCAATAATTCCCTCGTAGGAAATTCGGTAACCTTCCGTAGTTACGGTAGCAAGTGGTACGATAAACTGCTGAGGATTGAAATTGAGCGATAGGGTTGTTGCCAGGTTGAACCGTTGCTCATCAACGGCAAGATTGGCAATTCCCAATTCTCCCGTTACTCGTCCGTAAGAGATATCGGGAGCGCTGGTTATGGATATATTCCCCTGTAATGAGGTCTCTGACGCCACGACGGAGGAAACGCTCGGTGCAAACTGGTCAAGCACAGAAATAAAGTCGTAGGGAGTAAACTGTTGTAGCCGTAATGCAGAACGAGCTGTTTCTGTGTAATCGAAGGAGAGCTGAATCCCACTGCTGTGATTCAGTTCAGCAGAGAAGACCGAGCCATCTTGCGCCTCAGGACGATAGGCCAGTTGAGCACTGGCTTCACCTGACAGTTCCTCTGTACGCATCTTTTCCACCGCAAGTTGTGAACGGCTGATCTGATTTCCCCCATCGAGCGTGAGGCTACCCGATAGAGCACCCTGGGTCACTGAGAGAAAAGGAAGGGAGGTATTCATCGTAAACGATGCACTTGCTTCTGCATTTTTTTCGTATTGCAGGAGGTCTTCAATTATCAGTGCATAGGTATCAGACAAAGTGATTTCCTGCAGGTATTCGGGTAAGGGTATCCGATGAGTCTCTTTCGCGATGATCTGTCGGGCATCCAATTGGACACTTCGATTGGTATCATTAAGGTTCACCGTTATACGAGTCTGTTGAGCATCGAGTACTGGATCATCAAGTACTCCGTCACGAACCTGCAGATGTTCGGCGATAAATAGCTGAATAGTTGCCTGATCTGTATTGTCCTGTGTGTACTGTACAGAACTGGGATCAACCGTGACTGACCATTGATCATAGGTGGCATGCATATTGGGGATAGCAGCTCGTGCTTCTGCAACCGTACCCGCAACCAGTTGTGCTGAAGCGGAAAGAGAAGTGCTGTCACCTTCGAAGGTCTCATATGCAGCACGTAGGTGCGATAGGTCTGCAGCAATCGAAAGATTTCCCCTACCCAATGCTTCCCATGAAGCTGTTTGAGCGGTGAATACAGCCTGATCCCACGAAGCAGAAAGCAAATCGTATGCATAGCGGGTATTTTTCATCGTTGCACCGAGGTCTACTTTGGATCCTCGATCGTTTGCACGTATCGTTACCTGTTCAGCTTCTCCGTTTCCGGCAATTTCGCTCGTCCAGGAAATACGATCAGTATGAGCTTCTGCACCCAACAGATTGCCATTACGGAGAGTAGCTACTGCTTTTAGTTGTGCAAGGGTGGCCTGTATTGCCTCCGTATCGAGTGCAATATGAGCATCATTCACGGTTACAGTGATGGTTCTATCGGTGAAAAGACTGCCTGATTCGCTTTCAGTATTTGTGAAAGAGGTTAGCAGCGCATCATCAATTTCTGCTTCTAATCCCGAAATAGTAAGAGCTAATTCCTTGGGCATAAACCGATTGAAAAGCAGTCGGTACAACGGAGTATCAAGACGGATGGTATCTGCTGATGCAATTTCCTTGCCCTGATCATCTTGTACGGTTATTGTATTGAGCGTAATTGCAGAGAAGAGGGAAGAATCGACTGATGCGATTACTACTTTTCGTTCTCCATTTCCCTGCAATTGGGAAAGTATGGAGCCGGTAATCCGCTCGGTGACTTCCGGTACGAGATTCACAGCGGAACCCAGCGCAACTGCCATGAGCACCACTAAGAGCAATACAAGAGAGGTGATTGTGTTACCGGGCGTTGTATGATATTTCATCTGCACATCCGCATGGCATCAGTATAGCGGGTATCGAGACGTTTACCTACCCTTTTTTCAGTTCTTGCCAATGAGACAAAGGTTGAGTACCATTGAGAGGAGACAAGGAGAGGAGGACGAGATACATGCATCAGATACTTGATCGTTTTATTGTGATAGAAGGGCTTGATGGAGCGGGAACAACAACACAAATGAAGGCTGTGACCGAGGCGTGTGATCTTGCCGGTGTTACCTGTCATGCAACATTTGAGCCTACTTCATCTCCTCTGGGTACACTGGTACGAAGTGTGTTACGTAAAGAAGTGGTTACTACGCCATTGGCCTTGGCCATGCTCTTTTCGGCTGATCGAGAAGATCATCTGCATCATCCCATCAGCGGCATCGTCCAGCGGTTGGCATCAGGCGCTCTGGTTATTTCCGATCGGTATCTCTTTTCTTCACTTGCCTATCAATCAGTGGAATGTGGTTTTGAACGGGTGAGTGCCCTTAATGATTTTCCAATACCCAAATACGTGGTCTATCTTGATACTCCGGTTGATGCCTGTCTGAGTCGCATACAACATCGTGACGATGGAAGAGAACTCTTTGAACATCAGGAATTTCTTGAACAGGTACGCGATAATTACGAGGTGATTTTTGCCGATCTTCCTGATGAAGTTACCTTCATTCGTATTGATGGACGGAAAAAGCGGGAAGAGATTACCGAGGAAATTCTCCAGATTCTCCGATCCGATTCTCTCATCTAATGAACATCGCATCGCCATAACTGAAAAATCTATACTCGTGTTGAACAGCATGTTCGTATGCAGCGAATATCTGTTCCTTTGATGCAAAGGCACTGACTAATACCAGCAGGGTCGATTCAGGAGTATGAAAATTGGTAATCAATTGGTCCACGACGGCGAAATGATAGGGAGGCTTGATAAAGAGTTGGGTGCTGCTGCGTCCCGCAATCAACTCCTGTTTTTCCCTATTATAGGCCGATTCCAGTGTTCGGACACTGGTGGTTCCCACGGCAATGATCTTTCTCCCTTCTCGCTTTGCCGTGTTTATCAAGCTGGCAGTCTCTTCGGAAACTTCATAGTGTTCTCGATGCATCGGATGATCTTCCAGTTCTTCCGTCCGGACAGGAAGAAAGGTTCCTGGACCTACGTGCAACGTCACGGGACATACGGTGATTCCTGAATTTTTAATACGATCAAGAATAGGTTCGGTGAAGTGCAAACCCGCAGTTGGAGCTGCTACAGACCCGCTTGTGTGGGCAAATACCGTCTGATACCGTGATTCATCAGTGATGGTATCGTCCCGTTTGATGTAGGGCGGGAGTGGAACATGGCCGCAGGTGGAGAAAAAGTACTCATCGATCGGTTGGTCAAATCGTACCAGCTTCCCTGCTTCATCTTCTCCGATAATTTCTGCTTTCCACTGTTCGCCTTGCATATTCGAAAACGTATACCGTTTCCCGATTCGCTGTTTTTTACTCTTTGTCACCATGGCAGACCAGGTGCCGTTCTCTGACTCGCCAAGAAAAAGAAATTCTACCCTGCCCCCGTGTTCTGATTCACCATAGACGCGGGCTTTGCGCACTTTTGAGTTGTTTACCACCATGACGCTTCCGTTTGGAATAAAATCGGTAATCTGATCGATATGACTGTCGGTCAGCTTCCCTGTGGATCGATCAAGTACCAACAGACGACTCTCTCCCCGTGTTTCTGCAGGATATTGAGCGATAAGATGGTTCGGTAAATTAAAAGAGAATTCCCTGGTTTTCATCCGGTCTCCTGTCGTAGGCTATATTAAGTAAATCGTAGGCAAGCGTAGTGGCCATACGACCGCGAGGGGTACGTTTAAGATACCCTTTCTGAATGAGATAGGGTTCATAAAAGTCTTCAAGCGATTCGATGGCTTCACCGACAGATATGGCCAGTGTTTCCGCACCGACGGGTCCCCCACCGTAGAATTCAATGATCGTGCGGAGAATATTGCGGTCCTGCTGTTCGAGTCCCTCACCATCAATTCCCAAGCGTTCCATACTTATGTTCACAATATCTTCATCGATTGTACCGTCTCCGAGTACCACGGCATAATCACGCAATCTCCGCAACAGACGGTTTGCTATCCGGGGCGTTCCCCGGGAGCTCTTGGCTAACAGACGTATTGCCGATTCAGTGATATGCGTTTCTAAAATAGCTGCCGAACGCTTGATAATCTGTACTAATTCTTCTTCACGATAAAATTCGATACGACAGGTGATACCGAAACGACTGTAGAGCGGAGATGAAACCTGTCCCGCTTTGGTGGTCGCCCCAATGAGTGTAAACCGGGGGATCGGAATGCGGATTGTACGGGCTGCCGGACCTTGTCCGATAATCCAGTCAATTTCGTAATCTTCCATCGCGATATAGAGCATCTCTTCAAGAGCCGGCCGCATCCGATGAATTTCATCAATGAAGAAGATACTTCCCTCGGTGACATTAGTCAGGATACCGGCAAGATCCTTTGGTTTTTCAAGTGCCGGGGCACTAGTCATCCGGATCTCTGCATCCATCTCATGGGCAATGATAGAGGCCAAGGTGGTTTTACCCAGTCCCGGCGGTCCGATCAGAAAGACATGATCGAGGGAATCTTCTCGAGAGCGGGCAGCTTGAATAAAGATGGAAAGATTATCTTTGATCCGTTGTTGTCCTTGAAAGTCCTGCAGTGTCTTCGGGCGCAGGATATTTTCCTGTACATCGCTTTCCTGCTGAAAGGTGCTCGAGAGTATTGATGTTTCCTGTAAATCGGTTGTATCCACGTTAGCCAAGCCTTATGATCGCCTGTTTGAACAGGTACTCCTCTGTTTCATGCAAGCTCTTTGTTGCAAGCAGTTCGTGCTGTTCTTCCATGATTGCAGAAAGTGTAGTGACGACTTGCCGTTTATCATAGCCCATATCAGATAGTGCGGCAACAAGGTCGTCGAATCGCCTATCCAGTCCGGTCGAAGACCCTGATGTTGGTGTTTTTGGTCTGTCCACCACGATCGTATCACGCAAGGCCAGGATGATCTTCTGTGATGTCTTTACCCCGATTCCCGGAATTGATGAGAGATAGGAGAGATTGTTTTCGTCAAGGGCCTGAATAAAGGCACGGACCTGCACGCCACTGAGAATACGTATTGCCTGACGGGGCCCGATTCCGTTTACCTTGATTAACTCCTGAAACAGCATCCGTTCCTCTTCATCGATGAATCCATACAGGGTCATGCTGTCATCACGATGCTGCAGATAGGTCAACAGTCTCACCTGACGTCGGCCTTCTCCGGTGAGCTGACTGAGTCTGCTTGCGCTTTGTGCTGATATGATCAGGGCTAGTTCCAATCCGCCTGCGGTGCGCAGCACGGCAAGCTGTGCCTGTGTGGAAACGAGTTCTCCAATTACTGCATGAATCATCGCATCCTCCTGTTGGTTGCCATACAGATAGCTGCAGCAAGTGCATCTGCTGCATGATCAGGTGATGGGACCTGATCAAGTTTCAATAATAGACGAACCATCTCCTGCACCTGGTGTTTCTCTGCGGTGCCATATCCCGTTACCGCCATCTTGATCTGCAGCGGAGTAAACAGGGCAACAGGGATAGTCTGAATAGAAAGCTGTTGAATGATTGCACCGATGACCTTGGCTACGGTAATAGCACTACTAACATTCTTGGCAAAAAAGATATCTTCCATGGAAACCTGATCCACGGTAAATTCTGTCGCAAGATGTCCCACATCCCGGGCAATCGAATGGATCCGTTCAGTAATCGGGGTTTTTGTCGCAGTACGCACTACACCGAAAGAAACAGGCCGGTAGTGTTGGCCGACAATCTCGACCACGCCCCAGCCTGTCTGTGCGATGCCTGGATCTATGCCCAGTACCAGCATGTCTTACTCGTCTTCGTCGTTGAAGTCATCAGGGATGTCCAGATTTGAAGACACCTGCTGCACATCATCCAATTCCTCCAATCGTTCAATAATCTTGAGTACCTTGCGGGTTTTCTCCACATCAAGAGCGATGTTGGTATCGGCAATCTTTTCCACCTCAGCAGAAATTTCCTTGAACCCACGTTCCTGAAGACCTTCAAGTACATTAGAGAACTCCGAAGGATCCGTATATACTTCAATAACATCTTCGGACGAACTGATATCTTCAGCACCAAGTTCCAAGGCAGCTTCAAGAATTTCATCTTCCGTATAGGTTTCAGGATCGTAGGCGATGATACCTTTTGTCTGGAACATATAGGATACACTTCCGGTGGTTCCCAGTGATCCCCCGAGTTTGGTGAGGGTGCTGCGCACATCTGCAGCCGTACGATTTTTATTATCAGTCAGGGTATCTATGATAATTGCCACACCGCCCGGAGCATAGCCTTCGTAGGTTAGCTCATAGTAGGTGGAGTTTTCCAATTCCCCAGTTCCCTTCTTGATTGCCCGTTCGATGTTATCTTTCGGCATATTTTCAGATCGGGCTTTCAGTACTGCAGTTCTCAATCGCGCATTCGAATCGGGGTCTCCCCCGCCCATCTTTGCAGCTACCATGATCTCTTTAATGAGTTTTGTGAATTTTTGCCCACGCTTTGCGTCAGCAGCGCCTTTTTTGTGCTTGATCGTTGCCCATTTACTGTGGCCGGACATAGAATTGAACCTCTTGTTACTAAGTTTGTATGGTGTACACGTGTTGAGCAGAGCTGTCAACCAACGCGTTAGGGTATCACGTGAGAATTTTCACTGTCAAGGGGCACTCGCTTCCAGCTCTTCTGCACAGAGCGCGACAATGGAATCGAGCATCATAAAACCGACCTCGGTAAGCGCACATCGATGTGCATCGCACATCATCAACGGAGGACTTTGCTGCATGCATCGTTCAATGGTGTGGTGACAGATTTTGGTGAAATCCTGAGAAAATCGACTTTTCCATGACGCAAGATCAATTCCATCAGCTGTCCTCAATCCTACGAGTATCAGTTCGAGCATGACCTCAGATGTGGTAAGTGTTTCATAGTGATAAGCCTTCCATACTCTCTGATACGATGTAACCGATGGTGTACAGGCAGTTCGGATGACATTTCCATCATCAGTGGTGAGTGTTCCCGCTGCAGCTGGACCTAAGCCGATATAGTCATCAAGACGCCAGTAATGCTCGTTATGACGACTTCTGTGAGTCCTGTTCTGTGAAAAATTGGAGATTTCGTAATGTTCATATCCCCGTGCATGCAGATGTTCCCAGCACGCATTGAGGATATCATACTGCTGATCTTCGGAACTGAGGGGTAACGTCTGATCAGCTATCTGACGTGATAGTTCCGTCCCCTCTTCAATGGTAAGGTTATACAGAGAAATATGATCGGGGTGGAGCATATCAACAAGGGTATCGATATCCTGAATGGCATCGCTGATTTGCTGGCCGGGAATACAGGTCATCAAATCACCATTACATTCAATGGCATGCGCGCGTTTCCAGCTGTTGATCAATGCAAAGGCCCGATGATTATCAGAGACGGCAGCTTGCCGTCCCAGTGTCCGAAGCGTTGTCTCGTGCATACTCTGTATGCCGATACTGAATCGATTTACTCCCGCCTCAATAAGACGCTCATGCTCGTCTGTCAGGGATGTAGGGTTGATTTCAATGGTACATTCAACCGGTTTTCCATGAGTGGTAATCACATCAAGAAGCTCAATGAGATACGCAACATCAAGGAGACCGGGGTCTCCCCCGCCGATATAAACGGTATCGAAAGGGTGTGCAAGCACCGAAACAACATCTGATACTTCCTGCATCAGCACCTGTTGATACTGGTCCTGATTGGTGGCGTTCTGCCGTATTGAATAAAAAGCACAGTACGAACATTTTTTACGGCAGAACGGGACGTGAATATAAAGCGGGTAGGCATGGTTCGGACGTAAGAGCTCAAGCATGAGATATCAGGAAACACCGCCGATGCGATTGAGCGGCCAGAATTTGAATCTGACCCGGCCGATGATTGAATCGGTGCTCATCGGTCCGAAATAGCGCCCATCGTGGCTGTTGTCGCGGTTATCACCGAGCGGCAATACGTAGCCATGTGGTACATAGATGCCCATTTCATATCGTGCAGCAGATGAGCGATACGAGAGATTGTGCGGCTCGAGATGACTGAGCGTAGCCGTACGGGACTGCTCAACCGCATAATAATCAACGATTCCGCGATAGTCTGCAACCTGTTGATACGTCTGGACTACATGACGGGGAGCAGCCGAACTCAGATCCTTGTCCTGATACGCAAGCAACTTCCCGTAGGCTTTTATGCCGGGGTACAATGATGCATCCAGGCTTTGATGGGGAGATGAAGCAAGGGAATTTTCTTCGCGGAAAGTGGTGTCGTCAATAAAGCTTTTCTGACCGGCTCCACGGATGGAGGCTGCTCCGTTTTCGAATCGGATAGTATCCCCACCAAGTGCGGCTGCCCGTTTGACATAGAGCCGTTCACGCATATTTCCATCTTCATCCACATCAATGTTTACGAGAGAAAAGGTTGCCATATAAATCATTTGCGAGAGTACATCGAAAACAGGTCCGCGAGATTCATACTCGGGATTGTAAAATACGATCACATCATCACGTAGCGGAACCCGATCAGAAAATAGTTTGGGACCACCGGGATACAGTTCAACACCGTAGGCGGTCTTGCTGACAAACACCCGATCTTTCACCAAAAGAGTTTCTACCATGGATGGAGTAGGAATCATAAAAAGTTGAAAAATATATTGATTGATCAGCAGGACAAAGACCACTGCAAACACAATTGCATCAAGCCAGCTGAACAATTCCCCTTTCAGGGTCTTTTTCTGTGCTTTCAGGGCTTTTTCACGAGCTATTCGCTGTAATCGTTTCGTGAGTTGTCGTTCAGTAGTCTTCTGTACCCAGATGAAGTACTTTTCCATGCAGTCAAGCTATCACAAACGGATACCATTGACAATAAGTGATGCTGAAGGTACTTTTCAATGGATGAAAAAGAGCGATAAATTGAAGGATGTTCACGTGGATCCCGTTACCCTCAAACCGATGTTCGGTATGCAACCCGGACTGTACCTCACTATTCTCTACGTAATTATTATATTGATCGTCCTTTTTCTTGTTGGATTTCTTCCTGGAATAGTGCACAGCGGAAAAAGAGTTACGTTCACCAGTGATCTTGAACCTACGGTGGTTACGGTGGATGGGAAGTATATCGGTTCAGCTCCAGTTACAGCTTTTATTGAACCGGGAGAGCATGAAGTAGTTTTCAGCTATGAAGATGTTGCTGCAAAAGAGATGACTTTTTCTGTTGATCATCCCGTGTTTTTCACCTGGTTGGTACCGAGAAAACAGCAGGTCGCAAGTGGTCCTGTACTGGATACACAGGAAGATTTGACTGATTATCTGCAGAGTATGTTTGATTATGTGGTTGCATGGAGCCGTATCACCGAATTTGATGATCGGTATCATCGCCCTCCTCTCTTGTCGCAGGCTGCTGCATCGGTAGCGAACCACGCAATAGCGGGTTCTGCTGAGCTTGCCCATGATTTTATGCTGCAGAGCATGAATTACATTACGAGTACGGCAGCACGTGACGATGGTGAAGCTGCTCTCGAAATACTTGCAGGTGCACAACTAGCCGATCCGATATTGTTTGAGACATTTGATCGGATTTCGGTGCTCTTCTCTGAAGAGAGTTCTTCTCAATTCATTGGATCTGAAGCAGAAATGGAAACCTATTATCCTGAGCAGACACTTTTAGAAATACCCATTGCAGAGATTGGTTCGATTACGGGATTTTCCTTTCCAAAACAAACGGTTACCATCGGAAAGTCAGTGTCCCGCTCCTATCCGGGAGTACAGGAATTGAGCAGTGCAGTGAACATCTCATCGTTTAATCTTGCATCCCAGGAAGTTTCGGAATATTTGTGGGCGCATTTTGTCGTAGATCAGCCGTATTGGGCTAAAAGCAATCTCGAGCAGTTGATGCGCGATGGTATGGTTGATGAACAGTATCTTGCAGGAGTATTTCCTACCGTAACGGTCATGTCACAAAGACCGATACGTAATATTTCCTGGTATGCTGCTCAGGCTTTCGTAACATGGCTGAGTGATCTCACCGGAAAAACGGTCTTTATTCCCTCTGCTTCTCAGTGGGAGGGTGCATCACACAGTAGTGTGCACGGTGATTATCAGAAGAGTCTTACGACTTCGACCAGTACCCGAGATACATTTGTAGGATTATTCGGCAGTCTGTGGGAATTCACTCAGGATGACTTTATTCCTTTGCAGCGGTATACGGATATCCCGAACACGTGGATAAGTTCACTTAGTGATGTAGTGATTAAAGGCGGCTCATACCTGAATGATCCCCTGACCATAACATCAGCAACCGTTGGTGTTATGCAGCGCTCTTCATGCAGCGAGACCACCGGATTACGTATCGCGTGGACAGATTAAATAGGAATTTTTATGGCAGATAAGCAGATACAGGTACTGCAGAAAAACCGGAAAGCTTACTTCAATTATGAAGTGGTGGAAGATTTTGAAAGTGGTATCTCACTTCAAGGAACAGAGGTTAAATCGATTCGCATGGGGAGATTTTCTTTTGGTGATAGTTATGTAAAAATTACACCGAAGGGATTGGTCCTCGTAGGGTTGCACATTTCCACGTATTCGCATGGCAGTATGCACAACCATGAACCGGAAAGAGATCGCGCTCTGCTGATGCATCGTCAGGAGATAAAGCGAATCAAACGGAAAGTGGACGAGAAAGGGATGACGTTGGTTCCTACCCTGGTGTACTTAAAAAGGAATCTGATCAAGGTGCAAATATCCTTGTGTAAAGGTAAACAGGCTCACGATAAACGTAATGTGATCAAAGAACGGGATATGCAGCGGGAAATGCGCAGAGAAATGAAGAACTTCAATCGGTAGTGGTCTTGTCGAACTCTAACGAGCACAGTATACTTAAGATAACCCCAATTGGGGGGTGTATTGGTTTCGACTGGCGTGAGATCATGCCGGTGGTTGCAGGCGGAGCGCCAACTCCTAAAACTAGCAAAACATTTAACTGCCAAGAAAGAAGACGAAGTCTCTTACGACGCAGAATACGCTCTTGCTGCTTAGTCAGTAGGGACGTACAGGCTCCGAAGGTGCCGCCCTTAACCTTCGCTGTCCTGTAACAACAGGGGCTCACCTCATACCCCGCCGGTGTGTATGGGGGAAATCAAAGCCGGCTCAGGAGCAGTAACGTTTGTCGTGTATCCGATCTGCTCTGAAACAATGAACTACGACTAAGCCTGTAGACGCCATTGGGTGGCGCGTTAGGACGGGGGTTCGACTCCCCCCACCTCCAATACTCCCAAATTAATTACCGATCCTGTTAATACATACGCAGTGATCGGTTTTTAGTATGACGGGCATGTCATCATTCGTTGGAGAAATATCTGGCTCAACTCATTTTTCTGTGGGATCGGTATGTAGCTGGAGGTCTTCTAGTTGCCTCCATGATCTTGAGGAAGAAGTATTGGGTATCATGGAATCCATAGGCCTTGCGTCTGATGGTTTTGATGAG
>Ga0334895_1002727_pt1 | contig 14485 bp, 8 predicted proteins | sample GraSluR3_MG_7_FD_207229 | JGI IMG/M metagenome (GOLD analysis project Ga0334895, IMG submission 207229) | Sludge microbial communities from methane-producing bioreactor in Wageningen University, Netherlands - Granular Sludge_31_05-R3 | ecosystem: Engineered > Bioreactor > Anaerobic > Unclassified... | reverse complement strand
CACGGACCCGTATACGCCCTCCTGGGAAACTACTCGGAGTGGGGCAACAGGCTCGCCGGGAACGGCTACCTCGTCCACAGCAGCGACGAGGCGAACCTGACGGCGGAGCTCCTCGAGTGCTACGACGTCGTGGTGATAGCTAACCCCGGGGCCGCCTTCACCGCCGATGAGCTGGCGGCGATCAAGGAGTTCGTCGGCCGCGGCCGCGTGATAGCCGCCGGGGACGGCGACCTCTTCGAGAACTCGGTCATCTACCAGCAGGATAACGTCAAGGCGGCGGTCCAGTACGTCGACTGGCTCGCCAGCGGCAACGGAGGCGGCCTCCTCCTCCTGGGCGGCGACGGCGTCGACTGGCTCCCGCCGATCGCGCCGATGGGCCCGGCCGATGGCCCCGCGCCCCTGGCCGAGAACGACGTCATCAACCAGGTCGGAGACCTCTTCGGCCTCCACTTCAATGCGGACACGGTATCTGACCCCCTCCGCTACGACGGGGCGGTGACCAACGCCATCCTGGGGCCGAAGGAGGACATCCTGGTGATAGAGGCCTCCAGCCTCAGAATCTCCAAGGACGCCTTCGCCCTGGCGAGGACGACCCCATCGGGGTACGTCACCGCGGCCGGCGGCGCTGATCCAGAGGTTCGGCCCCAGGAGGCCGATGTCGAGGCCGCCCTCACCCCCGAAGAGATGCCCCTCTCGGTGATGGCCGACGAGGTCCTGCCGCCCGATGTGGTCCCCATGCCCGCCGACGGAGAGGTCCCGCCCGAGGGGGAGCCGGTCACCGCCACCGCTGAGGAGGCGGGGATGGAGGTCTCCTCCGAATCTGTACCCATGGCGGGGCTCTCCTTCACCGGGCCGATCGTCATCGCGGCGGTCGACTTCGGGAGGAAGGGGGAGGACACGATAGGAGTATTCAGACCCTCTAATCAGTGGTGGTATCTGGACTACGACAACGATCGTGTACCCGATAAAATTTTGATGTACAGGCAGATCGGCGATTTGCCAGTATCCGGAGATTGGAACGGGAACGGAAAGGATACTCTGGGAGTGTTCAGTCCATCGAGCCGGACGTGGTACCTGGATTACAATAACGATGCAGTACCTGAGATGACCTTTACTTACGGCCTTAATGGTGACAAGCCGGTATCAGGCGACTGGAACGGAAACGGCAAAGATACAGTGGGAGTATTCAGGCCTTCGACCCGGACGTGGTACCTTGACTACGATAACGACGGGTTAGCTGACCAAATCTTAGCTTACGGGCTGAACGGTGACCTGCCGGTAGCCGGCGACTGGAACGGAGACGGCAAGGATACGATTGGGGTATTCAGGCCTTCGACCCGGACGTGGTACCTCGACTACAACAACGATCGAGTGCCCGATAAGATCTTTGCTTTCGGGCTGAACGGTGACCTCGCAGCAGCTGGCGACTGGAACGGCGATGGCAAGGATACGATTGGGGTATTCAGGCCTTCGACAAAGACCTGGTACCTGGACTACAACAACGACGGAGTACCCGATAACATATTTGCTTATGGGCTGAGTGAAGACATTCCGGTTTCAGGGGATTGGTACAAGAATTAATCGGGTTTGCGGTATCTTGGGGAGTGTTCTCTCTGAGATACCGCTACTTTTCTCATCAAAGTTTTGATCATTCTTTTATTAATCCTCATTTATTTGATTTGGTTGATCTGGCCCAATAGATATCCTCGAAATCGAGCTCATAAATCCATTAATTATTTATCCTAGAAGTATGTCCCTGGTTTTAAGTAGCAATTGGAGGGATTATAATTAGTACGATTTTGACTCTCGTCAAGTCATTAGCTCTAATTAGTGTTTTCTTTGCGGCCATTGTTCCGCAAATTTCAGCGGATGATGTACTGAGCAGCGATTTTTCTTTAGACTTCCCTTGGGACAATAAAAGGCATATAGAAGATGGATTCCTCTGGGATGAAGGTGATCATCTCTTCGAGCCGATGACGTTCTACAGAAATAACGCCACGCATTATAGCGGTTCTTCAAGTATCCAAACAGAAGATGCTTCTGAGCCGAGAAGCTCGGTGGTTGAGCCTCCATCGATCAGGCATACGAATAACTCCGTTCTCCAAAATTACGAGATTTTTATAAGCCCGATCAGCGGAGAGGAGTTTGAGATCATCAAAGATCCAGTTAACGAAACCAAAAAATATAGGGATCAAAACGGCACGGTCTTTGATGATAAAGACGAGCTATTGAATTACGAGATCGAAAGGCTGCCAATCAGTCCCAATCTACTGAAACTAGACGCGAGACTTAGGGAGATCGTAGTGATCGGCGATGCCAACGCCTCAGTTCCGGTCATAATCGCCTTTGTTGAGCAGCCTGCTCATAATGTGAGCATCGAAGTCCAAGCCATGTACGAACCGATATTCGAGGAGATTACGGCCCCGGCCAAGGCAGTTTATGAGAGGATTGAACCCATGATAGCTGCCGCTGATGGAGACACGGATGTCATAGCCTTAGAGCAGGAGCTACTCACGGTAGAGGAAAAAGACCTCCTAAATGAGACCGCATCGCGACTTGATCAAGAAACGATGCAGATGAGAAGGGATATCTTTGAGAGATCAGCACCATTGGTCGACGAGATTCAAGCACCCGTCGTCGAGAAGATTCAAGCTAATGGTGGTGAAGTCGGACATAGGGACACGATATATAACGCTATAGCAGCAAGCGTGCCGATAGGGTATCTGGAAAAACTGTCAGAGGACCCATCGATTGCTGCAATCTGGTACGTTGAGCTATTGAACATGACTCTTAAATATAGCGTACCTACTATTGATGCAAAAAAATGGTGGGACAACGGATATACCGGCGGAACGTGGGATGTTGCAGTTGTGGATACTGGTATCGACAGTACTCATCCTGCTCTATTAGCACATCCGATCCCGGCGAAAACATTCCACAATTATGCTAAAACATACTATTTGTGGGAGTACAATGATAATCAAGCTACCACAGATGATCTAGTTTGGCATGGGACTCATTGTGCAGGCATCGTTGCCAGCACAGATTCGCTTTATAGAGGGGTCGGATATGGGATAGATGAATTGATTAATGCTAAGGCAGCTTGGAAGGATATTACAGGAAAAGGTAGAATCGAGTGGCCTGATGCCGCAGAATCGATTGAATGGGCCATTTGGGGCATTCCCGACGGTGCAGATGTTATAAGTTTTAGCAGTGGGGGTTACCCTGGCTCAACTGGTGATACAGGTTTTTGCCATTATATGGATGCAGTGGTTTTCACCCTTGGTGTACCTGTTGTTGTTGCAGCAGGAAATGACGGCCCAGCCAGTAAAACAGTTAACGAGCCGGGGTCCGCATATAACGTGATCACGGTTGGCAATGTGGATGATAAAAATACATTAACTCGTGATGACGACGTTATATGTACTGTTCCTGACCTTGAAAGTAGCATAGGGCCTACAGGTGATAACCGGTTAAAGCCGGATATTTCAGCGCCTGGAACCGAAATAATATCTTGCAACTACGACTATGAAGGGGGATACCCATGGGGATCGGCAACTGGAACGAGCATGGCAACGCCCCACGTCGCTGGAAGCATTCCCCTCATACTAAATTATGTAGGTATTCAATGGAATGATAAAGCAATAAAAGCACTGCTATTGAATACTGCGAGCGATAAAGGAGATATTATAGGTCCCGATAACACCTACGGATACGGTTACCTCGACTTGAATCGTGCATACACACGGAGAGGGTACGTTTACAAGGGCAGTTTGGCGGATAAGCCGGAAGGTACAGTAGAGAAGTACTACAAAGGTGCTATAAACAACGGAGATAAAGCAACACTAGTATGGGACAGGCACGTTGATTACGTTCATTATATTGACGAAAATTGGCCAACAAATTATCTCACACTCAGTGATCTGGATTTATACATTTATGATGAATCAAATAACGGACAAATCTCCTATTCGTTGTCGTCCTTGAACAATACAGAACAGGTCAAATCCGGTTCTACATATTCGTCGGCAATAATAAAGATTGAGCCTTCTCCTTACCCTTCAGGTATAACCTCAGAAAGTTATGCTCTAGCTACCGACGGGCCATTCACTGAGGTCAATCCACCAACGTTAAGCGCTAGCCTCTCGTTCTCACCTAGCACCATCGAGAGCGGAGCGACCTTTACCGCCACGGCAACTGTGACTAACACGGGAGGTATAAGGGGCCACGGTGTAAGTGCGACTTTGAACTTGCCGTCAGGATTCACCATCATCAGCGGTTCAAATCCGCAGTACCTGGGATCAATCGACCCGGGATCCGGAAACAGCAAATCCGCAACCTGGACAGTAAGGGCACCGACTACCAGTTCGACTCAGAGCTACACGATATCGACATCTATAAACTCATATTCTTATGCGGACAGCTACACCGCATCAAGCTCAAAAACGATATTCGTCGGACCTAACAGGCCCCCAACTACGCCATCCACGCCCTCCGGGCCAACGTCGGGTACGTCAGGAGTATCCTATACCTATACTACGTCTGCAAATGATCCAGACGGTGACCAGATAAAGTACACGTTCGAATGGATGGATGGAACAACTTCAACGACTGCATTAGTCAAATCTGGTGCAACTGCAAGTGCGTCGCACAGCTGGAACGTTCCTGCAGGATCTACAACCAAATACTATATTAGGGTCAAGGCAACTGATAGCCGGGGGAAATCTTCTGAGTGGTCAAACCAACTGCCGGTCTCAATAACCGGCGTGAATAGACCGGATACGATAGGAGTGTTCAGGCCATCGACCAAGACCTGGTACCTCGACTACAACAACGACGGAGTGCCTGATAAGATCCTAGCTTACGGGCTGAATGGTGATCTGCCAGTATCAGGCGACTGGAATGGCGATGGCAGGGATACGATTGGGGTATTTAGGCCCTCGACTCGGACTTGGTACTTGGATTACAATAACGATCGAGTACCTGATAAGATCTTTGCTTACGGGCTTAATGGTGATCTACCGGTAGCCGGTGACTGGAACAGCAACGGCATAGATACAGTTGGGGTCTTCAGGCCGACGACCAGAACCTGGTATCTCGACTACAACAACGACGGAGTGCCCGATAAGATACTAGCTTACGGGCTCAGCGGTGACCTGCCGGTAGCCGGTGACTGGAACAAAGACGGCACAGATACGATCGGGGTCTTCAGGCCGACGACCAGAACCTGGTACCTCGACTACAACAACGATCGAGTACCCGATAAGATCTTCGCTTTCGGGCTGAATGGGGACCTTCCGTTAGTCGGAGACTGGAACAACGACGGCATAGATACAGTTGGAGTTTTCAGGCCCACAACCAGAACCTGGTATTTGGACTACAACAACGACGGGGTGCCCGATAAGATTCTAGCTTACGGGCTGAATGGTGACAAGCCGGTTTCAGGGGATTGGTACAAGAATTAATAGAGCTTGAGGTATCTTGGAGAGTTTTCTCTCTAAGATACTCCTACATTCTTTTATTTGATTCAAATGATATACCGCCGTTAGTTTGACGTAACAGGGTAATCTTCGCTGAATCGTTATGTTTTACCTCCTTGGCCCATAACAAGCATAATCGATATATATCTTGAAATTAGTGTGGATTCTAGGAATTATAAAAACGAGGTGAGGTAGTCATTGAATATCGACTTATCAGTTGTAGTGCCTGTATACAATGAGGATAACAATATTGATCCCCTTTATCGGGAAATCGGATCTGCGTTATCGTCTCTTACCAAGACCTACGAAATCGTATTTGTGGATGATGGGTCTAACGATAACACATTTCAAGTGCTGAAGGAAATTCAAGAAAGGGATAAGCGAGTTAAGATTATAAAATTCAGACGAAATTTTGGCAAATCCGTAGCCCTTAATTCGGCCTTTAATTTCGTTAAAGGTAATATAATTATCACTATGGACGGCGATTTACAGGACAATCCTGACGAAATTCCAAGATTCGTTGATGCTATTGAGGGTGGATCGGACCTGGTGAGCGGATGGAAATACACCAGAAAAGATCCGTTGACCAAAAAATTGCCTTCCAAATTATTTAATAATATGACTCGCCTTTTAACAGGCGTTGATCTTCATGATTTTAACTGCGGCTTTAAAGCTTATAAGAGAGGAGTTCTGGATACGATTTCGTTATACGGCGAGATGCACAGATATATTCCAGCTCTTGCGGCTCAGTACGGATTTAAGATAACCGAGCTGAAGGTTGAACATCGGCCCCGAAGTTATGGGAAATCTAAATATGGATTTTCCAGGCTTATCAAAGGGTTCCTGGACTTGATTACTGTTAAATTTCTAACCGAATACTCATCGAGGCCGTTACACGTTTTCGGGATTCCGGGAATATTATCGCTGATATCCGGCGTTTTTATCGGCCTGTATTTGGTTATTTTAAAATATTGGAAAGATATTATGCTCGGTGATCGTCCACTATTACTGCTCTCCATTTTATTAATTATTCTAGGGCTGCAATTCGTATCCATCGGCTTACTTGGTGAGATGATAACCTTTAGAGAAAGGAAAGATGAGAGCGCAGAAAAATATATAGAGGCGATCGTGGACGGTCAAAATGAGAATAATATATAATTACATTTTAAGATTATCAGAGTTGATATAATGGCATCGGATCTGGTTGATCATCTAGTAAAAATACATAATCGTGAAAAAACCGATTTTCGCTGGAGGAATTTGAGAAGGCTTGTAAGAAAGCACGTCGTAGGGACTCGAATATTAGATGCGGGCTGTGGCACTGGCCATACGACCTTGGAGTTGTTGAGGGAAGGCTACGACGTTACAGCGATAGATTATTCGGAAGATCTCATCACCTTCACAAAAAGCCTAATCGAAAAGGGCGATTTCGATGCCAACGTGCTCCAATTGGATTTGACGGAATCCGCAGTTCTAGGTGAGAACAGGTTCGATACGATACTGTGTTTAGACGTTCTCGAACATATCAATGATGACCGTTTGGCTATGAAAAATCTTTATAAGATTTTGGATATAAATGGTAATATTATAATCTCGGTGCCTGCGATAAAATACTTATATGGAATACGAGATAAAAAAATAGGTCACTTTAGGAGATACGATCGGGGAGAGCTGATAGAGACGTTAAAAGAATCTGGATTTGATGTCGTAGATGTCAGGTACTGGAACTTCTTAGGCGTTTTGCCGTTTCTATTCTCTGAAAAAGTATTGCACAAAGAACTCAATGAAGGAGTTCGCTATTCGAATCGATCTTATTTGTCGAAGATTTTAATTAATATATTAAATATGTGGTTTGAAATCGTAGAGAATAATGTCAGATTTCCTGTAGGTCTTTCGATTATTGTTATTGGCAAAAAATAATATATTTAAAATAATATTATTAAAGAATACGCTAAACTCGTGAAGTCCTGGACGCCAGACCTATTTTGGCGATTCCAATCGATCCCAGAAAAACAAAATATACTATAAATATTATATGTATCGCAAACCCCGTTGCTATCGCCGTCTCCTTCGGGAATCCGAGAGCTACAAAGGAGATCGTCCAAAGCCCCTCATAGACGCCGAAAGACCCGATGCTCGGAACCGGCATGATGCTGGTGAATATGGCAAAGGTAGTGCCAAGAACGATCAGCGCGAAGCTCAACTCCATACCCAGCCCCCGCATCAGAACGTAGTACATCAGATACTGAGAGGTCCATACTAGGAGGGATAACAAGAATGAGAAGAGAAATACCTCTCGATTCCGGACGGCGGCGATTCGACATTCTGCCTCTTTCATCCCGTCTATCGAGAGGCGGATGAGCCTCAGCCGATTCAGATCAAGCCTTGCAGCCAGCCTCTCCACCGATACAACGAAGGCCCTACCACCATAAATTAGAGCCATAAAGAGCAAGACCACCAGGGCCGCTGAAAGGGCGATGGCGGAAAGGAGGCCGGAAATTTCACCGGGCAGCTCCCCAGCAAGGATCACGGAAGCGAAAAAGAGGATCGATATCGATATCAGATCCAGGAGCCTCGAAAGAATCAGTGTGGCAGCTCCGTCACTAGCGTTCTTGTGGTGGAGCTTCTTCAGGAGGTATATGTAGGAGAGCTCGCCGCTCCTTGCAGGCATGATATCATTAACCATGTTATGAACGCAGACAATCGAAAATAGATCTACGACTGAGACCTCTTTATTTAAGAGGACGCGGAATCGCAGGGCTCGAAAGAGGTAGCAAGATGTGTATGCTACAAGTCCCAAAAGTAGGTATACAGGCCCAATTTTTCTCAGCGTCGCCGTTAGGTCGCTTAACTCGACGTAGCTGAGTAGCAAGGCTAACAGAGCAGCGGTGACGACGAAGGCTGAGATCTTGGCGAAATGTTGTTGAATCACTATGATGCTTCCGGGTAGTTTATCCGGGATATAGATCGTCTATTATTTGTATCTTTCAAGCTATAGGTCTTAAATGCAGATAAAAGAAACTATTTGGTTTGATGTATAATATCCATCACCGGCATTTGAGACAATTTTGATCGTCAAGTTATGAGGGCCATCATCCAATATCGAAGAAGCGAACGAAGCCATGAACCCGCAATATCTGAAGTTCTTGCTATCATAGACCTTTACCACGTCTGGTCTTTCAAGGCCGTATAAGGTTGGTATGTTCAACTCCCCGTCTATGGAGATAAAAACCGTCTTTGCCGGCCCGCCTGCTCGCTCATCTATGGCCCATCCGGATATCTTTATAGACTCGTCTTTTTCTTTGTCGATGACAATAGGTATTTTACTAATATAAATTATATTTTGATTTATTTCGTCTATATTGCTAAATGATTCAGCATTTATACTATAAAGTTCATTTATATCGATTAAATTTCTTGAAAAAATGTTTAATTCATATTTCTCAAGCAATGCTGCATAATCGCGGACTGTAGCAGCTGAATGATAAAACTTCTCCAAATTTTTGTCTGGTTGAATTGTGTATGTTTGTAAGTAATACTGGTTAGTAACCTGGTAGGTTCTAATGAATTCCGCTTCCTCTAATCCGGGAATTACGTGCAAAATTGTTCCTAGTGATATTAGAGTTAACACGATGCCCAGCAAGATTAAATTTTTATGCCTTCTTTCTAAAAAGAATAATTGAGCTTTGTGACGATTAGTTTCTGTCATTTGTTCTTTAACAGAAGCTTTTGTATAGAGGATTGACAATGCATAGAAGCATATAATTGGCAAAAATATGGCCAAACTGTGCCTAACGTCTGGAATAAAAAATATTGTATCCGCTGGACCTAAATAAGACTCATACGAATCTGAGCCAGATCTCGTTAAAGTTACCTGTATGGATGTTAGAATTCCAAACGCTAATAAACCATACCATTTAGCAAATCGATCTAAATTTAGAGCTTCAATATTAATATATATCAATATAATAAAAAAGATTAAAAATATTAATCCAAAATATAATGCAATGTCTATTTGATGTATTACTTGAGCACCTAAAGTACCCATAAAACATAAAAATTTATGTATAGGATAATGAAAAAGAGCATCCAAAAACGAATAATATGCATCCTTGCTATGTAATCCAGTATTAGTAAATCCCAATGAAATAAAATATATATAAAATATCAGTAGCGTGCTAATAGACCACATATAGATTTTAATCTTTTTTCGATGCATATCTTGTATCCCAAGCTGGACCAGCCCAGAAAGCCAAATAGATAATCCTGCTACAAAAGAAAACGTACATAAAATCGCAGTAAATATCGAGGCTAAAAAATAAATCCAAGATTTTTTAGAGAAGTACAGCAGATATATTGTAGTTATTGCTGTAAGTATTAAAATAGGATATTGTATGCTTCCTATATTGTATATAAAGCGTACCATATAATATGGATTAAGCATATAATATATTATAGGAATCAATAAAATTGATAGTGCTAAATTATCTAGATTAGAATCTCTTTTGAAAATATATATTATGAATGCCGCACAGCATATGTAAAATACGAATCCGATATAGAACATTGTTTTTATATTGAGGCTTGTTAATAATGATGTTATTACAATAATCAAATTAGGCAGAACCGGTCTAGAATCGTTTTGCAAATCTAATAGATTGATAAGATGAAAATTGCCCTCATAATACGCGATCGTCCAAGATACTATCGAAGGCCATTGATCCCAAACCGGGACATCGATCCCATAATTTTTAATATAGTAAAAACCAAAAATAAAAGGTAATAACCATGCAATTATAATAATAAATAAATATATAATATTAAAATTGCGTATACCTGACTTCATATTGAGTGCACCTCATATATAATTATCATATTTTTTTGTGTCTCTATGATCATAGTGGGGTTGCAGAGGTTTAAAGATAAGTTCTTCTGAATTTTAAACCTCATTGACCACAATGGCAAAGCCATTTCTCCGATTACACTCAACTCATTACACCTTCTTGAAAAGGAAGGTTCTCATGATCATATATATCAATTTTCAACTATTGTACCTCAATTACTGCATTGAATATAAAAATTATGCTCCTTTGAACCACTCTATAGTCTTAAATAAACCCTCATTTAAATCAACCTTCGGTTCCCATCTTAGAAGTTCTTTAGCACGAGTTATATCTGGCCTTCTGCGAATGGGATCATCACTTGGCATTGGTTGATACATTATCTCAGAATCCGATTTGGTTATATCTAGAACTTTTTTTGCTAGTGCGAGTATCGAAATCTCAAGATCATTGCCTATGTTCACTACATAGCCCCTAGCTGCGTCCATGGACGCAAACCTGAGGATACCCTCAATCTGATCCGTTACGTAACAGAAGCTTCTCGTTTGAGATCCATCACCATATACGGTAATCTCCGTGCCGCTTAAAGCCTGATCGATGAATCTAGGAATTGCACGTCCATATATTCCATCCGCCCTCATCCTAGGCCCATAGGTATTGAATAGGCGAGCAATCCTGGAATCTAATCCATACTGGGCACTGTATGCAGTTACAAAAGCTTCGCCACATCTTTTTGCCTCGTCATAACAGCTACGAGGTCCAATCGAGTTAACATATCCATAGCAACTTTCGGGAGTAGGCACCTCCTGTGGGTTCCCATAGATCTCACTGGTGGAGGTATAAACCATCCGTGAACCATGAGCTCTTGCGATCTCGAGAGAGACCATCAATCCAATCGTATTGGCCTTGAGAATCTCTATAGGATAGTGCTCAAACTCGAGGGGGGATGCGCGGCTGGCCATGTGAATTACAATATCTATATTCTCATCAAACGAAATGGCCTCTGAGATGTCGTGCTTGATGAATTGAAATTTATCTGATCCGATCAGATGCGAAATATTCTCCTTTAGACCGCTCGCCAGGTTATCCAAGCAGATCACTTCAGCTCCCTGATATAAGAGAACCTCGCAGATCCAAGAACCCAGGAAACCCGCGCCCCCCGTAACCAAAACTTTTTGATCATGGAAAGAAATACCTTCCAGATTGCTCATAATTAGGTCAATATCTGTGCCAAGTTTGTAGACCATGTTAACCAATCTCCTTGATGGATAATTAAATGTTTTACTGGATCGAACATTTTTTACTATATACAAATCAAAGTCTTAAGAAATATTCTTAAATCCTCTTGAAGGTCCTCTCTCTCCAGCGATAGTTCAATGCTAGATTTCATCCATTCCAGCTTGTCGCCTATGTCGTAGCGTCTGCATTTTGTTATCAGACCGATGGGATATGTCAAAAGTCGGAGCGAGTCTGTGAGCTGGATCTCGCCCCCATATCCGGGACCAACTGCTTTCAGGTGATCGAAGATCTCGGGCTCCAGGATGTATCGACCTATGGCTCCAAGATCTGAAGGCGCTTCTTCTAGTGCCGGTTTCTCTACGATGTCTCTTATTCTGTAGGTGTAATCATCAATTGAATCTCCGTTGATTATTCCATAATCTTTTATTTTATATTGTTTTACTTTCTCTATGGCTATTATTGAACGATGGTATTTATTGAAGGAGTCAATCATCTGGCACGTACAGGTCTTCTCGCCAGTATAAGGGATTGTAATGGTGTCTCCCAGGAGGACGGCAAATGGCTCGCCATCGCAGTGTTTTTCTGCATGTAGTATCGCATCCCCCAAGCCCTTTTGATCTTTCTGCCTAATATAATGGATATTGGCCATATTCGAGAGCTTTTCCGCCTCTTTGAAGAGCTTCGAATCGCCTTTCTGTTTCAGTTTCCACTCCAGCTCGAAACAAGAATCAAAATGATCCTCGATGGCCCTTTTGCCTCGGCCTGTTACTATCAGTATGTCGTCTATGCCTGATAATAGCGCCTCTTCCACGACATACTGGATGACGGGTTTATCCACCACCGGGAGCATCTCTTTTGGCTGCGCTTTTGTCATCGGAAGAAACCTAGTGCCTAAGCCAGCTGCAGGTATAACCGCCTTCCTGACCTTTTGGACGTTCATGTCATGTCTCCTAGAAGTTCTAGTTAAAACCTCAACCTACCAGCATATCCCCTCTATCCCCTTGCATGATAAAACCTTTCTCCCTTCTATGATCACTCTGGACTTCATCAGATCGAACTCATCATCTAGGATGCCAAACTCTGGCCATTCTGTCATTATCAGACAGGCATCGCAATCTTTCAAAGCTTCAGCTGTGCTCCTGCAGTATTTAATATCAGGTATTACTTCTCGCATTTTGGGAATAGCCACGGGATCGTAGGCCCTAACGATGACGCCTCTGTTTTTCAGATCCATGATCACATTTAAAGCCCTCGATTCGCGGACATCGTCGGTGTCGCCCTTAAAGGCTAACCCCAATACTGCCACCTCTTTCCCTCTCAGATCGCCGACCCTCTTCGATAATAAATGTACCATCTTTTTTGGTTGACGTTCGTTAACCTCGATTACCGATTTCAGCAAGATCGGGTCTTCACCGAGGGTCTCTCCGAGGCGCACCAGTGCCAGGACGTCTTTTGGGAAACAGCTACCTCCAAAGCCAGCGCCAGCATCGAGAAAGTGAGGAGATATGCGATGGTCTAGGCCGACACCCCTCATCACCTCATAGACATCTACGCCGATACCTTTGCAGATGTTGCCTATCTCGTTGGCGAAGGAGATCTTAGTGGCGAGAAGAGCGTTGGATGCATGTTTGACCATCTCTGCAGCTGAGATTCCTATCCTGAGAACATGAGAATTCAGCCCATTATATACAGATTCTACCAGATCTCCGGCCTTACCATCAGAACTTCCGATAACTATCCTGTCAGGGTGCATGAAATCCTGGACTGCCACACCTTCTCTCAGGAACTCTGGGTTCATGGCAAATCCTATATCTCTTGATATTCCAACGGCATTGTTCAGAACTGCAGGCATCACCAGGTTCTTCGTAGTTCCAGGAGGGACGGTGCTCTTCACCACAACTACGTGATATCCGTCCCCTTTGCGCAGATGTTCTCCGATGGACTTGCTGGCAGACTCTATCATGGAGAGATCGGCATTACCATCAGGGCGGGAAGGAGTTCCCACACATATAAAGGAGAGGTCAGCGTCGGAGATACCATCATAGTCACTACTTGCTATCAAGTTCCTGCCCACGTGCTTGTGCAAAAGATCATCAAGACCTTTTTCATATATAGGCGGTTTTCCGGAGTTGATTGCCTCTACTTTGCTTTTCTCGATTTCTATAATAGTTACATTATGACCCAGTTCAGCGAAGCATGCAGAAGATACTAAGCCGACGTAACCCCCCCCTACAACTGCTATGCTCACGTTTTCGCATTCGAGGCTAAATTGGTCCTTTTTGTTTGTCATTCCTTCACCATTTTTGAACTTGATTTCCATTTATCTATACCTTCTAGATAATACTTACTCATAGCCATATCATAAAGTTTGGGATAGGACTTTGCAGAATGTTTATCAGATAATGAGCAAAATATATCGATGAGTTTTATATAAAACTTATACGATAGAGGTCGTTTCTTGGATGAGTTAATTCCCAAAAATTCTTCTAGCTCGGGGTGCTTCGTGTAAAATATGCCTGCCGCATAGCCGCATTTTACCTGCCGCCCTCTAAATGAAGCATATGATATGTCGTGATAATGGTATCCCAGTGCTCTACTGTTATAAATTATCCTCAATCCACGTTTTTTTAATCTATATGCCATTTCGATGTCTTCCCAAGCAGCAAATGGAAAGTCTGTATCGAATAACTGACCCCCCAGAACGAAATCACGATGAAGAGATATGTTAGACGTATAAAAAAAAGTAAATGGAACGTCGTTTTGATCTGGGATTATGGAATAGCCGAATTGAAGCCCCATCTCCTGAATGTGCTTCATAAAAGGGGTAACTTTCATATCTTCTGGCCATATCGTACGTCCCAAGATACATATATTATTATCTAAATTATACATCTTATGTTTAGCGAAGTGTTCCTTTATCATTTC
>Ga0334895_1002726_pt1 | contig 14486 bp, 10 predicted proteins | sample GraSluR3_MG_7_FD_207229 | JGI IMG/M metagenome (GOLD analysis project Ga0334895, IMG submission 207229) | Sludge microbial communities from methane-producing bioreactor in Wageningen University, Netherlands - Granular Sludge_31_05-R3 | ecosystem: Engineered > Bioreactor > Anaerobic >... | reverse complement strand
CGCCTTGCCTATCATGGTGATTCGGTTCTGGATCTCCTGATGTGAAACAGAGGATCTGAGAACGCGTACTGGGGCATCTTCAATCTGCTTGATGCTGCAGACACGATCAAGATCACCCACTTCTCTGAGCATCGCCAGAAAGTTCTTTTGAGCCGCTTTTTCTCCCTGGTTTCGGGTGTTTTCACAACCGGTAAGCATCAGATGATTTTGGGCACGCGTCAGAGCCACATAGAAGAGCCGTTTCATCTCGGCGGTCTCCTGGGCAGCAAGCAGCTCCTTCTGGTGATCGTAAATCAGATTAGTAGTTGCACTTTTGCTCGAGGATACCGTATACGGATGCATATGGCGTGGCACGATCAGCGTAAGATCCTCATGCACAGAAGTATGCCACAACGGCGTTGCCTGAGAGGCTGGAGAGCTTCCCATGCCGACGACAAAGACAATGGGAAACTCAAGTCCTTTGGATTTATGGATGGTCATCAGTTGCACACCGTTGACCGAATCCCGAAGCGGTTCCACATCATTGAGTTTTTTATTCTGTCCCAGAAACGGTCGCACATAATCAAGAAATGCAGGGAGTCCTCCCCGTTGTATGTCAAATTGCACTGCCAGTTCATACAGAAAATCGAAGTGTTCAAGATACACCTGGTACAGCGGATGGCTCAGCAGATACGAACGATAGCCTCCTGCATACCAGATATCGCTGACCAGTTGTGCAGGAGTTTCTGTCTGTGCCGATTTACCGAGATTGAGATACAAATTTCTGCAGGCTTCGTACTTAATTCGATCTTCTGGAGGCATATCAAGCTGTTCGACATCGAAGAACACCGAAGATTCCTGTGCATCCATGGCATCAAGCACCGTCATGATCACATCATCTGAAAGTCTGCACAACGGACTACGAAGTACCGCAGTGAAAGCCATCCGATCCTGATTATGCAGTAACAGCTGCAGCATGCTGCATATATCATTTGCCGGAGCCTCAAGAAAGAGCGACTGCACTGCAGCAATCGTATAGGGAATCCCGGCAATACGAAGAGCCTTTTCATAATGAAGCTGATTGGAACTGGTTCTGAACAACAAGGCAATATCCTGATATGATGGTCGTTTCACTTTCCCGCTGCCATCTGCAATGAGATACTTGTCCGAATGTACCATCTCGCTGATCTGTTGCGCGATAGCATAAGCTTCTGCTTCAACATTACTTACCAGTTCCTGCTCTTCCTGTTCCGCTGATTCCAGCGGTTTTACCGAAAGAGAGACATTCACCGAAATTCCCTCATTGGCATTACGTGGAGCGAGATCTTCAAACTGTGCCTCATAGGGAGCAGCGGCTCCCTGCATTACACACCTGAATATCGTATTGAACACATCAATAAGCACCGGTTCGCTCCGGTAGTTGCGCCTAAGCGAAATGGTTTTCCCTCCTGCTAAGATAAGCTCGGTGCCAATTGTCTTGAACACCGTAACATCCGCACCGCGGAACCGATAAATTGACTGCTTTTCATCGCCCACAAAAAAGAGCTTGTCGCACACGAGATTCCGAGATTCCGGAATGGTGTCACTGCACTGATCGGGAACTTCAGCAAGGAGGTATACCAGATCTTTCTGCAGCTGATTGGTATCCTGAAATTCGTCGACCATGATGTAGCGAAACTTCTGTTTGTAGTACCGCCGTACCGTACTGTTGCGCAGGAGAATATCGCGGGCCATGTGGGCGACATCACTGAAAGTAAGCAAACCGCGTTCCCGCTTAGTCTTGAGATACTGATCGCGCCAGATGGCAAGGATCTCGTACAGGTGAGGAAGTGTATCCGCGTCAGCTAAGGCAGCACAGGTTTTCAGGGTATCGGGAAGGATCTCACGGATACAGGTAATCAGCTCGTTACAGGGCAGCACATGATCTTTTTTCCCTGTACACAGACGAAATGAGACCCGTTCGAGTATCTCAAGGGAGACGGTATAGGAGTCTTCCTGCAGAAGTGATGAAACATGTTCCAACAGATAGCGGGCCGACTCCTGATTACCGATAAACTGCTTACCCTCGCCAACAAGTTCGGATAGCTGCTTCGCCGCATTAAGCAACCGCTGAATCAACTGCTGATAGTGCGAGCGGAACAGGTTGCCCAAGGCAAGAGCCTGCTGCGATGCATTGAATGTACTTGCCGGATGGAACTGCTGCTGCGCGAGCGAGACAAAACAATTCATCAGGTCCTCGGGTGCATACAGAGCGGCTAAAAACTTCAATCCGGCATGCTGAGCATACCGGGTGGTAAAGGGAAAGAAGATCTCCTGTGCCATCTGCTTGTTCGCATCTTCATCGGTGACATAATCGGGACCGATCCCATAGCGGGTCGGATCGGATGCAACAATGCGGCTGCAGAAGGCATCAATGGTAGTGATGGTGGCATCTGAAAACCGATTAAGTTCTTCATGGATATCAGGATCATGCTGGAATTCACTGAGTTTCCGATGAATTCGTTCATGCATCTCAGCTGCTGCAGCTCTACTGAACGTGAGGGTGAGAATTTCATCCACATGGGCACGTTGTTCGGCAACGAGGCGAAGGAACCGATAGGAAAGTACAGTGGTTTTCCCCGAACCGGCTCCAGCGGTGACCACACAATTGACATCAACATTGACAGCATGTTTCTGGTCAGGGTCAAGGGCATCGATAATCTCAGCGAAGGTCTGTGCATCAATCATACAAGTGAGTACCTCCTGCGGCAGATCTGGCGGTAATCACAATGAACACACGGCTTCCCATTGGCAGCCACTCCATAGGTCCCCTCCTGAAGTGATAAAATCATGCGGTCGATCTGTTTCTCTGTGCATTGTATCAGCTGCTCACTCAACTCAAGCGAGTGTTCATCCCACACAAGTGAATATCTCCCTGTGGAGACGGTGAAGTATGCAGCGGCAGTCACCTGCTGCTGTCTTGCATCGCGAATCAATTTAGCATAAAGGGGAAGCTGGTATGACGGGAGAAGTTCACTGTCAGGGGTAAACTCTTTCTTTTTCGGTGTAAAGGACTTTTTATAATCAACTACGGCACAATAACGCTGCCCATCATCGGTTATTCGCTCAAGTATCCGATCTATCCGTCCCTCGATCCGATACTGCTGATGGCTATCAGAATGATGCAGGGCAGCCTCAAACTGGGTGCTCCGGTAATCGGCAAACCACTTGGCCTCAGCTGTTACTATTGCACTAATCTTCGGTATATAGTACGAGCGGAGATACTGCATTGTGGTCTCACCCGGGGCTTGGGAACTTTGTGCATACCGATCGAATTCTGCTGTGGCTATCCGCTGCAGATGTTCCTGATACGATGCAAGAAGTTCCCTTTTGAAGGTTCCACTGGTCTGGGTTATATACCGGAAGAACTGTTCATACATGCGGTGGAAAACAATGCCGATCTGGCGATCATCCACCAGGGCAACTTCGTACTGAAGCGGTGCAAGGTGCAGCACATATCGTGCAATCCATTTCATGGGACAGCCGGCAAAGGCATCAAGTGCCGTTGGAGAAATGGGAAGTATCTGCTGTTCATCACAGATGCGATCCCAGAGTGACATTTGCCGTCTCTTCTCTGCGAAATCAAGACGGGGAGGAATGAAAGCTGTGTGCATCGCCTGATTGAACCAGTCACACTGAAACTGCATCGGCTGCCAGGAGTAAGGAACATCGGAACCCCAGGCAACCTGTTCTTCATATAAGGATCCTGCAGGACGATAGTCTGCAACAGTCACCTGATGATGATCGATAAACCAGGAGGGAACAAGATTGTTCGTCCCGCCGAAAGCCTGCTTGGCAGCAGAAAAACACACTTTTTCTGCCGAAGTCCGATACAGAGCAAGTAATGCGGCACTCTCATCCTGAACTTCGTCATCATGGTAGACTGATTCAGTGAGCAGTGGGAATCGTATCGTCTGTTTCCGCGTCACCGCTTCGGTACACCCGATAATAAAGTGGTAACGACGGTACAGACCGGCTGAAATCCGGTATGAATAGACAGGAATACCTCGCATCTGCCCATGCGGTATATAGGTCTGTCGACTGAGCAGCTGTACATAGAGGGAGAACAGGCCAGGCCAGGTCTTCTCTCCCATAGTTTCCAGATTTTTCGCAAGCTCATCAATCTGATCAAGACAGTATAACCAAATCTGACTGTTGAGAACCTCATGGGCATCCGCATTCTCAGAACGTGGTGAAGCCCAGATAACTGGACCGAAAAGCAGTTCAGCCAGTGCAAGCAGAGCACGTCGCATCGTATCGATGGTATCAGCGTGAACAAGAGCGAGAAGTTGCTGCCGAAACTTTCTATACCAGGTGAGCACTTCCCCACTGAGCAGCGCGAGATACTGATCAGATGATACTGCTGTTGCAGATCCCCGCAATACCGACTGTGCAGTTGATTGCATCACGACCTGTCGCAGCAGTGTTCGTTCGGCAAATGGGAACTGCGGATCAAGAAGAAATATTTTCATGGTATCTAAGGCGAATTCATGAGTGACGAGATCGATAATCCGCTGCAAAAAAGCTCCCGGAGTATACTGTAACGGCGATTTTCCCTCTACAACTGACAGCGTAAGACCCGATAAGGCAGCTTCGTGTTCCAGATAGGGTTGCCAATGCGTACTGTCACCTACGGTGATCGCAATTTCTTCCGGACGGACACCGGTATCAAGTAATCGGGTAATTTCGTGCAACTGACTTCGCAATTCCATGATTTCATTGGAAAACCAGGTCAGTTGTGCATCATCCGCTCCATCCTCTGGTACGCTGCAGGTATCGATCCAGGAGGGAAACGGTTTCATCGCAGTAAATTCATCAAAACCACTACAGACTTCGGGGAAACAGATGAGCACCCGCTTGATAGCATGAGGAAGCATTACAGAGACAGGTTCGGGATGTAAAAACTGCGGTTCATAGAGATCATGATGACGCAGGAACTGCTGATAGGCAACTGAGAGACGTCCCGCATCATTGCGATAAGACTCTGGAATACGGTGATAGGCATCGGGCCGATCGTTTGCCAGTTGTTTCAATTGATCGAGGGAGGGCAACAGGCGAACAAGAGACGGGGCAAGATTGAGGTTCTGCTCCGGGAAATCGGCATAATGGAACCACTGAAGATACTCATGCTCCTGTTCGAGAAACCGAAGAGCAAATAGGTGCCTGATGGTACTGTTTATAGGACGTTCTTTTCGTGAGGGGAGAAAAAGTGCACGGAAGCGGTCCCATGCCATCACCTGAGTGAAACGAACAACTCCTGTATCTCCTTCCCGTACATAATCGGCTGCCCAGGACTGCGCAGCGGTTTCGGTAGGAAATACACACAAGGTATCACCTCGGCTGAGGGCTTCATACACAGTTTTTCTTACCATGGCATACGACAGGTGATACATGCTGGCAAGTATACCATTAAAGGTGGTATACTCAAACCCATGGAACAACAGAGCCCATCAATACCTGATAATTCGGTCTCTTCACTCCTGTGGAAAAGAATTTCATTGATGACATGGATAACCTCTTTTATCGCTATCGAACTCATATGGACCTTTGGCGGTGGAGGTGCCACTTTTCTGTTTTATGAATTGACACGAAATCACTTATGGAGCAGCTCCACCTGGGTGGTCTACATGAACCAGCATGTCAATTTCATTGTGCTATTGGCACTGCTGCTGGTCTTTGTCGTGTATGTGCTGAGAACTACGGTAATACGGTTTGTGACCGATGCTCTTCGATTTCGATGGCGGCTGTTCTGGTTCTCTTTCCTTGTCTGGTTTATCGGTGTAGCAGTTGCTACTGCGGTGACAGCACTTATAGAACCGCAGGCAATCATGTTCAATCACACCAGTCGGGTATGGGAACGTCTGACGCTCATGATTATTGCCCTGATACTCACTCCGGTGCAATGCATCGCAGAAGAACTGTTATTCAGGACAACTCTCTGGCGGATGCTGAATGGTCGATCACGAAAACTCTGGCTTCCTGCGGTGATTTCCGGCTTGGTATTTACCCTCGCTCATCTATCCAATACGGAAGTACAGTCAACCCAGTATGATCTCCTCATTCTTCTCTACTACTTCCTTACCGGATTTCTGTTCATGGAGATGACCCGTATACACCGGGGAAGCGAGGCAGCCTTCGGTGCTCACTGCGCAAATAATCTCTTTCTTGTACTTGTGGTCAATTACGCCGGATCCTCTCTCCCCAGTGATCCTTGGTTGATCCAGCAGAACCCGGGGATTTTGCTCAACCTTGTCGTACTCATACTCTGCAGTATCGTAATCATCTGGCAGGGAAAACATGAACGATTTCAGCTCGACTAGAGTTGTACCTGTAACGTTGCTGCCATTCAGCGGTTTACCAGATAATACACATAAGGTAGGTACTCATGGCTCGATCATCCCGCAAACATAAAAAGCGTAATCGCTTTCTGCTGTTACTTGTGCTCTTACTCGTTGCCTATGCCGTGCTCTGGTTTATCACTCCATCGGTGGATCAGTACTACGGTGATGGCGGGCAGGACGGGGTCATTGCATCCATGGAAATACCGTTGATTGAGGATGGGGATGTCGTGACCGTGCATACCGGGTATGCTCTGGTATATGATGAGGAACATGAACAACCGAAGTGGGTTGCCTATCATCTGACCCGTGATGAGGTGTACGGCGTATATGAACGGAAAGATAACTTCAGAGCCGATCCTTCGATCTTTTCCGGTTCAGCCGAACTGGAGGATTATCGCGGGAGTGGATATGACCGCGGTCATTTGATTCCGGCAGCTGATCAGAGTTGGTCGGAAGAGGCAATGAGCGATTCCTTTTTCATGAGTAACATGAGCCCGCAGGAACCTGCTTTCAATCGGGGAATCTGGGCTGCACTGGAAGCTGCAATCCGTACCGCTGCGGTCACCGAAGGATCTGTATATGTGGTAACCGGACCGGTTCTCACCGATGGACCGTATAAGAAAATCGGTGAACAGGGAGTCTCAATACCAAAGTATTATTACAAGGCAATGCTTGATTATCAGGAACCTGATTACAAAGCGATCGGATTCCTCCTGCCCAACGAAGGGACGGATGCAGATCTTGAGAACTTCGCTACCTCAATTGATGAACTGGAGGAGCGTACCGGTATCGACTTCTTTCCACAACTTCCTGATGAAGAAGAAAATTCGCTGGAAAGTCACTACCGGGTATCCGATTGGAATCTGGAAGAATTCAGAGCTTCACAGGAACAGCGGGAAGCCTACGCACAGGATAGTACGTCAATTGCCGTTCCACAGAAAGAAGATACGACCGTTACAGCGGTTAAGCAGGTCATCGACCGGTTAATGGTACAGACCAAGCGGGAACTGCAGTCATTTGTCCGGTCTCTCGATATTCCCTTGCTTGATTCACTTTCTTTTTAGCACTCTGGTGCTCCATTCTTTACCCGATCTTTACCGCAGGGTTCAAAAGGGGTGGTTGACTATCACGTGATATCGGGTGATATTTGAGTATTGTTGATAGCAAAGTCCAACAAATAAGGAGTTTTGATTCATGAAGAAGTTATCGCTACTGGCAATACTGCTAATTGCCTCAATTGCACTTATCTCCTGTACCTCAACCACTGAGGACACTGCAGCACCGGCTACGGATGCCATAGTTGAAACCGCTGCTGTTGAACAAGTAGAAACCACCGTAGTCTCTGAGCCCATCGAACAGCCGACAGTGACAGAAGAAGTTCCACAAACCGAAATCATTGATACATCGATTGAAATCACCCCGGACGATCCTGAAATTGAACAGAAATTCAGTTATGTATACGGTCACCTGCTTGGTGGTGGCATTGCCAGTCAGGACCTGCCCATTGTGGCAAAGGCATTCATCCAGGGATCGGATGATTTCTATAATTACAGTGAACCGCTGATTGATGAACAGACTATAAATGAACTATTCGGTCAGTATCAGGCCTTCCTTGATGGCACGATTTCTGAGGCTGAGCTGGAAGCTACCGATCTCGGGCCGTTTGGCGATCTGACAACTTTTTATGAGATGTTCAGCTATGGATACGGCTATATCGTACAGTTCAACATTCAGAATCAGGGAATATTAGTCGAACAGGAAAATTTCAATAATGGCATTTCCGATGCCTTTGCAGAGGTCCCCCTTGCGTACACCGATGAGGAGATTGATGCTCTGTTCATGGCATATCAGGATAAGCTCATGGCAGAATACAACGCCATGGTTGCCGAATATGCTGCCCAGAATCTTGCTGATGCAGAGGCCTTCCTTGCAGAAAATGGTGAAAAAGAGGGCATCATGACCACCGAAAGCGGTCTACAGTATGAAATCATCACAGAAGGAACGGGATCTAGACCTTCCGAAACCGACACAGTCAAGCTTGATTATATGTTGACCTTCCTTGATGGTACTTCCGGTGACAACTCCTACAGCCGTGGAGAACCTGCAGTGTTTTCTATGGCAAATCTTATTCCAGGATTCGCTGAAGGACTCACCCTCATGTCGGAAGGGAGTCACTACCGATTCTTCGTCCACCCCGATATTGGATACGGGATGGAGGGAACTGAATCAATCCCACCGAATACCCTGCTGATTTTTGATGTGGAGTTACATGAAATTGTAACGGAATAAACCAAACGGTGCAGAGGACGAATCCGGTCTTCTGCACCATTTTTTTGGAGGTTGCATGCATACTTTTTATCGTGATGTGACATCATTGATCGGTAATACTCCCCTTGTGGAACTACACCATATTCATCAACACTTTCAGCTGAAGGCACGTATATTGGCGAAAGTCGAGTCAGCCAACCCAGGGGGAAGCGTAAAGGATCGCGTAGCGAAGGCTATGATCGACGACGGTGAACGTTCGGGACGATTGAAACCGGGATCGGTCATCATAGAACCGACCAGCGGTAATACCGGTATTGGATTGGCACTCGTTGCAGCTGCCCGCGGGTATCGAATCATACTTACGATGCCCGAAACCATGAGCCCGGAACGAAGAACTCTCCTCAGCGCCTACGGAGCTGAACTGGTATTGACCGAGGGAAGTAAAGGAATGAAAGGATCGATCGAACGCGCTTGTCAGCTGGCAGAGGAAATTGAAGGAGCTTGTATTCTCGGCCAGTTTTCCAATCCCGCCAACCCGGGTGCGCATGAAGCTACCACGGGACCTGAAATATGGCGGGATACCAATGGAGATGTCGATATCTTTGTTGCGGGAGTGGGTACCGGCGGCACCATTTCCGGAGCCGGAGCATACCTGCGGAAACAAAATCCTCACATTACCATCGTAGCTGTGGAACCGAGCGGTTCACCGATACTCAGCGGCGGGTCTCCAGGCCCCCATAAAATTCAGGGAATCGGCGCCGGCTTCATTCCCGATACACTCAACACCAAAGTGTACGATACGGTTATGACCGTTGAAAATGATGAAGCTTTTGCAGCATCACGGCTGCTTGCGACAAAAGAAGGCCTGTTTGCCGGAATTTCTTCAGGTGCAGCTCTGAGTGCAGCCATAAAAATTGCACAAAATGAAGCACATGCGGGTAAAACCATTGTAACCGTCCTACCAGACAGTGGGGATCGTTATCTTTCGCTGTTTGCCTCAAAGTGATGTTCACTGAAGATCTCTGTACTCATCTGACTTCTCTTGCAGAACCGGCATACAAGGTATTCAGTGAACGGATTATCCTTGATGGGTTACCTATTTTAGGTGTACGTATGGGACCGCTTCGTACCATTGCGAGGCAGCTTGCACGATCGAACGTCCCGTTTGGCCATCCAGCTGAGGATTGCTATCATGAACAGCGAATGATACGAGCGTTAGTGATTGCCTATACCGCGATGAGTGAAGAAAAGCGGATAGCGTGCTTGGAAGATTTTCTTCCCTACATCAACAACTGGGCGATCTGCGATAGTCTCTGCTCGACGCTGAAACAGGCAAGAAAAGAACCACAATTATATCGTGAGTTTATCGCACGGCACCTGAACGGTACCTATCCGTATGAAATACGATGTGCGGTAGTTCTGATGCTCAATCACTTCATGCAGATATCATATCTGACAGAAAATCTTACGCTGCTCCAGATGGTTCACAGCGATCACTATTACGTAAAAATGGCCGTTGCGTGGGCAATTGCAACGGCCAGTCTTCTTGATCCTGAAACAGTCGAGCAATGGATGAATTCATCAATTGCTGATGAACAAATCCGCGCTATGGCCGCTCAGAAAATACGGGATGGAAAACGAAGCCGAAGCAGAAGCTCCGGCTCCGGTAAGATTTAGTATTCCTTCGGTCCGTTGGCAAGTGCCTTTTCAACCAAAGCATAGAAATCATTTACGTGGATGGTGACACCGGCGATATCATCGGTATGACCATTGTCATCCTTGTAACTGATTGCGCTGGGGTCCTGAGTCTGCAGCAGATAGTCCTCAGCACGCTGAGCCTGGACGTACCACTCGTCAATAGCTCCACCGCGGGCAACCATCTGGTAGTTTCCAGCCATGTCAAAGGCTTTCTTGTCATCACCAGCTTCGTTGACGGCACTCCAGTAGACATTTTCGATATTGCCATCTTTCACGAGCAGTGAGACATATCCTTTCCAGCCGGATGAGCTGAATGCATCTTCACTTGCATAGTATCCACCATCAGCGAACGGGCCAAGTTCAACCGGACCAGCTTCAAGAGCTTCTGCAGCCAAGTCAAACAATGCATCCACGTGGATTGAAACACCGGCAATGTCATCGGTATGGCCATCCTCATCCTTGTAGGTGATTGCATTCGTATCCTGGACTTCCATGAGATAAGCTTCAGCACGTTCGGCCTGAACATACCACTCATCCTGCGCACCACCGAACTTCACCATGTTATAGTTTCCGGCCTTATCATACGGTTTCTTATCGTCGCCCTTCTTATTAACAGCACTCCAGTTCACTCCGGCGATACGGCCATTGAGCACGGTAAGAGAGACATACTCCTTCCAACCGGAACTCGGGTAGGAATCAGCGATAGCAAAGTAGGATCCATCCTGATAAGGACCAACACCGACAGGACCAGCTTCAAGTGCCTTGGCAACCAGATCATACATTTCGACTACGTGAATGGAAACACCGGCAATCTCATCAGTATGTCCCCGGTCATCAGTATAGTTTATCTCCAGATCCTGAGTCTCAAGGAGATAAGCTTCAGTCTTCTCGGCCTGTTCATACCACTCAGCCTGAGCACCACCGAACTTCACCATATTGTATCTACCTGCTTTATCAACAGCCTTTTTCAGTGCTCCTGCAGAGACGTTGATACCATTCCAGTCAACGTCGACCAGTTTGCCATCTTCGACAACTACCGTTACCGCGTACTTCCAACCTGAAGAGGCAAAACCATCTTCCATGGCAAAATAGACGCCGTCAGCGTAGTCAGCAAAATTACCGGTACTCTCTGCTTTTGCAGGGGCTGCTGGTGCGGGAGCTGCCTGAGCTGCAGGAGCAGCTTGCTGTACAGCAGGCGCTTCTTCTTTTGCACAGCCAATCACAAATAAACTGATCAAGGCTAATGCCAGGACCATTATTACAACAGAACCTTTTTTCATGTAATCACTCCTAATATATCGATTGCTTTTTATAGTATATTAGTAGAATACCGCTTGTGCAATACCCCAATGAGAGATTTGCATGAAATCCATACAGTTTTTGTCGGAATTAGATTCTACCAGGAAGAAGCACACAGGGCCAACCCGATAGGATTGGCCCTGCTGTCGCGCACCAGTACGCGTGTGTATAACGAATTGAGGGAACGCCCACCCCCCGCAGCCTGCATTATACCGTATAATCATAAAATAAGCGAGCAAACAATGGCTAATATGACCCAAATAGATGTATCAGGATGGTACGCTATTACTAATTCCCACTCAAAGCTTTATTTAGTAATCAGATAGATACACATAAACAGGAGTGATCACCGAAGCTTTGACAAGCAGTATCTGAACCTGATACGATGCGCGCATGAACCGAACACGGCTGGGAGACAGCATCATCATTTTATTATCTGTGGTGGTCATCATACTCAGCCTCAGATCCATCACTGGTTTTACCGGAGAACCTCAGGTACATGTACGGACTGATAGCGGTGAATATATCTATGATTTATCGGTAGATACCTTTGCCACCTTCACCGGTCCAGTGGGAGAAACTACGATTGAGGTACGGGATGGTAAGGTTCATGTGCATGACTCTGACTGTAGGAATAAAGTCTGTATCTCAGCCGGGTGGGTTTCGCAGGTGGGTGATTGGATCATCTGCCTTCCTAACGATGTCTTTGTGCTGATTGAAGGTAAGATTGAAAGCACAGAAGAGGGAGGTGTGGATGACACCGCATTCTGAATCACGTCAGAGCACAAGAATAGCTTTTGTTGCCCTGTTAGCTGCGTTTGCACTCTTTCTCTCTACGGTTGAGTACATGATACCGAAACCGGTCCCGTTTATGCGCATTGGATTGGCCAACCTTCCACTGCTCATCGGGTTAGGTATCCTCAACGAACGGGAATATCTGATATTGGCACTATTAAAGGTGCTTGGGCAATCTCTGGTCACGGGTACACTTTTTTCTTATATAGTTCTTTTCTCATTCGGCGGAACCGTATCGAGTGCTTTTGTCATGTACGTCCTGTATCGGTATGGACGTTCCTGGGTATCGATGATCGGTATCAGTGCTGCCGGTGCAATGGCAAGTAATATCACCCAGTTACAGTTGAGCAGGGTTATCCTCTTCGGTGATGCAGCCCGGCTGATCGCTCCTCCCTTTCTAATTATCGGCCTGATCACTTCGGTAATTCTCGGCGTCTTTGCCCAACAGTTCACCCACCAATCACGCTGGTATGCCTCCTGTCGTCATGGAGGAGACCGATGAAAGTATCAAACCTCCGGCTCATTACCGGTTTACTCGTGCTTCCCGCAATATTGCTGCAGGAGAATCTCTTGGGAATCGGATTACAAACCGTCTATGTGATCGTACTCGCGCTCACCCATGGACGGAAATTCCGTATCCTCCCCAATCTTGTACTGTTGATTTCTGTTTCCGCTGCACATTTACTGCAGCCTAACGGCCTGCACTTACTGAGTATCGGAGGATTTCCTATCACGCTGGGAGCTCTCCTGCTGGGAGCAAGAAAAGCCTGTACGCTGATTGCACTGTTATACCTTTCGCATTTCATGGCTTCAGGGAAACCGCAATTTCCCGGTCGTCTGGGAAGATTAATTTCTTTACAGTTTACCTTTTTTGATGCAATTGTCACCGATTGGCAGACCATTCATCCCAAACGCCCCTTTATTGCAGCGGTCGATAGACTGCTTTTCGGTCTGACTGGCCAGGAAATAGACACCACCATTCCGACAACCGCTTTGTCGGCATCGCTACAGACCGTACTAGGGAGTATCTTACATATAGTGCTGCTCTGGCTATTGTTCGTGTTTGGTGCGATGGAATTTCTTCCCTCTCTGATCTAGAAACTTTCCTGCAACGTGAATGCGGTATCACTGATGGTGTAAGAAATATTTCCATTCTTCAGCCCTTCTGTGATATAGAGGTTGTGCTGTCGATCGATAAACACCGCTTCTACCTGCTCAATCGATTCTATCATAGCAATACCTGCTTCCATTCCCAGTGAGTACACAGCAGTTGAGAGGGCATCGGCCAAAAACGAATCATCGGTGATAATACTGGCACTGGTGATATCGGTGTCCACCGGATACCCGGTTTTCGTATCAAGGATATGATGGTAGATCGTTCCGTTAAGTTCGAGATACCGCTCGTAGGGACCACTGGTTACCAGTGCCTTATCCTCGAGACCGACGATCATCACATGTCCGCCACGCTCTGCTTCAGGATTCTGTACGCCGATTCGCCAGGGGGTATCATCAACCCTGCTTCCGATCGTAAGAACATTTCCTCCGAGGTTGATGATGGCTTTCTCTACTCCGTGTGATCGCAGAATCTTTTCAGTCTCATCAGCGGCATATCCTTTTGCAATACCCCCGAGATCGAGCATCATGCCGGTATCCTGCAGTGCAATGGTATACTTATTTTCATCAAGAGTTACCCGATCATAACCGATCAGGGGAAGCAGTTGATCAATTTCCTCCTGTGGAGGTTTTCTCGGGTTATCTCCTCCGATATCCCATGCCGTAACCAATACTCCTACAGTCGGATCGAAGGCACCGTCACTGAGCTGGGCAGCTTCAATTGCCTTTTGAACGACGAGAAAGGTATCTTCTGATACTTGTACCGGATGAGATCCGGCAGCTGCATTCACCTGAGCAATTTCGCTGGTATCTAAATGAAGACTCATTTTTTCCTCGATCTCTGCTATACGTGCAAAGGCATCAGCAAAGGCTTTATCACTCGGGTGGTCGTAAATGGTGATACGACAGACGGTTCCAAGCATAAGTTCCGACTGTGACTGTGGCTGCACCGCA
>Ga0334895_1002725_pt1 | contig 14489 bp, 16 predicted proteins | sample GraSluR3_MG_7_FD_207229 | JGI IMG/M metagenome (GOLD analysis project Ga0334895, IMG submission 207229) | Sludge microbial communities from methane-producing bioreactor in Wageningen University, Netherlands - Granular Sludge_31_05-R3 | ecosystem: Engineered > Bioreactor > Anaerobic >... | reverse complement strand
CGTTTTCGTCACCTAGTAGCATAATATCCATGTCCCGTGAAAGATAAAGCAACACGACAAAACCCAACAAACTGTATGGAATAATGGTTAAAACTTGTTCCCACCCTTTGCCAGAAAGGCTTCCCATGGTCCAGTGAATGATTATATGTAAACTTTCACCAAACAGCAGCATCATAACCGACATCAGTGCAGCCAAGAACTGATTCATGGCAATTCCACTCAAAAGAAGGGTTGTAATAGGTACTTCATTACCAATCCTTGCGATTGAATAGACAATCACCACCACCATAATTGCACCAGCAAACGCTGTAATGTTGATTGCTGGAATCCCAAAAAATCTCATTCCAGCAAAAAAAACAATGCTTAATGTGGCTCCAAAAGCAGCACCAGACGATATTCCTAATATGTATGGGTCTGCCATCGGATTTTTCAGGAGCCCTTGATAGGCGACTCCGCTAATTGCAAGTGTGCCTCCCACAAAATAGGATGCAATAATTCTTGGTAGCCTTACGTGTAGAATAATGTATCTTGTAGCATCAGAAATGTCTTCTTGGAAAGAAATCAACCCTAATTCTTCCAGGACAATTTTTGCAATATCCAGCCATTTCACACTAACCGCTCCTATGGATAACGTAATGACGATACCTCCCAAAAAAGCAATGAGCGAAATCAGCAACATTTTTTTATTCTTCAAATCAACACCTTCTTACTCGTTGTCTGTTACTTTCCTTCAAATGCTTGTGGATGAATGGCTTTTGCAACCATTTCAAGTCCTTGAATAATACGAGGTCCTGGTCGAGAAGTGATGTCTTGGTGAAGCAAAAAGACTTGACCTGTTCTTATTGCCTCAATGTTTTCGTATCCGGTTCGATTAAAGATATCTTCAGGCGTCTTGAAGCCATCATCCGCTGTTAAATAGACGTCTGGATTCTCTGTGATCAGCTTCTCAATACTAAACTCAGGGTAAGCTGATTCTGTGTCCCCCGCGATGTTAATGCCATTGGATAACACGATCAATTCATTCATGAAGCTTCCTGGTCCCGACGACATCAATGGATCATGCCAGATTTCATAAAAAACTTTTTTTGCTGGATAGCCACTTACCTTGTCCACAATGTCATTCTGTTGTGCTGTCATTTCTAAAATCATTTCATTTGCTTCATCTGAAGCACCGATGACATCTCCAATACTCTGAATTGTATCATATGTTTCATCAAGATTGCTTGGGTTAATCAACAACACGGCAATGCCAGCATTTTCCAATTGACCAATCACCTCTTCACTCAACCATGCCGCAAAGAAAACATCGGGCTGCGCATCGATAATCAACTCCAGATTGGGGCCATTATAATCTCCAATTTTATCGACAGAAAGTGCCTCTTCAGGATAATTACAGTAGACAGAAACACCTACTAAGTGACCACCCTTACCCAAGGCATAAATGATTTCAGTGTTACTTGGGACAGAAGATACCAGACGTTCAGGCATTGTCTGAATAACAACTTCTCTTCCCATGCTGTCCGTAACAGTCATAGGATACATTGAGGAGCTATTCAAATCTTCACTCTCAATTGGATCAGGTGTTGTTTCGTTCCCATTCCCATTCCCGCAAGCAATAAGCAATAACATTAAAAGAATTGCCAATAAGATTGTTAATTGTTTTTTCATGTTCCCTCCTAATATTTAACTAAAAAATTTCCCAACCTAGGTTGGGAAATTATCTAATATTAAAAGCATAATATTAAATACCCTTCCCTCCGAAGGTTATTAATAGCGTGCGTTATAGGCAGGTCTCCTGGCTTGTGCATCACCTCATTCCACCCTTCCCGGTATAAACCAGTGGTTGTGAAACTTGTATCACTTACAGTAGCGGGGGCTGCAGTGGATTTTCACCACTTTCCCTATTAAGTATGAACACCTACACACTCTATTCAGTTGCAAAACAATCCTACCATAAAATATCAGTCAATGCAACGACTTAATTTTGGGTAAATTTGTACTTCTCTCTAACTTGGATAATATTTCCACATGTCATTTTGCCTTCTGGACATGGTCCTACAACACATCCTGGGCCAGCATTCTTAAAAAGCGACGGTGCTACTTCCATTACCTCTTTAAGCATCTGAAATGCCATCTCTCTGATTTCCCACTGGGCTCTCTCGCAACATCTCAACCTGAAAAAATGCATTAAAGACCGTGCATTCATTGTGAGCATGATTTTTGTTTCACAGGCATTAGGTAAGACATACCTGGCATCCTCAATAGCTTTTTTTGTCGCTATTGAAGCAGCTCTTTTTTCTGGAATGCCCTCCTTTATAAATGTGTCCTTATGCTTTTTATAAAGCATTTCTGACAAGTCATCATAGATTTTCTGATCTTGTTGCATGGCATGGATAAATAAGTCTCTTGCTTCTTGGACTTGTTCTATCTCAGGTGGAATAATGTATTGAAATTGTCCTTCTGTTACATATCTTTGAGATCTTTGACTATAGCTAGCAATTCTATGTCTGACTAATTGATGTGTTAATGTTCGACTCACCCCTTCAACAGAAAAGGAAAAACTGATGTGCTCAATTGGGGACTGGTGTCCAATAGACATCAGCATATCAATAAAACTAGAAGCTTTATCTTCAGACAAATCATTAAATAACGCATCACCAGGAAGGTCTGAGTAGCATAGTTTTGCTGCTGCTGCTACTAGTTTTTCTGGATTTGGCGTGTGTGCCACTAACTTGACTCTCAACTCTGCATTCATGATCATACCTCATTTTTTTCATTATTTTTCATTATACACAATTTTAACTATTGTAACAAACTTTATAATTTGTTATATTATTAACAGAGGTGATCTTATCAAACGTTATAAAAAGGGTGTCGAAACAAGAAATAACATTATAAATGCTTCCAAATCACTTTTTTATTTACAAGGGTTTGACCATACAACGGTTCAAAAGATTGCAGATTTAGCTTCTGTCAATTTGGGCTTGCTGTCTTATTACTTCAAGACGAAAAACAATATCATCAAGATTATTTTCACAGAGTTCTATGAAAGCATCGACAGTATTGTTTGTGATGTTTGTGACAAAGAGGAGCATTTGATCTTGTTTTTCATGGCAAAAGAACGCATTGCTTACGATATCATTTTTAAAGACCCCAACAATTTACGTTTCTTTAAAGAGACCATCCATAAAAATGTTGTGGTTAAAATCATGGAAGAATATACGCTCAACAATTATTTGACCATTAATAAAGAAACAGGCAAAAATATTGATGAGCGGTTTGTCAAATGTTATGCCGCCTTAGAAAATGGAGGCGCTGTCAATATTATTAAAAAGTTCTTTGCAAACGAAATCCAAATTGATTATGAAAATTTAGCAGACATACTCATAGGCTGCACCCCAAGATTATTCAGTGTTGAAGGAAACATCATTGAAGATTATATTCTTAAGTCAAAAGAACTCCAAAAAAAAGTCGATTACTCGAAAGTAAAACTCTTAATATAAAAGAAAGTTCATGCAACTCGGCATGAACTTTCTTTTTAACTCAAATCAATGATACAATTGTCTGATGGCCGATACAACACAAATTTTCTGCCCATGCTCATTACATATTCTGCACCTAATATCTCTGCCAATTGACTTGCTGTTTCTTTGGACTCCAAAGGGCTATTGCTTAGTATTTTGAATTTCACTAGTTCCCTTGCGTCTAAAGTTTCATCCGCTTGTTTTATCAAGTTTTCTGTAATCCCGTTCTTGCCAATATTAATTAAGACTTCTTCTGTGTTTGCTATGGATTTCAGTTGACTACGTTGTTTCCCTGTTAACATGTTTATCTCTCCTATTCTATGAAATCGAATTCAATACCGCATACAACAACAGTATCTCCTTCTGATGCTCCCAGTGTTTTTAACTTCTCAATCACACCTTTGTCATTGAGAACTTTCTGGAAATTCTTGATAGATTCCGTATCTTCAAAATTGGTTGAGTCCACCAATTTTTCCAAAAAGTATCCATCTGCTATGTATTGTTCATTATGTCGATACACATTAATAGTGTCTCTAATTTCTTTTTGTGACAACTTCAGTGCTTCATTTTCGTCATAGAAGGTTACCGGATTTGGCATCTCTTTTAGTTGATTCAATGCGGCGTACAATACTTCGGTAATCCCGGTCTTTGTGACGGCAGAAATTTCAAAGATATCACCCTTCCCTGATAGTTTATCTCGAACACGTTTAATATTCTCTTCGACATTTGGCAAATCTGTCTTGTTTAAGACAATAATTTGTTCTTTCTCCGCCAAAGCCTGGCTGTGTTGAGCCAACTCATTATTAATAGTATAGTAATCCTCAATAGGATCTCTTTCTTCCTGACCTGAAATGTCTATAATGTGCAATACTAGACGTGTCCTCTCAATGTGACGCAAAAACTCAAGCCCTAAACCAGTTCCAGTTGATGCACCCTCAATAAGACCAGGGATATCTGCTATTAAAAAGCTCTCTCCTGTTGGCATTTTAACCACACCAAGATTTGGTTTCAATGTTGTGAAATGATAATTGGCTATTTTGGGATTAGCGCTCGTGGTTACCGATAAAAAAGTTGATTTACCTACATTAGGAAAGCCAATCAATCCTACATCTGCAATCATTTTGAGTTCTAATATAACCGTCTTTTCTTCTGCTTTGCCGCCTGGTTCAGCAAATCTTGGAGCGCGTCGTGTGGAGCTTTTGAATTTAACGTTGCCCCTGCCGCCTTTTCCGCCTTTTGCAGCTATAAAAGTTTGATTAGCCGCATTCAAGTCTGCTAACACAATACCCGTCTCTTCGTCTTTGACCAATGTCCCAACAGGCACTTTTAAAACCAAATCTTCGCCTTTAGCGCCATATTGGTTTTTGTTTCTTCCATCTTCTCCATTTTGTGCTTTGAAAATCTTTTTGTACTTAAAATCCATTAAAGTTCTAAGCCCTTCATCAGCAACAATCACAATGTTTCCACCTTTGCCGCCGTCTCCTCCAGCAGGTCCACCCATTGGTTCATATTTTTCACGTCTAAAAGCAATAGAACCATTTCCGCCTTTCCCCGCTTTTAGATTAATCTTAACGATATCTACAAACATCTTTACACTTCCTTTTCATGTAAAAAACCTACCGAATCGGTAGGTTGCTTTTACGCTTCTTTTGGATAAACACTAACCTGTTTTCTCTTTTTGTCTTTTCTCTCAAACGTGACAACACCATCCACTAAAGCAAATAGCGTATCGTCACCACCCCTGCCAACGTTGTTGCCTGGGTGCAACTTTGTACCTCTTTGTCTGACTAGAATGTTTCCTGCTAAAACAAATTGTCCATCCGCTCTTTTTAGTCCAAGTCTCTTTGATTCACTATCTCTACCATTTTTTGAGCTACCAACACCTTTTTTATGTGCGAATAGCTGTATATTCAATTTTGCAATCATGTTTACACCTCCTCATAATTAAGGCTTATATTCTCGTTAAAATCTTCCAAAAGCAATAGGATTCCCACTTCAAATGTTTTTAAAATAACGCTAGTGCTCTCATTTGCATGATCAATGAATAAAGTCATGACACCTTTTTTTTCATCTATCTTGAATTGCATCTCAGAGGTGGATATACCCGCAACCTCATGAGTTGCATTCAATGCTGTATAAGCTAGAACAGATACAGCCGCGCAAACAATATCTTGACCAGATTCAGCAAACATGGCATGTCCCGCTATTTTAAAGCCGTGATAGGTTTGACTTCTCTTTAGTAAGCTGATTTGTATCATATTAGCCTACTATCTTTTCAATCTTCACTTGTGTGTATGGTTGTCTATGTCCTTGCTTTTTTCTGTAGTCTTTTTTTGCTTTAAATTTAAACACAATGATTTTTTTTGCTTTTCCTTGCGCTTCAACCAAAGCATCCACTGTTACATTTTCTAAGTATGGCTTGCCAACTTCTACTTGATCGTCTTTCGAAATTAATAACACTTTATCAAAAGTAACTTTTTCACCTTCAGTTCTTTCCAGTTTCTCTATTCTTATACTATCGCCTTCTTTAACACGATACTGTTTACCACCTGTTTCTATAATTGCATACATGATTAAACACCTCCTCAAACCAGTCTCGCCTTTGCAGGTACTTGCGTTTTAAAACCTACTCAGTGCGGCTACTTACAAAAAAGAATTATATCTAATTTATACCACTTTGTCAATGAATTTTAAGCCAACACGTACCATATTGATATTATCGACATGTATCAGCTTATTATACAGGAATTGACGCAACTCTTCAATCTTTAAACTACCTGACTCATTGAAACAGATTGTCACTTCTATCTCAATCACCAAGTCTTTAGCTTCTTTTAGTTCTATGCATTCAAGATAATCCGGAACATTAATTGTCTTCTTAACAATCTTTTGTTTCTTTTTCCTCTCTCTTATAATCTCATAGTCCTCGTCAAGAATGCCTTTCAATGTGTCTTTGGCAATTTCCGCTTCTTTTTCACTTTTAAAGAATACCTCTACCCTATATATCTGTCCCGTCACACGAGCTGGGAGTGATTGACTCTTACTTGAAACAACAGCCGTCACAACTTCCATTCCTTTTGGCAACACTTCGTTTATGCTATGAACGAAAGTTGACACATCCATATCTTGTTCCAACTCGATTTCAGCGTACTCGCCTATGCTTTCCACGCCCAATGGTAATGGCGTCGCAATGCTTAATTTAGGGTGAGGGTTGTATCCCTCAGAATATCTAATAGGGAATTTTCCTCTCCGCAAAGCTCTTTGCAACGCTCTTAGCGTGTCTAAGTGAGAAATGAATTTTAACGGTCCTGTTTTAGTGTACTTAAATATGATTTTCAAAACATGGACCTCCTACTAAGCTCGTATTTACTCCACACCCACTACAATAGACTCTACAATCTTCTGTTTTGTCACCGTTTTTTGACTTCTCATGTTCGCTAATCAAATAAGTCTTTTTTACACCACAGTCGATAAAGTCCCAAGCAAGGATTTCTTCATATGATTTTTCTCTTGTTGTATAGAAATCTATGTCAATTCCTTCTTCCTCAAAGGCTTTCATCCATTTATCATAGTTGAAGTGATCTCTCCAACCATCGAAAGTACACCCCATTTCCCAAGCTTTTTTAAGGCCTTTTGATACTCTTCTGTCTCCCAAAGCAAAAACACCTTCTAAAACGCTTAGTTTAGGATCATGATAGCTGTAAGACACCTTCTTGTCTTTAATCTCCTTCTTCAACAAAGCGGTCTTTTCACTAAACGTTTCAACACTATTTTGTGGTGACCACTGGAATGGCGTAAATGGTTTTGGTACAAAACAAGACACACTGACGCTTACCTTTAAATTACCCTTGATTTCTTCTTTTGGTCTATTGAAAAACTCATCTTTAATCTTATAAGCCATCTCTTTGATTCCGAGGATATCTTCTTGCGTCTCTTCAGGCAATCCTATCATATAATATAGCTTTATGGTTGACCAACCTAGTTGATAAGCGGTTTTTATCGATGTCATAACTTCAGTTTCATGAATATTTTTGTTGATTTTGTCTCGCATTTTCTGTGTCCCTGCCTCTGGTGCAAAAGTCAGCCCCGATTTTCTCACCTTTTGGGCTCTTTCGATCAAATCAAAGGTAATGGAATCTAATCTAAGTGAAGGTAAAGACAAGCCAATTCTTCTTTCTTCGTATTTATCCAAAAGCACTTGTGCCAACTCTAACAATCGCGAATAGTCTCCTGTGCTAAGAGAAGATAAGGAGATTTCCTCATGACCACTGTTGTCCAGCAGAATATCTGCTTGCTCCAACAGTTTTTCAACAGACCTTTCTCTAACTGGCCTATATATCATTCCTGCTTGACAAAACCGACATCCTCTCGTACAGCCTCTGAATAACTCCAATACAACGCGATCGTGAACGGTTTCTATAAAAGGCACCACTGTCTTATCAGGAAAGAATGACTGGTCTAGATTTCGAATCATTCGTTTTTTGATCTGAGTTGGCGCATGCTCATACAGCTTGACTCTCTCTTGTATCAAACCCTCTTGATTGTAATAAACTTCATAAAATTCGGGAACATAAACACCCTCGATCTGTGATAAAGCTTTTAGAAACTCTTGTTTTTGATAGCCTTCACTCTGATGTTGCTTATACAGATTGATCATTTCGAGTATGACTTCTTCTCCTTCCCCAATAACAAAAGCATCAATAAATTCAGCTAATGGTTCAGGATTATAGGCACAAGGACCTCCTGCAATAACTAGTGGATCTTGTTGAGATCTACTCTTGCTTTCCAAAGGAATTCCTGATAAGTTCAGCATGTTCAATATGTTTGTGTAGCTCATTTCATATTGCAACGTGAATCCTATAAAATCGAATTCTCTTAATGAATCCTTGCTCTCTAATGCAAATAAATCCAATCTGTTCTTTCTAAGTTCTTCTTCCATGTCACTCCATGGCGCGAAAACTCTTTCGCACCAAACCTCTTCCTGTTCGTTAAGTAGATAATAGAGGATTTGCATCCCTAAATGAGACATGCCTACCTCATAAACATCAGGAAAGGCAAAAGCAAAACGAACCTGAATATCCTCTTTTGATTTTTCGATTGAATTCAATTCCCCACCTGTATACCGTGCGGGTTTTTCAACTTTCAACAATATGTCTTCCAAATTGCGATTAATCAACAATTTCACCTCTTTCTTCAAGTATTTCCTTAATCATTTTTATTTCTTCTTTATGGCCTTTTTCATCATATGGGGTTTCAAGGTAAAAAGGTAACTGTTTTAATTTTGGATGTAACATCATTTCAATCAAGGGGTTTAGTCCTATCTCTCCTTCTCCAATTCCTGCATGTCTATCTTTATTCTCATTAAAAGGTTTCATGCTATCGTTTAGATGAATCCCTTTTAATCTGTCTAGACCTATGCACTTGTCAAACTGATCTAAAACACCATCTAAGTCATTCACAATGTCATATCCTGCACTAAAAACGTGGCAAGAGTCTAAGCAGATACCTATTCTATCTGATTGTGTCACGCCATCAATAATTCGAGCTAGCTCTTCAAAATTCTTCCCGATTTCTGATCCTTTTCCTGACATGGTTTCAAGAAGAATTGTTGAGGTAATGTCTTTTGTAATGACTTGATTCATGATTGATACAATGTGCGCTATTCCTAAATCAACGCCATTACCTGTATGACTTCCTGGATGAAAATTGTAGTAGGGTACTGGAAGTTCTTCCAACCTTTCAAGATCTTCACGGAAAGCGTTCTTTGCAAATTCTCGAACGGAATCTTTATTAGAACTAAAATTATATGTGTATGGTGCATGACATAAAATTGATTGTAATTTTTTTTCTGACACCATCTTCTTAAATTCCTTAACATCTTCTTGGTTCAATGCTTTGATCGCACCACCCCTTGGATTCCTAGGGAAGTACTGAAAAGTGTTGCTATCTATTTCGACAGCCATTTTAGCCGCTGCAGCAAATCCTTTTGCTATGGACAAGTGTGCCCCTATTATTATCATCTTTCGTCTCCTGTTTTGTTTGAATTTTTCTAGGAATTATAATATCATAAATGAAAGTACAAAGCTATTATAGAATGATTGGGAGGTCTTTATGGAACATTTGAAAAAGAGTTACGCATTAAAAGGAGAAACACTCATTAAACAATTGAAAAAACGAGGTATGGAAGGATACTATTGTGAAGACAAAAAAAGCGCATTAGAAAAAATCATATCATTGATTGAGCCAAAATCATCCGTGTCATGGGGTGGGTCTCAAACATTGAATGAGCTTGGCATAAAAGAGCACTTCATCTCCGGGGATTACAAGGTTATTGATCGTGATCCCTGCAAAGGATCTGAGCGAACACTGAAAATGCGCGAAGCCTTTTTTGCAGACTATTATTTGACTAGTTCAAATGCAGTATCCTTGGATGGCATGTTGGTCAACATTGATGGAAGTGGAAATCGAGTTGCTGCCATCAGTTTCGGCCCGAGTCATGTAATTGTTGTAGTTGGCATTAATAAGCTTGTCAAAACCGTTCATGAAGCCATTGACAGGATTAGAAATTTTGCAAGTCCACCAAACTGCATCCGAATTGGTTACCCCACGCCGTGCAGTCAATCGGGTATTTGTATGGATTGTTTAGGGCAAAACTCTATCTGTGGCCAAATACTTGTTACTCGAAATGCACGACCTGAAGGAAGAATTAAAGTAATACTAGTTGGAGAATCTCTTGGCTATTAACGTTTTATATAATATAATACATAAAATAAAACAATTCGATTTAAGAGGTTCCTATGATCCGTGTTGACAAAAAATTCTGGAAGCGATTTGACTTCTTGTTAGTAGCCACCGTTGTAATACTAGCCGTTTTTGGCTTCATTATCATAAAAAGTGCCACAACTAGCTTAACAGGTGGCTCTGAAAGATATGTGTCTAGGCAGGTCCTTGCCTTTGTAGCCGGCTTTTTTGCTATGGTGGTTCTGATTTTTATAGACTATGACGCATATGGTCGCTTATACATTCCCATTTATGTTTTTTGCAACCTGCTCTTGCTAGCCGTTCTAGTTTTTGGTTTTGGAGAGGACCAATGGGGAGCAAGGAGGTGGTTGTCTATAGGACCACTAATTTTCCAACCATCTGAGATCGTAAAATTTGGTTTGATCATTTCTCTTTCTAAATTTATTGACTTGCAGAAAGATGAAATCAATCATCCTCTGACTCTTTTAAAGATTCTGGTTTTTGCTGGTTTACCTATCGGTTTAATTGTTATCCAACCAGATTTTGGAACAGGCATGGTTTTTGTGTTTTTCATTTTAGCAATGTTGTTTACAGCTGGTTTAGACTACAAATATTTTCTTTTGTTCATGGCCATCGGCATCTTAATGATTCCCATACTGGCACTTACTTTGGAAGACTATCAATTAGACCGAATCAGAGTGTTTCTCGACCCAACTCTAGACCCACAAGATACTGGTTATCAAGTCATTCAATCAAAACTCGCAATCGGGTCAGGAATGTTTTATGGTCGTGGCTTGTTTATGGGTGTACAGAACCAGTATGGTTTCTTGCCTGCCAAACAAACCGACTTCATCTTTGCTGTTATTGGAGAGGAATTGGGTTTTGTTGGCGGTTTTTCACTTATACTTGTTTATGCCTTCCTTATGTACCGTTTGGTTCGGATTGCTAAGCATGCCCATGACTTATTCGGTTCACTCATCGTTGTAGGAATAACCGCTATGCTCCTATTTCATATCTTCGAAAATATTGGCATGACTATGGGATTGACGCCGGTAACCGGTCTTCCTTTGCCCTTTATCAGTTATGGTGGAACTTTCATGGTTTTGAATATGATCAGCATTGGTCTTGTTCTCTCTGTTTCAGTCAAAAGAGAAGGACTCGAATTCTAGTTTTGGATGGAACTTTTTTTCGTGTGTTGCGTTTAATCAAGTAAGGTTAACCTTTATTAATCCCCCCAACAAGCTGCAATCTATAATCTTTGGTTGCAGCTTGTTCATTCACTGTGGATACTCTTAGAAAACAACCTTTTTTTTACTTCAAGATAACTTTCAGGAAAAGATGCCTCAAAGGACTTGCCATTCAAATAGTTCATCTTGCCTGCTAATTCTAAAAATTCAACACGGTGCGCATGCAGCATTTGACTGTTCACACCTTGGTATCTTCCACCATACTTCAAGTCTCCAATGATTGGATGATGAATATGTTGTAAATGCGCTCTTATCTGGTGTGTTCTCCCCGTCACAAGATCAACTTCTATTTCAGTAAACCCGCCCTCATTGTAGACGGGTGTAATACGTGTTTTGATTTTCTTTGAATCATCTTTTTTGTTGGAAAACACTTGTGACCGTCTTGATCTTTGATTTCTTTCAAGATAAGCTTCCAAATCGAGGGGTTCTCTCAGGTCCCCCACCACTAACGCTCTATAGGTTTTTCTGATTTTCTTTTCTCGAATGGCTAAGTTAATCATTTGAAGAGCATGAAGCGTCTTAGCTCCAATCACAATGCCTGTCGTGTTTTTGTCCAATCGGTTGCAAAACGCCGGCCTAAAGGTGCTATTAGGATCATAACCACAGTGATCTAACAACATATCCACTAAAGAAACTTGCTTGGTTTGATCTGGTTGGACAGCGATTTTGTCTGGCTTGTTGACCAAAACAATCTGTTCATCTTCATACAGGATTCTTAACTTTTGAAGGGTGGGTTGATGTTTTTTGTCCTGACGATAGAGAGCGATTCTGTCTTCACTTAAGTAAAGTGTGACCCTGTCTTCTTCTTTTAAAATGTAATCTATTCTAGCTCGTTTCCCATTCACTTTGATGTCCTTTTTCCGAATTAGTTTGTACACCAAAGAATGAGGCGCTTTACTTAAAAACTTCCTTACAAATCGATCTAGCCGCTGACTAGATTCATCTTGACCAATCTTAAATTCAACCATTTCTACCTCGCTTTTATACGCTTTGTTTTCTCGCTCAATATGATAACTGTTGAATACGTGAAAGAATTGTGATATATTAAACTTGACAAAAATGAATGGAGTGATATCATTTTGAAGCGACTTATTAATGCCATCAGAGACTTTTTTTATGAAGCCACCGATTATGCGATTATTCTATCCGTCGTCATAGTCATTGCCGTTGTCCTTATATGGAGATTCAATATCTTGTTTACTTTTAGTGTGAATAAAGACCCGATTCAAAGTGATCCATTGCCGCCACCCATACATGGTGAGCTTCCAGACACACCTGACGAGCCTGATGAGCCAATTGATCCAGATGAAGATGAAGATCCTGACCAAACTTTCACCGTTACATTGATCATCCCAGCTGGCAGTTCTGCCTCAACAATAGGAGATCTGTTGGTATCCCACCAACTAGTTGAAGAAAGAAGCATTTTTCTTGAAAGAGTAGTCGAGCTTGGATTGGACACTCGTCTTAAATCAGGTAGCTTTGAAGTGAATTCTGAAATGACATTAGATGATATCATTCACACCATCTCACAATAGACTATTTAATCCTATAACCACAAAAGAAACTAATGCTAGTTTCTTTTTTTTATTTCTAGTAACGATCATTCACGTAATAGTCAATGATCGATTTCTTTGTCTTATCGATAAATATATTTTCTTTTTTCAATGCGTTTAACAGCCACAAGCTCTTAGAATGCAAGACTGCATAATTAAAATCTTTTAAAACAATCTCAAACAGCACATCCTTAAGCTTAGATGATTCCATTTTTATGTAGTAGGCTTCTACATTTTCATATTGCAAGAATCTTAGAAGTCTGAAGGTCGTCTTGTCTTTCTCATTGTAATAATAGTTTGACTCATCCAAAAAGTTTTTGTAATAGACTAGTTGTTTTGATTTATCCCGTTCGCTTTTTGCCAACAGACTATAATACTTGGCCATCATGTTGTAATATTGATAATTGAAGATGCCTTTTTCATAAGAATCAATCTTTTCAAATGGCTTATAACCTGAGTTCACAATGTAATTGTAATTCATTTCAATATACTCTTTTTTTGTGATGTCTTTATTCATTAATTGCACGATTAGTGAGTCTCTGTTTTTAAAAAATTTGGTGAATAGATTCTCTTTTTTTATATATTCTTTCACGATAAACCCTTTCTATTTCTTATGTAAGTAATGATTATACCACATACCATCCACTTAGTCTTTACTTGTAGGGAGTTTTTTTAGCTCAGATTTAGACAGGTATCTATACTCTCCAAGCTTTAATGTCTCATCTAATATCAACTCTCCCATGGCAATCCTCTTTAAATAGATCACCTTTCGTCCAACAGATAGCATCATTCTTTTTACTTGATGATACTTTCCTTCTTGTATGGTGATTGTAAGTTTACATAATGTATTGTCTGAATGGATGATTTGAACATTTGCTGGTAAGCATTGATAGCTGTCTTCCAATTTTACGCCATTTTCCAATCTATTTATTTGATTATTGCTTAATTCTCCATCAATTTCTACATAGTATTTCTTGGTGACTTTTTTGTTCGGCGACAGTAAATTATGAGCCATTTGACCATCATTTGTCAAAATTAGTAAACCTTCCGTATCTTTATCAAGTCTTCCTACAGGGAATAACCTGATATTTTTCAATCTTTCATCTAATATATCAATTACATTTGTTTGTCTGCTCTCCGTAGAAGAGATGACTCCTGGTGGCTTATTCATCATAATATAAGTAAATTCTTCGTAAACAACAGCCTCCCCACGATAGATGACGGTATCTTCTTTTGTATCTACCGAGCTGGATGGATCCTTAGCAACGTCTCCATTAACAAGAACAACCCCATTTTTGATTTCTTTTTTGATTGAACGTCTAGAGCCATAGCCCATATTGGACAAGTATTTATCTATTCTAATTCTTGACATTATTTCATTCTCCACTCCTTTAAATAATGGTTTTTCAATAACCCATCTTTGA
>Ga0334895_1002723_pt1 | contig 14496 bp, 16 predicted proteins | sample GraSluR3_MG_7_FD_207229 | JGI IMG/M metagenome (GOLD analysis project Ga0334895, IMG submission 207229) | Sludge microbial communities from methane-producing bioreactor in Wageningen University, Netherlands - Granular Sludge_31_05-R3 | ecosystem: Engineered > Bioreactor > Anaerobic >... | reverse complement strand
GAAGTATTTGTGTAGCGTGATCGCAAAGATGTTCGGTCCAAGCGTGGTCGCAAGGACGCTGTTCTATTTGGAACTTGTTGGCCAGATTGATTCTGACAAAGTGAATGTCCTGGTCCATTCCAGGAGTATTTTTTCAAAGGATATCCAAAAGCTGAGGAACTCGAAAGAACTAAATTATATTGTCCTTTCCAACGGATTATTATCTGCTGTACAAGGTGTATGGCTGCCGAAAACCGCCCAGGAACAGACCTTCTACTATAAAAATTTACCTTCCCATTCAGATGAGTGGGCTCTGTGCAACACATTTGCTGAAGAATTACTTCGTTTGATATCTGAAAGATGCGATTTAAAGGGTGTACTATCGGCCAATTTTGATTATTGGCAGGATGCTGGCTTTCGTCATGTTTGTGAGAGAACTGCTTATTCCTTTATGGTGCTACGTCGTGAGAACGAAGTTACTAAAAAAGCGGTCAATATGTCCCTGGACCGATATCGGAATGTAGAAATTGGTATTATCGATTTGGCGATGGTCTTCAGTGATTCAGCAAAATTTATGATGGAGACAATCAATTCTGATAAACTAAAATTTGAAAAGATCGTGGTTACTGGTTCGCCGCGGCTTGATTGCGATCAGGATTTTAACTCTGTTAACGAAAACGTAACCAAGACAGATATTGTTTTTTTTACCTATTTGAACGGAAACTATTGTGAAGATCCTCGTAATTTTTGGGAAGTCGTCAAGACAGTTTATGAAATAACTCAGAAAAATAAAAAAAATCTAGTTATAAAATGTAAAAATAAAAGCGATAAAAAAAAGCTGAAAAAGCAATTCTCTGAGTACTTGCTTGATCCCAAATCAGTGGCATGGTCAATAAACGGTACAACTTCACAGTTAACATCAAAAGCAATTTGTGCCATAGCATTTAATTCTACGGTTCTTGTAGAGTTGCTCTCCATGCCGATTCCCTTGGTTGTTCCATTTGTATATATAAACGACGAGGAGAAAAATGATGTCATTCTTCATGAGGCAAAAAAGGCTGAAGATTCCGGTCTTTTCCATGTAGAAAACATCAATAAGCTGAAAGTAATTTTAGAAAAAATATTTCAAAACAGAAATAAATACAACTTTAATGATGATTTAAGATTGAAATTGCTCGATAAGTATGTTGGCTGGAATCCCGGAAAACCCTCGTATCTGCGTGTAGAAAAGGCTATTTTGAGTCATAGGAAAAATTAATGTTTAAAGCTCTGTACGCAGTATCAAGAATCCCCGAATGGAAGGATGTATCACTGCGGTTGTCTGAAAAGTTTTCCATTCAGCCTGTATACTGGATCTGCTCTTCTGCATTTAGGAATGATATTGAATCAACATATCGAGGCATTATTTATCATGAGACTGTGGATGCAAACCGGGGGATATTTCCGGAAGGGGTAATGGTAAAGAACTTTTTATGGAAAAACACAATCCTTGAATATGCTGAATTGGAAAGAGAGTTCTATGTGCTGCTTAACCGGCATGATATAGATGGGTCATTTAGCTATGAAGACAGGAAAAGATTATATTACAGTCAGCTTAACTACTGGCTGAACGTAATCCATAACATGAAAATAGATGTTCTTGTTCTTTCTGAAACCCCCCATGCGATTTCTCATTTTGTTCTTTACACCATATGTAAAAAGCTAAATATCCGAACTCTAATGCTGTCTCTGACTACTTTACCGGGAACCCTTTATGTAAAGGAATCTTTTTCTGATGTTCCAATTATACCTGTTAATAAAAAGGACACTGAAAAGTTGAACCAGGTAATGTCTGTCAACATAAATAAAATACTGAACACTAATGAATCTCCCTGGTACATGATTAAGCAGCGAAAGTTGTTTGTCCGGGCGGGCCTCACAATCAGACTCCAGGCGCTTTTGTCATTATTTCCTTTTCTACTAGAGAAAGTTCGTATTCTGCCCAGAAAACCTTACAATGAATTCTATAAAAAAAGAGGGAAGACGTTTGAAGAATCAGATTATACTCGCAGTGAGTTTGCTCTTAAACGTATGGAACTTCGGAAACGACAGTACAGACTGCGGCAATCCTACAGGGCCCTCTGTGAGACCCCGGATCTGAATAAGCCGTATCTTTATTTCCCGCTCCATTTTCAGCCGGAGCGTTCCTCCTGCCCCGAAGGTTCTGTATATGCAGATCAACAGTTAGTAATACAGATGATTGCAGATAAATTGCCGGACGACACATATTTATATGTAAAAGAACATCCATCGCAATTCCTGATGACCCGTGGGGCCCTTGGCAGGACGCAATATTTTTATGAAGATGTTAAGAAACTGCCGCGGGTTGCACTTGTGGACGATACGTTTTCTTCCCGGCGGTTGATTGAGAATTCACTATCAGTAGTAACCTTGACAGGTACGGCCGGCATGGAGGCTTTGTTCTGTGCAAGACCAGCTTTGGTTTTTGGTTATGCGTGGTACAGGAAAATCCCGGGTGTGTTTTATATTGAAGACCCTCAGGAGCTGGAGTCTGCTCTTGCCCGAATAAAAAGCGGTTTTACGGTAGATACAGATACGGTCCTGAATTACCTTGAGCAGTATAAATCGTGTTTTTTTGCCGGATATGTAACTCGATGGTCCATGAACTCTGTTTCAATCAGTTATGAGGAAAATGTCAATGCGCTGTATCAGGGTATTGCGTCTATTCTATTGTATCTCGGTTATAAGGAGAATCTGAAATAATGTATAGAAATACCTACTCCCCCCCCACCGTAATCGCCGAAATCGGTTGTAACCATAAGGGAGAAATGGACATTGCCAAAGAACTGATCAAGATGGCCGCCATCTTCTGCAAGGCACCGGTGGCAAAGTTCCAGAAACGTACCCCCAGGGAGCTGTTGAGCGAGGAACAGTACAACGCTCCCCATCCCAACCCCATGCATGCCTACGGACAAACCTACGGTGCCCACCGAGAGTACCTGGAGCTTACTGTGGACCAGCATCGGGAACTGATGGACTATTGTAACGAGTTCGGCGTTGTGTACAGCTCTTCCGTATGGGACATGACTTCCGCACGGGAGATTGCATCCCTTGATCCGAAACTGATCAAGGTGCCCTCCGCCATGAATAACTACACGGCAATGCTGGAATACCTCTGTGATGACTACGGCGGGCAGATCCATATCTCCACGGGTATGTCAACCACCGAAGAGGTCGACGATATGGTCGCCTTGTTCGAAAAAAAAGGACGCGCGAAGGACCTGGTCCTCTACGCCTGTACCTCCGGTTACCCGGTACCTTTCGAGGACGTCAAGCTTTTGGATATTCCGGACCTTATACAGCGCTACGGCGGACGTGTAGGGGACATCGGCTTCTCCGGGCATCATCTGGGTATCGCCATCGATGTGGCTGCCTATGCTCTGGGGGCAACGTGGATCGAGCGCCATTTTACCCTGGATCGTACCTGGAAGGGGACCGACCATGCAGCATCCCTGGAGCCCGACGGTCTCCGGCGGCTGGTTCGCGATCTGAATGCGACGTATAAGTCCATGGGGCGGAAGGACGGCGGCCTTCTGGACATCGAGGTAGAACAGCGGGAAAAACTCAAATGGAGGGCACGCTAGGCGTGGCTGTCGCGTTTATCCCGGTCCGGGGGGGGAGCAAGTCGATCCCCTTGAAGAACATAAAACCTTTCTGCGGAAAACCCCTTGTCTACTGGAACCTCGAGGCTCTTGAGCATGCCGACGGGGTTGATCGTGTTGTAGTTGCCACCGATTCCGACGCGATTGAACAGGCTGTTGCCGGTTTCGGATTTTCGAAGTTGGAGGTCTACCGCAGGAAGGCCGCCAACGCAACGGATACAGCCTCTACCGAAGCGGTAATGCTGGAGTATCTCGAAGTCCATCCGCTGAAAAGTGAGGAGCTGTTCATTCTTGTGCAGGCCACCTCTCCTCTGACCCGCACGGAGGACTTTGCCTGTGCACTGGAGTACTTCCGGACTTCAGACTGCGACAGTCTCCTCTCCTGCGTGCGTACAAAGCGTTTCTTCTGGCGGGAAGACGGTACTCCCCTCAACTATGATTACCGGAATCGCCCCCGCAGGCAGGATTTCGACGGACTTTTAATGGAGAACGGGGCCTTCTACATCAACCGTGCCGGCAATATCCTGCGGGACAAAAACCGGCTTTCCGGAAAGATCGCCGTGTATGAAATGCCGGAATTTACCTCTGTGGAAATCGACGAGCCCGACGACTGGATCATCGCCGAGTCCGTAATGCACAGGCACTCTCCCGAACGGCTTTCAGAGGAAAAGCCGGAGCTTAAACTTTTTCTGAGCGACGTAGACGGCACCCTTACCGATGCGGGCATGTACTATGATCAGGACGGTGGAGAATGGAAAAAGTTCAACACCCACGACGGCAAGGGTTTCGAGCTGCTGCGCAGCAGGGGCATAAAAACCGGAATCCTGACCAGCGAAAACACGACGATCGTGGAACGCCGCGCCAACAAGCTTCAGGTGGATTTTCTGGTGCAGGATGTATCCGCCGGAGGTAAACTGAAAACAGCGGAAGAGCTCTGTAAAAAACTCGGGATCTCTCTCTCATCTGTCGCCTATATCGGGGATGATATAAACTGCGCGGAGCTCCTCGGGGCCGTGGGCTTTGCGGCCTGCCCGGCCGATGCGCTGCCTGCGGTAAAACGGATTCCCGGTATCCGGGTACTTTCCCTTCCCGGTGGGCACGGCGCGGTGCGGGAGTTTATCGATCTGCTTCTGGACGGGACGGATGCGTAAGGATAGGAATGGGGACCGGACAGTAGAATCGCCCCTTGCAGCCTGCGCGGAATATCTGGTATCGGAGAACCGCAATTCCGATCTCCCCGTGGCGGAGCGGCTTAAAATACAGAAAAAGACCTTCTACGGGAAGGTCCTGGGGCGGCTGTTTTTCTTCCGCTGGCCCGGAGCCCTTCTTTTTCTTATTTTTTCCATCTCCCGGCGGGAACGGGTGCGGCAGTACCGCGGCATGGTTCTGGCGGACCACTCCAGCAGGGTAATCGACCATGCCCTCGCCAGGGCCTGGGGCAGGGACTACAAAAATGAGCGGGAGCAGTTCGCAACAAGCAGGGCCTCCCTGGCCGGAGTGTACCTCGCCCTTTTGCGGCATCACGGGTATCTTAAGGAAGCCTTCCGGGCGGCGAATGTACAGCATGTAACGGAATACATACGTCTGGTGCGGCTGTTTCATTTTTATCTTGTCTGGAAGGCCTGGTTTAAGAAAAACCGCCCCACAGCGGTCCTGATCGCCCGCACCAATGATCAGAACAGGCTTGCCCTGGGAGTCGTTGCCCAGGAAGAGGGGCTTCCCCTGGGGGCTTTTACAGTAGCCCGGGTTACCCTTCAGCGCCAGCTTCCCTTTTCCGTACATACGGCTTTCTGCTGGACTTCCCGGCAGGCCCGTGAATATAAAGCTGCAGGGGTGTCTGCGCTACGTATGCCGGTCCCGGTACTGAAGAATAGTAAGCTTCCTGTCCCGGAGCCGGGAAAGGGTCGCTACGGACTGCTCCTGAACGCCAAGATCGATACGGAAAAACTCGATGCATGGCTGGAGGAGCTTTTTCGCCTTCAAGGCATAGACAACCTCCACATCCGTCCTCATCCAGGATTCAATGAAGAAAAACTCTCCCGGATCTCCAGGGGAAAAATCTGTGACTGGCGTCAGCCCCTGTCGGAATACCTTAAAGAACTTGACCTGGCTTTTGCGGTGAACTCCCATGCTGTTATCGACGCCCTGTTACATGGCATACCGGTAGTCTATCTTGGGGGACTGGACCCTTACGAATACGACCTTCACGGATACGTTAAAGACGGTATTGTAATTCCCTGGGAAGAGGTAAAGGAGTTTCCCGCCTCTGTAGACGCTTTCTATTCATCCAGGGGATTCAGGGAACGCTGGAATACCGATGAATTTGAAACATCTCCCCGGGCGGAACAGGAAGCCGTCAAAGAACTCGCCGGAGGCTCCCTTAGGTGAAATCAGCTCGACTCGTCAGGCATTCTATTGAAAGATTACTGGATTTTATCAGGCGGGATATGCTCAGGAAAAAGGGCAAACGCCGCCATATTCATCCCCGCCTGGGGGTGGAGGGATTTTTCAGGGAACTGAATAACCGGGACGTCAGGTATTCCGTACTGCGCTGGTTTGAATCCCTGCCGAGGGTGGAAGCGGGGGAAGACATCGACCTTCTGGTGGCCGATGAAGATCTTGCTAAAATGGACGATCTTTTCCGGGGATCCCGCTCCTGGGGAACCCCCTGCGATATCTATACCGCAAGCGGTCTTCCGGGGAGCTCCTTCCGGGGGATAGCCTATTTTCCGGAGCACCTGGCCCTGGATCTCCTTGAAACCGCGGTATGGCAGAACGATCTTGTCCGGGTACCTGATGCGAAGCGGCACTGCCTCTCCATGATCTACCATGTTCTCTACCACAAGGGCTATGACGCGGGGCTGCCCTCGGAGCTTGCGAAGGAACATGGGCGGAGCGTACCGGAACCTGCTTCAGTCGATCATGATTACGCGGACGTCCTTACCCGCTGTGCCAGTGCGGCAGGGCTTGATCTTCCACCCCTGACCCTTGAGGACCTGGACGGTTTTCTGGATGAACAGGGGTGGCAGCCCTCCAGGGACGCGCTGGAAAAACTCTCCGCCCGGAACCTCTGGGTGCATGACAGGTTCTTTGCGGATATCCCCGGTATGGAGCATCACTGGCGGGGTTTCTCGGTGTTCATTGTCCGGGAACGCGGTATGCAGTACCTGGATCTGGTTAGAACCATGCTCTTCGATGCGGGCTTTGAAATTCTCCTTGACCGGCCACTGGAGGGTCCCGCACGGGAGAACGCCGCCAGAACCCTGCGGGGGGGTAACTGGAACCGGGGCCCCTGGCCGGTAAGCGGAGGAGTTCCCGCCCACTGTATTGCCGTAAACGACAGTTTTGTCCTGGAGCCTTCCGATAAACTGATCGCAAAACACAAGGGACTTGCCAACAGCCGGTTGTGGGACACGAAAATCCGAATCAGGGACGCCGTAAACGCCCTGCAGCCCCGTTCCGCTCAGTGCAATATTCTCCATTCCGCGGATAATCCCCGGCAGGGACTGGAATACCTGCAAACGGCTTTGCCGGATGTTTCCGTTGAACAGATCGACCGGCGCCTCAAAGAGATCCACGGGTCTGTCAGTATCCCTTTTAGAATTGTCGGGCACCAGAACGGCTATTCCAGGAGGGCCAGGGTCTCCCTCGTTGAGTACGGCGACGCTCAGGCGATTGCCAAGGTTTACCGGCCCGGGCGGGAACGTTTTATGGAACGTGAAATACTGGCCAGGGAGCTGGGCCGTGAACTGCCGGAAACAGTCCCGGTGCTGGAAAAAGGCCCGTCCTGGTTTGTCATGCCCCGGTACCGGGATGTGTTGAACCGCGACAGGCTGCTTCCTCTGGGGATTATAAAACGGGTAAGGGCCGTCCTGCTGCATTACCTCAGGGCAGGGTACGAGCTTATAGATTTTAAACCGAAAAACCTGATTCTGGATGCTGAAGAAGGACTCAAGGTTATCGATTTTGAGTTTATGCAGCCGACAGAGAACCCGGAGGAGACAAACAAAACAGGGAGCTCTCAGTCCCTGAAAGGGAACTACTGCTGGTACCGGGTACCCCCCGGCTTTTCCGGGGATCTTCCGGTTATGACTGCAAGCCGCAGAAACAACTATTATCGTTTCTGGTTTTCCGCTACAGCCCTTCCCAGGTTCTGTGTCGTACGGGATTATCCAGTACCCCTGTTGGCGCTTATCAGGGTGTTCTTTATTCTTCCCGCCTGGGCCATGAGGACGGTACGGAAAAACCGGGGCCGTATCAGGGAAGGCCGGCGGGCATTCAGGTCGAGGATTATTGCTTTAGGGAAAAAGATACTGGGATATAGTCAATGAAGAAGGTATCTGCTGTAAGTATGGGAATTGTCCTGTGTTCCGCGCTTTACGCGGCGGACTTCGGTTTTTCCTGGAAAAACGAATGGGGATGGGTCGATAACTTCCATGATGAGTATAATCTATCCATAGATTCGCTTGAGCTGGGAATTCACGCGGATATTGATGAGTACAATTCCCTGTATTCAGAACTGGGAAAAAAGGATTCTGGCAGCCTGGATATGGGTGCGGAATGGAATAAAGTAATAATTGCCACCGATATCGGCGGATACCTTGGATTTTCCGGCGTACATCTGATACTGGAAAACGGGTATGACGAACACGGCGGTACGCAGGAATACTCGGATTTCGGCCTGGTCGGTTATGCCGGTATAGGGACAGAGATGGCTGATCTGCAGAAAGACTGGGGGGCCGGTTTGACTGTTACCTCCGGTGTTTTCCAGGCGTCCATCGCCTCATCGTGGAACCTCGGCGTCGACAGCCTTGACGGGGCTGTCGTGAATGCCGATTCCGGGCGTCAGGTTCAGTTTTTTGCCGGAGCTGTAGATATGCTTCCGGGTCTCTCTTTTGAGGCCGGCCTACGGCTTGACCCTGATCGCAGAGGTACAACCCTTGTCTGCGACGCCGCTTACCGGATAACGCTCAAGGAATCAGTGATGACCTTCGGCGGTTCCATGGCTCATACGAATCTTGAAGGAACCGATTTTACCGATATTTACGGGATTCACACTCCTGTTTTTGAAACGGTTTTCGGGCTTGGCGCGGAAATCAGGAAGGTCCTTAACAATAATACCGAACTCTACGCGTCTGTTTCCTATAAGGGAGATGAACTTGAAGCTGTGCGGGCGCTGGGAGGCGGTGCGGGAATCAGTCATGGCGGGATCGGGGCGGAAGCCGCCGCAAGTTATCATATGACCCTTTCCGCCGGAGACCCGATGTTTGAGGGACTCGATCTTTCCGTCTTTGCGATTATCGGTATTGCCGAATTTACCCTTGGCTATGCATTTACCGATGGATACGGCTGGAGCAGCAACTCCATTGCTCCCATGACGGCCGTCGGCGGGGCCTACGTGAATTTTACATCGGAATTCTGAAAAACATTATGCGAAGTCTAATTCTGGTGTCGGTGCTGATTCTCTCCTCCTGTTTCTATTCCCACGAGACGGGTATACGCCCGATCAACGTGTCCGATCCTGTTGCCCACGACAGCGACGATCCGGCCATATGGATTGATTCAGCAACACCTGGAAACAGCCTTATCCTCGGTACCGACAAAAGCAGCGACGGGGCGTTATATGTCTACGACATTCAGGGAAATGAAATACCGGGCCTGACAGTTTCCGGTCTTGATACGCCGAATAATGTGGATGTGGAGTATGGCCTGGATCCATCAGGGTTTGACTATGATATTGCCGTTGTTACCGAACGGGGGCGTCAGCAGCTGCGGATCTACAGTCTGCCGGGTATGGTTCCCATCGATAATGGCGGTATTCCCATGTTCCTTGGGGAATCCAATCGTAATTGTATGGGGATTTCGTTATATAAACGCCCCGGTGACGGTGAAATTTTTGCCGTCGTCAGCAGAAACGGCGGCCCCTCCGGCAGCTATCTGTGGCAGTATCGGCTTGATGTAGATGGTTCCGGAATAGTATCCGCGGCTCATGTACGCTCCTTCGGCCTCTTCAGCGACAGGTCCCAGATAGAGAGCGTCGCCGTGGATGATGAACTGGGGTTCATCTATTATTCCGACGAACTGGCTGGGGTCAGAAAATACCACGCGGACCCGGATCATCCCGATGCGGATATTCAGCTTGCCCTTCTCGGGCCACGAGACTTTACCCGGGAATCAGAAGGTATTTCCGTCTATGATCTGGGCGATGGTACCGGGTATATTATTGTCTCCGACCAGAAAGGGAACAGCTTCAATATGTATCCCAGAGAAGGCACAACGGCAAATGCACATGAGCATCCCTTGATAAAGAGGGTTGATGTACGTGCGGAAGACAGCGACGGCAACGAAATCGCGAGTACAGCGGCATTCCCCCTGTATCCCGGCGGTCTGTTTGTCGCAATGTCCACCGACAGGACCTTCCATTATTACGCCTGGGACCAGATAGCGAATGCACCGGGAGAAATCCTTCGCAGTTTCTCTGACTAAAAATTGATAACAAAGGATAGAACCAATGCACAGCACCCATCCCCGGGTTTCAGTAATAATCCCCACCTACAAACGGCCGGTCGAGCTCAAACGGGCACTGGACAGCGTACTGCTCCAGGATTATACGGATTACGAGATTCTGGTAATTGACGACAACCCGCCGCAAAGCGAAACCCGAAGGGCCACAGAAGAGCTGATCTCCTCACTTGAGGGACCGATAGTACACATAAAGAATAAAGAGTCCCTGGGGGGCGCCGGGGCGCGAAACGAGGGCATTCGGCAGGCAAAGGGTGATTTAATTGCTTTTCTGGACGACGACGATCAGTGGCTTGCCGGCAAGCTCAAGGCCCAGGTAGAGCTTCTTGATTCACTGGACGAGTCGGTCTGCAGTGTGGACACCGGCTTTTACGAGGTGGACGAAACAAAGGATACCAGAAAAATCGTGGAACCTGCCCTGCGCGGGGCCATTTTTGACGAGCTTCTGGTCAAGCATAAGGGAAGGGCTCCAAAACTCTCCACAATGCTCTGCCGTGCCGCAGCCCTCTGGGAAGTCGGCATGTTCGACCCGGAACTGCCCGCACGGCAGGACCTCGACCTCTACCTGCGCCTCGCCAGGAAATATACCTTCGAATATATAAAAGAACCCCTGGCGGTAAAATATATTCACTCCTCAGGCCGTATTACCGGAAATGTGCAGAGCAAAATCCGCGCCTTCGACCTTTTTTATAAAAAGTACCGTGACGACTTCAGCTCCCGCCCCCGCCTGCACCGCATCTTCCTCCGCAAGCAGGCCCTGTGGCTGCTTGTTGCCCGCCAGTACCGGCGGGGCCTTGCAAGCCTGCTGCGGAGCATTGTGCCGGTATGTTCGGGAAATAAGAAACAAAGATCAACAGGATCACAAGGATAATAATATTCGCTACCGAGACACCGGGCTCACCGAGATATTTATTTTCTGAAAAAGAAATCGGGCGCCTATTCCTCTGTGTTCCCTAAGTGACCTCAGCGGCTCGGTGGCCTTCTTCCTTCCCCAATTCTTGTTCCGAAAATTTTACTTGGTAGAGAATTCCATATGTGCTTTGTCATAGGAACCCTGGAGCCCCGAGATTTTATTATTGATTGCAAGAAAAGAATAGATGTATATTGTTTGATAGAGTAACACATGATCAGGAATCGAAATGAAATCTATTCATTGCTCGCCTCCTTGAACGAAGCTATGCGTCAACTTGGTGTTAAACGGATAGGAGTTTTTGGATCATTCGAGCGTGAGGAAAATAACGAGCTTAGCGATATCGATCTTGTCGTAGAATTTGTTGAGGGCAAGAAAAACTACAGTGCATTTTATGCGCTTGCTGAATTACTGGAAAAACAGATGGGAAGGAAGGTTGATTTACTGACCATAGAAAGTATTAGTCCATATTTTCGTGAAGAAATAGAAAAAGAAATTAACTACCATGAAGTCGCCGCTTAGTTACATACAACATATCTTAGATGAGATTAGCTTCATACAGAAAAGTATAGCTGAAAATGATCTTTCCAAAGCTGGATTTCTCCATAACGACGCTTATAAACGCGCTTTTACCCGCAGCCTCGAAATTATCGGAGAAGCAGTAAAAAACCTGCCCAGTGAATTTTATAAGCAGAACCCTTTAATTCCCTGGAAACAAATGGCAGGAATGAGGGACCGTTTAATTCACGCTTATTTTGCAGTAGATTATGAATTGGTCTGGGATGTGGTAATCAACCATCTACCGGACCTCAAAAAGGAACTGGAGAAACTTATCCGATAATTATCTGTCTTAAATTCCTCAAAACTCTGTGCTCTTCGTGTCTCGGTTGCCTGCTTCTTTATCCTGTTCATCCTCCCCATCTGTGTTCCATACTCTTCCATGTTATACGCAACAGTCATAAAAACTTTTTTCCGCTTACCGAATAGAGTGCCTCGATATGTATTCCAGCGCTGCATGAGTTAAAAAAGCTGATCTGCTTTCACGTTCCATGCTGGCATAATTGTCGATTTTCGAGAGCACTTTTTCCGGAATGGTAATGTTAATCCGTTTTATGTTCTCGGATAATTTATCCATATTAATGTTGCAGAGCATCCAGATATAATCCGGATTATTGTGTATGGCCTTCAGGTCTTCAATTTTTGAAGGAGTGGGAATGACTTCATCATCCATAAGTAGTCCTTCTATGTGGGTCAGAATAGCTTCTTCGGCATTGTTCACCGCTTCATCGATTGTGGAACCGGCGGAAAAACAGCCTGGCAAATCAGGTACTGTAACGCCGTAATCCGAGGATGGATCTTTCTCGATAAAAACAGGATATCTCATATGTATTCCTTCCAGTCTATTCCGGCTTGTCTAAATATGTTCTTTGTTGTACCCAGGGGCAGATCACTCTTCGGATGAGGAACCGTAACCTTGCCCTTTTTTGTATCGTGTTTAAACTGATGATGAGAACCTCTGATATTGTGAATGTACCAGCCATCACTTTTTAGTATCTTTATTATCTCGGAGCTTCTCACTAATTAAAAATACACACGATGTGTATACTTGTCAAATCTTTTATCAGAACTCCGAACTCTTCGTGCCCCCAGCGGCTCCGTGGCTTTCTTCCTTCCCCGAACTCTAATCCTTCCCATCCTCCCTTATCTGTGTTCCATACTCCTTCCGAGATTCTCTGTGTTCTCAGAGTCTCCGTGGTTTTCCTCCCCATCCTTGTTCCAAATTCCACCCCCTTTCATGTATACTCTACTCCATGATCATCGAACTTTTTTAATTGTCAGGCAATAAATTGTGATATGTCGCCAGTGCTTTCTGAATAAAGTATTTCAGGATCCAGATCTGCGCCATTAGACCATTCAATGGAATCGAATTTAACATGGACAGATTTAAACTTGGATTCATCCTTAAGCTCTGAAAAAATACCATGATCGAGATATGGATAGACGTCAAAAATACGCTGTTCATCGTTTTCAAATGTTAAGAGCAATTTATATTCAGGTAAGGGTTCCACGCGTTTAATTCCCAGATACATATATAACTCCTTATCGCAACGGTTCGATTTTATAAGGAATCTCTCCATTCTGAGCTAACTCCCAATTTGCCAATAATTCTTCTTGATGTAATTCTGCCCACGCTTCAATCAGTTTTATTTGTTTCTTGGAGAGGTTGCCTTCCGACATCTCACAGGAATTAATATTAAAGATGCCCTTGCAATCCTGGTAATACGCATGAAAATGCGGAGGATTATGTTCCTTCTTGCCGAGATACATTCTGATCACAATTCCAAAAAACATTGAGATTGTAGGCATATAAATAATATATATCTCTTACGGGATTCTGTCTATTTTAGCCGCAAACTCGAACAAGTTACCGTGTCTGATCATTCTTCAACCCCAGTGCACTCCGTGCTCCCGGCATCTCGGTGGCATTCTACCTTCCCCATCCCTGTTCCAAATTCCACCCCCTTTCATGTATACTCTACCCCATGATCATCGAACTCATCGGGCTACCCGGCTGCGGTAAATCCCATATTTCCGCTCTGCTTGCAGAACGCCTGCGCAGCGCCGGTATTCCTGTTTCGGAACCCTCCCGCCGAATCGGCCACAGCAGAACACTGCCCCGCCTGGCCGCCAAATCCGTCTGTGCTCTTGCCTTTCTGCTGCTGCACCCCATCCGCACATCCCGCACCGCCGTCGCGCTGGTGCGTACCCGCCAGACCTCCCCGAAAAACCTTGCAAAATCCCTGTTCAACCTCCTCTTTGTCCGCGGTCTGCTTGTCCTGTTCGCGCGGAAAAACCGCGCCGTACTTCTTGACCAGGGCCTCGTCCAGGGCTGTGCATCGGTGCATTTTTCCGCTTCCCGTCAGCTGCCCGCTAATTTTTTTGCCTCCCTGCCGGTGCCGGACCTGGTGCTGCGCATCCGGCCCGATCGCGAAACCATAATCCGGCGACTTGGCGAACGGGTTACAGGCGCAGGGAGTCGTGTGGAGGCGGATCCCGCCGCGCAGCTTTCCCGCTACGCCGAGGCCCTGGAATCCCTGTCGGACAGACCGCCTCTTATAACTGCACGGATAATCGAGATGGGGAACAACGGGGACAGTAAAATGCTTGATGAAGAGCTGGATGCTGTTGTTGAGAAGCTCGTACAAATGTACACGCCTTCCAGGTAAGCAAAAATCCTTTATGCCGTCTCTTTCAGCTTTCCGGAAAGATATTTATGTAGAACCATGGATACCAATGTCTGATACGGGATCCCCTCTTCAAGGGCGCGAATCTTCAGGTTCTTGAGATCTCGTTCGGATATACGGATGTTCATCCGTTTGTCCTTTTTGAGAGTCGCTTGTGCCCGTTGCATAGCGTCGCTTA
>Ga0334895_1002711_pt1 | contig 14545 bp, 16 predicted proteins | sample GraSluR3_MG_7_FD_207229 | JGI IMG/M metagenome (GOLD analysis project Ga0334895, IMG submission 207229) | Sludge microbial communities from methane-producing bioreactor in Wageningen University, Netherlands - Granular Sludge_31_05-R3 | ecosystem: Engineered > Bioreactor > Anaerobic >... | reverse complement strand
AATGACCTGCTATTCATTGGACACGACAGAAGTGAATATACCCTGACAACGCATTTCCGATTGAACGAGAACCCGGATGCCATTGGCGGAGTGGGCGTCTTTTTTGAGACGGTCCTGAACGGGGACAACGCCAACCGCGACACGGGGTATATCTTGCAGTTTGACAGAGGATACAGCGAGATCGTCATACGAAAGAGAGTGGAGGGAAACGAGAGCTCAAGTCAGGGGGGAGAGATACTGGCACGAATTGGTAACAGAAGCACCTCTACAATAAAGAATGAAAACATACCAATTAGAAACGATATTGAGTGGTGGGAAGCGGAAAAGGAACTGTCGATAACAGTTCGGGAAAGCGGAACTCCTGGGATAAAGCTGCTTACAATATCCCTTGATGGAGAGGTTCTGCTGAGCGATTTCGAGATCAATAGTGACATACAAGCCGCCAATAACCACACAGGGTTCAGGACGTGGAACAGCTCTCCCGCAACAATCTATGATCTGACCATCGAATAGCTTGCATCTTGGGCATGCAGTCCCATCGCAAAGGCCACGTGGGGACGGTAGCGCTTGCGCGTCACCAGCTATCGCCCACGAGCCCCGCCGCCAGCAACGCTGCCCCCAACAACCCCGCGGGGCTCTGACAGGAGGCCTGAATGCCCGACCGAACGACCAACGACACCCTCGCCGTCATCCGCCGCCGCCGCAGCGTCCGATCCTACACCGCCATCCAGATCACGGACGAAGAGCTCGATACGATTGTGGAGGCGGGCAGGTATGCCCCCAGCGCAGGGGGGCAGGCCTGGCACTTCACGGTAGTGCAGAACAAGAAACTCCTCGCCGAACTCAACGCAGCAGCCAAGGCCGTCGCCAAGCATGCGGGCGGCTTGATGGCGGCGCTGGCAACGAACGAGACCTACGACTGCCTGCATGGCGCCCCGACGCTGATCGTGGTGTCGGGCGATGAACAGAGCCCCTCTCCCCAGGTAGATTGCGCCGCCGCCACGGAGAACATGCTCATCGCCGCCGAGTCGTTGGGATTGGGGGCGTGCTGGCTGTTCTTTATCACGCTAGCCTTTGGCTCGCCACGGGCGGCCGAGCTCCGCCAAGCCCTGGAGATTCCCGAGGGCTACCGGCCCTACGCGGCCGCGGTCTTTGGGCACCAGAGCGGGGACGCAGCGGATGCGTCCTCGCGGAAGGCCAACATCGTCTCGTACATCCGCTAGGTGGAGCGTGGCGGCCCCGTAGGTCCGCTGTCGGGTAAGGCGCAGGAATCCATAGCAATAGACAAGGGCCGGCATGAAGAGGTTGATCTTGGTGTGCGGGCCGAATGGGGTGGGGAAAACGACGGCATGCCAGAGGCTGCTGGAGGCTCTGCCCCGCTCGGCATACATCGATAGCGACTGGTGTAGGATGATGAACCCTTTTGCTTTTGATGCGGCGACCACAGAGATCATCATAGCCAACATCGCGGCCTTGATGAGGAACTATTTTCGCAGCCCGGTCACAGAGAACGTCATCTTTTCCTACGGCTTTCACGGGCCGCGTCAGCGTATCTTTCAAGGGGTGCGCCATGATCTCGACATGAGCGGCGTCGCGTACCAGTTCTGCCCGATCCTGCTAGAGTGCTCCCTGCAGGAACAGCGGCGCCGCCTGATGGCCAGCGGAAGGGACAGCGCCCGTATCGAGCGCGCCATACGGAACACGCGGCACGTCTATAGCGCGTGCGCCTACCCCGCTGTTGATACGACCGACTTGACCGTACCACAGACAGTGGAAGGAATCCTGCTGCTTCTGGCGGATTACTATGGAGATCAGCGTTCGGCCGTGCCTTCCGAGAACGGGCCGGGCGAGGGGACAGACAGGTCATGAGCGGGCTTGCCAAGAAACAGGCCGCCACCCGCCCCACAGGCATCGCTGCGGCAGCGCACCTGTGGGACCGCAATGCACATCCCATCGACTCTCACGACAAGGAGGCCCGTCAGCCATGAACCTTGAAAAAGTGATGGCCCACCTGGAGTCGCATGGTAGCCTGGATACGCGACCATCGCTACGCTCTATTCCACCACGCCCGATGACGAGATCGACCTGGCAGCGGGGCATGCCTTGCTGGGCGAGATCGCCAAGACCATACATGACCAGTCCCCACACATCCAGAACGCCATGAACAACCTGCTGATCACCGCAGGGATCCGGGTGGCGCCCTTGTTCGAGCAGGCGATGGCCGTCGAGCCCGTCGTCGCAGCGAACAACTGCAACACCCAGACGGCGGCCGAATACCTGGAAAAGTACGCCGCCCAGAAAAAGATCGGCACCAAGATCAAGAACCCGAATCGGTAGGTCGCAGTCGGCAGAGCAGTCACAGCGTGAGGTTGCCCGACGTTTGGAGTCCAGCGGCCCGTGTGCTATAATGCTGGCTGGACGAGATATTGCGTGAAAAAGGGTGAACCACATGGCTTTGACCAAGCGCGAAAAGATCAGCGTGGTGGAGGATTTCCACCGGCACGAGACCGATACCGGCTCGCCGGAGGTTCAGATCGCCCTATTGAGCAAGCGGATCGCTAGGCTGACCGAGCATCTCAAGGAGCACAAGGGCGACGAGCATTCGCGCCGCGGTCTGATCAAGCTGGTTGGCCAGCGCCGACGGCATCTGAGCTATTTGCGACGCGAGGACGAGGAACGATACCGAGACATCGTTAGCCGCCTCGGGCTCCGCCGCTAGCGAGATCGGTGGTTCGCAGCAACATGGTCGGGTGAAATAGGTGGAACCCGTTTCCACCTATTCGTCTTTTTTGGAGGCGAGCATTGGGCTCGCCCAACGCTCACGAGGTGGCGGTCGAGTTGCGCAGGAATTGGGGCATGCGCCTCAGATAGCATGCGGCCCATGCCCCAGTCCCTGACGATTCGATCGCCCTCCTCGGAGCAGACCCTAGGAGGGTGTAGCGTGTACGATCCAAGACAATTCACAGCCAAGCTTGGCGATGAGGAGATCATCGTCGAGACGGGCCGCCTCGCCTTTCAGGCTGGCGGCGCGGTGACGGTGCGCCACGGCGATTCGATGGTGCTGGTGACGGCCACAGCGACCAAAGAGCCGCGCCCGGGCGTCGACTTTTTCCCTCTGACGGTTGACGTCGAGGAGCGGCGCTCATCTGCGGGCAAGATCCCTGGCGGCTTTTTCAAGCGTGAGGGGCGCCCGTCGACTGAGGCGATCCTGCTCTGCCGCCTGATCGACCGCCCGTTGCGCCCGCTGTTCCCCGACGGGTACCGCAATGATGTGCAGGTGGTGGTGACGCCGCTGTCGGCGGATACCGAGCATCACCTCGATATCATCGCCATGATCGGCGCCTCGGCGGCGCTGTCCGTCTCGGACATTCCGTTCGACGGGCCGATCGGTGCTGTGCGCGTCGGCTATGCCGACGGCCAATACCTGATCCATCCCAGCAGCGCGCAGATCGCCAAGAGCGAGCTCGACCTGGTCCTGGCGGGCACCGAGGACTCGGTCTCGATGATCGAGGTCGGCGCCAACGAGGTCTCGGAGGAGATCCTCCTTGAGGCGATGCGGCGCGGTCACGCGGCGATCCAGGATGTGATCGCCATGCAAAAGCGGATGGCGGCCAGCGTGGGCAAGCCCAAGAACGCGGGCGTCCGCGTGATGCTCGATCCCGAACTGCTCGATCAAGTGGATTCTCTAGCCCGTCAGCGCCTAGAAGAGCTGGTCGCCGCGAGCCTGAGCCGCGAAGAGCGGCGCCAGGCCGAGGACGAGCTGCTGGCCAAAGTGATCGAAGAGCTGGGCGATGAGGTCGAAAAGGGTGACGCCAAAGAGGCCTACGAGATCGTCTTTAAAAAGGCCATGCGCCGCCGCATCCTGAACACGGGCATTCGCATCGATGGGCGTGATCTGCACACCATCCGCGAGCTACACGCCGAGGTGGGCCTGTTGCCCCGTACGCACGGGTCGGGCCTGTTCAGCCGTGGCGAGACCCAAGCGCTCACGACGGCGACATTGGGGACGGCCTCGGATGAGCAAGAGATCGAGTACCTGGTTGGCAACGAGGGCTCTCGCCGCTACATCCACCACTATAACTTTCCTCCGTACAGCACGGGCGAGGCTTACCCCCTCCGTGGGCCGCGTCGTCGGTCCATTGGGCACGGGGCATTGGCCGAGCGTGCCCTGGAGTACATGATCCCGTCCGAGGACGAGTTCCCCTACACCATTCGTACGGTGTCGGAAGTGCTCTCCTCCAACGGTTCCACCTCCATGGCCAGCACCTGCGCATCGACGTTGGCGCTGATGGACGCAGGCGTGCCGATCAAGCGGCCTGTCGCCGGCATCGCCATGGGCGTCATCACCGAGGACGACAAGTGGGCCGTGCTCACCGATATCCAGGGCCTTGAGGACCATCTGGGCGACATGGATTTCAAGGTAGCAGGGACCGCCCGCGGCATCACGGCTGTGCAGCTTGATATCAAGATCGGTGGCTTGCGCTGGGAGATCATCGAGGAAACCCTCGGGCGGGCACGCCAGGCCAGGTTGCAGATTCTCGAGGCCATGCTGGCAGCGCTTCCCGAGCCCAGGTCCGAGCTCTCGCCCTATGCGCCCCAGATCCACACGCTGAAAATTCCGGTGGAAAAGATCGGCGCTTTGATTGGGCCCGGTGGCAAGAACATCCGGGGCATCATCGAGGACACCGGCGTCACCATTGACGTCGACGACGATGGTACGGTCAAGGTCGGCTCGGCCGACGGCGCCAGCGCCCGGGCCGCCATCGAGCGCATCGAGGGATTGACGGCCGAGGCCGAAATCGGGCGCATCTACACCGGCAGGGTGGTGCGCACCACCGACTTTGGCGCGTTCGTCGAGATATTGCCCGGCCAGGACGGCCTGGTGCATATCTCGCAGTTGGCGGACTATCGCATAGAAAAGGTCGAGGATGTCGCCCGCGTGGGCGAGGAACTCACCGTCATGGTCGTGGATGTCGACGGCCAAGGGCGTATCCGCCTCTCGAGGCAGGCCGTGCTCCAGGGGTGGACGGTCGAAGAGGCTCGCGAGAACGATCGTCCGCCGCGCAGCTCGGGCGGGGATCGCCGCGGCGCACCACGCGGTAGGCGATAGCAGCATCGGCTCAAGCACACGGGCTCTCGCGTTGAGAGCCCGTGTGTCTAGTGGATACCGAGCATCGTGGAAGAAACCACATCACAGACCACACCCCAAAAGAGCTCCCTCTTGCGCGAGTTTGCCGAGGCGTTGCTACCAGCTCTGGTGATCGTCCTGGTGATCAACACCTTTGTCGCGCAGGCAACCCGCGTCGACGGTCACAGCATGACGCCCAACCTCCTGGATGGCGAGCGGCTGATCATCGAAAAGATGAGCTACCGCTTTGACCCTCCGCAGCGTGGCGACATCATCGTCATCGATCCGCCCAGCCACACGGGGCCACCGCTGATCAAGCGTGTCATCGGGCTGCCAGGCGAGATGGTCTCCGTCGAGCAAGGGCACGTCCTCATCAACGGCGAGCCACTCGACGAGCCCTATCTCCCCGAACCCACCCGCGGCGCCTATGCTTCGAGCCTTGTCCCCGAAGGCCACGTGTTCGTGATGGGCGACAACCGCGCTGCAAGCAACGACTCACGCGCCTTTGGCCCCATCGCTTATCAGCATATCGTGGGGAAGGCCTGGCTACGCTATTGGCCGATCCAGCAGATCAGTCTGGTCACCCACTAGCCGCAACCTGGCGACGCGGAGCCTTGAACCTACGCACGCCCACGCTATAATAGGCTCTGTATGCGGTCTTTGGAGAGAACGAGAAGCGCAGGGGGCCATGGTCGAGACGAGACGGTCGGCAGTCCGCCAGGAAGAGATCCATCAGCGACTGCTGAGGATCTCCCGAGAGCTGGTCGGGGCCAAGGATTTAGCTCAGCTTTTGCAGACGATGGTTGACGCCGCCCTCGAGATCGTTCCGGCTGCCGATCGGTGCGTCATCCACCTCCTCGACGATAGCGGCGAGCGCCTGATCCCACGGGTGTGCGCCCCCTGGTCGCCCGTCACGCTGAACACGCAGGGCTTTTCGCGAGATGTGGGGGTCGCCGGCCGTAGCTTGAGGGATCTGCGCACCATCTGCGTGGACGACACCCGCCTCTCGCCCGACTATGCGCCGCTTCGCTCCCACAACGATCTGTGCTCGCTTCTGGTCTCGCCCCTCTACGTGGGCCCAGTGGCACTGGGCACCCTCAGCATCAGCAGCGCCCAGTCACAAGCCTTTGGCGATGACGACACCGAACATGTCCAGACGTTGGCCGCACAAGCATCTGTGGCCATCAGGCAGGCCAACCTGCTGCATGACGCCATCGCTGAGCGGCAGCGTAGCGAGTCCATCATCGAATCGATGGCCGATGGCCTCTTTATCCTAGATGCCCAGGGCCGAGTTGTGCGCACCAACCCAGCCCTCTGCCAACTGCTCGACCTCACCGTCGACGAGGTAGAGCACAGTTGCCAGAACGGCACCCTGCCCTCCTGCTTTGAGATTCTGCTGGACCCCAGCGGCGCGCGCGTGATGGGGCCCTATTGCGCCATGCTGCCCGTGGCTGGCGGCGGGGAGCTGGCCGTCGAGGTGCGCCCCACCGAGCTTGCCGATTCGCGCTTGGGCGAGGTACGCGTCGTCCACGACATCACCCGCGACCGCCGCGACGCTGAAGCGCGGGCCGTGTTCATCTCACAGATCTCACACGAGCTGCGAGCCCCCCTCCAGCATATCCTGGGGTTCGCCAGCATCATCAGCGACGTTGCCGACCTGCCCGAAGAGGACTTGCGTCGGTTCTTTGGGCACATCAAGGATGAGGTTGACCAGCTCAACCGCCTGGTGGATGATCTGGTAGAGCTATCGCGGATCGACACGGGCCGATTCAGCATTCACCCCGAGGATGTCGAGCTGAACGCCCTGGTAGCCGACGCCATCGCTCGGCTAGAACCAAGAGCGGCGCTCAAGTCATTGGCGCTGCTTCATCACGCCGCGGACAAACCGATCTGGTCCCGAACCGATTCGGGACGGCTGACGCAAGTCATCGTGAACCTGATGGGCAATGCCATCAAGTTCACCCCGCCACAGGGGCACATCATCGTCTCGGTTAGCACACACGAGAAGCGAGCGCGGGTCGAGGTGCGCGACAGCGGCCCAGGCATCCCCACCAATGAGGTGGATCGGATCTTTGACCGCTTTTACCAAGGGAGCATCAATTCCCGACAGCGACACGCCGGGATGGGGTTGGGGCTATACATCAGCCGTGAGATCATCCAGGCCCTCGGAGGTCGCATCTGGGTGACGAGCCAAGAAGGCCAGGGTACGGCTTTTACGTTCGAGCTTCCAGTGGCAGCCAGGCACGCAGAGGGAGGTGCGCCAGCATGAGCGCTACCGTTCTAGTCATCGATGATGATCCGGTCTTTGTCGAGATGCTCGGCTATGTCCTCGAACGGGGAGGGTTCCGGACGATGGCCGCCTATAACGGCGCCGACGGCATCCAGATGCTCACTTCAGAGACGGTGGACCTTGTCATCCTTGATGTGATGCTCCCAGACATGGATGGCTTTGAGACCTGCCGCCAAATCCGCAGCCTCCCCAACATCCAGGATATCCCGATTCTGATGCTAAGCGCCCGTACGCAAGTCACCGACAAGCTCAATGGGTTCGAGTCGGGCGCGGATGACTATGTGGCCAAACCCGCGGACCCGAAAGAGGTGATGGCCCGCCTCAAAGCGCTGCTGGCCCGTGCCAAACGGACCCCCAGCCCCACCAGCCGCGTGCTCGCCTTTATGGGAGCCAAAGGGGGAGTGGGAACTACCACCACCGCCCTCAACGTGGCTGCTGCGCTGGCTGATGGCGAGCGCAAGGTCTTGTATCTCGAACTGCAGGGATACGGCGCCTCAGCCCCCTGGCTGCTAGGCATCGAGACGGGGCAGAGCCTGCAAGAGCTGTTGGCGCCAGAGGGCTCGCGCCTGACGATGGCAGGATTGTTGAGCTGCATCCAAGAGGCCAAAGAGGGCCTGGATTACTTGCCCGCGCTGCCCAACGCCATCGCCCCCAAGGCGCTCCGCCCCGGAACTCTCACCGACGCCATAGCCTTGCTCCAGCAGAGGTATAGCGTCCTGGTGATAGACCTGGGCATCGCCAGCTTGCCCTACGCGGCCGAGGTCTTGGCACAGGCCACCGCGATCCTGCCCGTCTGCGAGCATGACACGCTGGCCGAGTGGCACCTGAGCACACTGCTGGCGTGGTTGGAGGGTAGCCATCGCGGGAGTCAGGTTCCGGGCGTCGTCCTGGTGCAGCGTTATGCCGGGGCCTCGCAAAAGCCAGCCACGCAGATCGCCAGCGAGATCGGTCTAGGCATCCTGGAGGTCATCCCCTCAGCTCCCGGCCTGCTCTACCATACGCACGGCCGCCAAGAGATCATCATGCTGGCCGACCCGGAGGCCGAGATCTCCCAGAGCTATGCCGCCCTGGCCGAACGGCTGCTGGGAGATCCGATCGAGGCATCGCCCTCGTTGCGCCCGTAGCAAAGACCCCACACACAAAGAACCGGCGGCTCTGCCCGCCGGTTCCCGTCCGTTGGCCAAGCAACCGTCGCTCTAGTCCTGCTCCACGGCTGCGGTCATGCTGCCCAGCGCCTCTTCCACCAGTTCCATGGCATCATCGAGATCCCGATCGCTGGCCAGCGCCAATTCGCTGGCCAGCAGATCCTTGCCACGATCAAAGAGCTGTCGATCCACCGTGCCCAGAGGACGCCTTTCGGACAGAAAGAACAGCTTGCGCACCACGTCAGCCACTGAAGTGAACGACCCCGATTTGAGCTGATCGCGCATCTCTGCCTGCCGTGCCCGCAAGTCAGACTCGATCTCTCCATCCACAGGCGGCACGGCGCAAGATTGGAGCACAGCCATGAGATGCTGTTGCCTGCCCACCTCGCGAAGACCCAGGTCGTCAGCGCGGCTGACCGGCACCATCACCTGCATTGATTTGCAGACAGCCTCGATGACATAGTAGCGCCGAGCATCGTCGCCAATGCTCTTTTTCTGCACGTGAACCACCGTCCCAGCGCCATAACAGGGATGCACAACCTTGCTACCTACGGCAAACATCGCAGCTCCTACCTTTGCCCATTGTGGCAATCTCGAACCCGCGCCGCATCTATCTTGACCCGCCCCGCCTAAAACAAAAAAGGCGCGCCCCACGGCATTCACACCGAGAACACCGCTGACCGCCCTACCTCGACGCTCCTAGTTTCCCCAAGAGGGACACCTGGCCTGATCATCCTCTCGCCCTAGACGGATACGAGACATCCTCCACGCCCGATGGTGCGCACCATTATACCATCAGACCGCCCTTCTGACCAATGCACGGCGGCGCCTACAGACTCTTGTCACGGAATCCGCCAGCAGCCCTTGCTCGATAGCCGTGAGCGCGCTTTTCCCATCCAAGTAGTGTATAATGCTGCCGTCGCACAAGGAGGCGATGGATACAGCAAGGGACGGCATCATCCACAAGAGGAGGTCTGCCATGACCGCGGTTCGGATCGAGATCCAGCGGCTGCCCCAATCGGTTGACGAGTTCGTCGCCTTGCGCGATGAGCACGCCCCAACCCCAGAGGGAGCTGCGGCCACGATGGTCGTAGCCCTGCTGCTCTATGGCGAGGACCAGGATCTGGGCAAGTCCTGCCTAGCAGAAGCGGTAGACCCCTCGCGCACCCGGATGGGAGCCTCTGGCGACATCGAGCTGCAACCCAGGTCCCTGAACCTGATCCGCATGCAGCTTGGGCAGCGGCCGTACATTCCCCGATCCTATCTGGAAGGGGCCACGCCCGAGAACGCCTACACACTCCCCGAAGAGGGCCTCGCCGTCCGCTTGACGCGCAACCCGTACAGCGGGTCGAACGAATCCGGGCGAGTCAAGCTCTTTATCGCCAGCTCGGGCGCGGATAGCCCCCGTCCGATGACGGTCGTTCGAGACAGCGACGGCGTATGGCGAGCAACCGAGTGGAGCAGCCTGCTCAGCGGTGTGCGCCCGCCGGCAGACGCGCCGGACCGGAACTAGTGGGCAAGCCCAGTCGTGACAGCAAGCCGACCGCGACGTGGGCCCAGATCTGCTGGGTAACGCCCACGCCAGTTCCGCTTCGCATGGGTGACGCCCTGGCTTATGTCACGATCGTCGGCTCGGCGTCTCTGCGCGCCTGCGATGCGCGCCGTCTGGCACAGAGCGAACGAGCCGTGCAGGCGGGCAACGCCATCCACGAGCTGGATCGGCTTGGGCCGCAGATCCAATGGGACCATCTGGGGCCTCCGGGCAACGTTGAGGAGCTTGTGACGCGCCTGCTCTATGGTCATGGTGCCGACGTGGTGATGGAGACAGCCCTAAAACACCGGGGCTTGGAGGAGGTCCGTTCGGCAAGGGACCATCTGGCCGTGGTTCTCTGCGAACACGTAGCGCCGGCATTGGGGGTACTGGGGCTGCAGGTCGAGCGTCTCTCCATCGACCGGATCGAGGACGACTCTCGCTGGGATCATGAAGCCTAACGTCTGCGAATCGAGCCAGATGCGGCCTCAGAGCCTGGAAGCAAAGAACGGCCAGCCTCCATTGGCTGGCCGTTCGGTGTCGGGGCGAGACGATTTGAACGTCCGACCACTTGAACCCCATTCAAGTGCGCTACCTGGCTGCGCTACGCCCCGGTCACGTCGGGGAGTATAGCACTGGGAGGCACCCGTGGCAAATGCATACCGAGGAAAGCGGCTGGCGGCCTTTTCGGAGAGTTGACGGCGTGTTATAATCGGTGCATCTGTTCGGGGCCAAAACCACAAGTCCAAACAGAGGCGCAGATGCCCAAAGCATGGGAAAAGCTCCATCAGATCGTTGCCCGCATCGAGGCGTTGCCTCGCCTCCAGCGGTTGGAGGCAATCACCCGTCGAGGGCTGATCTGGGGAGGGCTCGAAGGCGGGCTGGCAGGCTTGATCCTTGGCGTGGTCCTCGGCGCCATGGCGCGGGGTGCTTGGGGCGGCCTGATCGGAGGGCTGCTGGGCCTGGTCCTGGGCGCCCTACTGGGAGGGGCCTGCGGAGCCGTCATCGGCACGCTGGTGCTGCCCGCGGGGCCACCGCCGACCATGACGTTCGAGCTAGACCACCCCGAGGCCACCTATTCGCCTGGCGAGCGCATCACGGGCCTCTTGCGCATCACGGCGCCATCGCGGGCGGAACTATGCTCCGGCCAGGTGACCCTCCTCTGCCGCGGCCTGTTTGCCCACGAGGAGCTTTACCCCACGGATCCACCCAAGCTAGCGCTGATCCGAGACACCCACGTCTACCTGAGCCAGGCCGATGAGATCGTGCCACCCAGCGTGCTGCGGCGCGGCAAGACGTTGAGCATCCCCTTTAGCTTTCGCATCCCCGAGGACGCGCCCGCCTGCCACCGGGGATACATCTGTGCCGTCATGTGGACCTTGCACGGCCGCCTAGAGGTCGCTGGGCGCGATGACGTCACCGCCACCGCCGAGATCACCGTGCGGGGCCATCCCGTCACGCTAGAACGCCAGCGCCGCGAGTTTGTAGCTATCAATGCCAACGCCACCGTACAGCTCAGCCTACAGCTTCCCGAGGTGGTGGTAGCCGAGGGGGAGACGATCCGCGCCAACCTGCGCATCCGCCCGCTGGAACGCCTAGATGCCGACGAGGTGCGAGCAGTGCTGTTGCGCGTCGAGCATACGCCACTGGGCAGCACGGGCGACACCGTCTACATCGCCGAATGGAACCTGGACGAGGGAAGTTTCCGCGGCAAGCGCGAGTCGGGCGGCAAGGGCACCACCTACGTCTGGTTGGAAGACGAGATAGCCCTTCTGGGAAAGACCACCTTTCTCCCCGAGCGCGTTGCCAACCACGAGATCGCCGTCACCATCCCAGAGCGGTTCCGCCCCACCTTTCAGCTACCAGGCGGGCGCGTCTCCTGGCGGCTGGCTGCCGTCATCCACCGCGATGGTGGGGGAGACCTGCAGGCGTCTCACGAGTTGTTTGTGCATACCAGCGCCCCCGAGCTCTCGGTGGTGATGCAGGACGTCAAGCCCCACGCCAGCATCGGTGGGCGCGTAGACAAGGATCTGCCCCCCGAGGATCTGCTCCCCTCGAAAGCTCAGGCCGACACCGAGCTTTGACGGAAACCCTCCTCCCCCATAGAATCATGCGGGACAAGGCGACTCGTTGTCTCAACGGGACGATAGTTGATGTTTGAATCGCTGGGCGAGAAACTACAGCAGACCTTTGATCAGCTCGCGCGCAAGGGGCGTCTCTCTGAGGACGACGTCTCCCAGGCGCTGCGTGAGGTGCGCTTGGCCCTGCTAGAGGCCGACGTCAACTATCGCGTCGTCAAGAGCTTTACCCAGCGCATCGGCGAGCGGGCGGTGGGCGCCGAGGTAGCTCGCTCGCTCACGCCCGCACAGAGCGTGATCAAGATCGTGCATCAGGAGCTGATCACGCTCTTGGGCAGCGCCGAAGAGCTGAACCTCGCCGACAAGCCACCGTCGGTCATCATGCTGGTCGGGCTACAGGGCTCTGGCAAGACCACCATGGCAGCCAAGCTAGCCCTGCACCTGCGCGGCAAAGGGGACCATCCCCTCCTGGTGGCGGCGGACATCTACCGCCCCGCCGCCATCAACCAACTTCAGACGCTGGGCCGGCAACTGGATATCCAGGTTCACACCGAGCCCGAGGGCACCCCTCCCGCTACCATTTGCGCCAACGCTGTGCGCCGCGCGCGCCGCGAGGGATTCTCGGTAGTGCTGCTGGATACCGCCGGCCGCCTGCAGATCGATGAACCGATGATGGCCGAGCTGCAAGAGATTCGCCGCCAAACCGAGCCGCGCGAGGTGCTCTTGGTGGTGGATGCCATGACCGGCCAGGAGGCCGTCTCGGTGGCCGAGACGTTCCACCAGCGCGTGGGCGTCACTGGCCTGGCCATGACCAAGATCGACGGCGACGCCCGCGGCGGCGCCGCGCTGTCAGTCCGCGAGGTCACAGGCGTGCCCATCAAGTTCCTGGGCGTGGGAGAGCGACCCTCCGATCTGGAGCCGTTCCACCCCGACCGGCTAGCCTCACGCATCCTGGGCATGGGCGATGTGCTATCGCTCATCGAGCGAGCCGAGACCGCCGTCTCTGCCGATCAGGCACGCTCCATGGAAACCAAGCTCCGCTCCGCCAGCTTTACTTTTGAGGATTTTCTGGAGCAGCTCCAGACGCTCAAGCAGATGGGCCCGCTGAACGAGGTCCTTGGCATGGTGCCGGGCATGAACCGGCTCGCCAAGCAGCTCCCCTCCGAAGAGACCGACGCCAGCATGCGGCGCACCGAGGCCATCGTCCGATCCATGACGCCCCAGGAGCGGCGCAACCCCAAAGTCATCAACGCCAGCCGCAAACGCCGCATCGCTCGGGGCAGCGGCACCACGGTGCAGGATGTGAACCAGTTGCTACGGCAGTTCGAAGAGATGCAGCGCATGGTCAAGCACATGCAAAAGGGTCGCGGCATCAAGGGGCTGCTCTCTATGCTCGGTTAGCCATCCGTGGCACTCTGGTGTATAATGGATCATCGGTATCCAGGCACAACTACTAGATGGGGATGAGTTCAGAGCATGGTCAAGATCCGATTGGCACGCCGGGGAGCGAAAAAGCAGCCGACCTATCGCGTGGTGGTGGCCAATTCTGAGGCGCCACGCGACGGCAGCTTTATCGAGATCATTGGTCACTACAACCCGCGGACCGATCCGCCCACGGTGGTGATCGACGAGGAGAGAGCCCTCTACTGGCTGGGCGTGGGCGCGCAGCCCACCGATGCCGTGGCGCGCATGCTGCGCAACCTGGGCATCATGGCCAAGTTCCAGGGCGAGAGCGAACAGATCAGCGCTGAGGAAGAGCATGTCAACGCAGGATGAGCCGCAGACCTCCATGAAGGACCTAGTCGAATACATGGCCCGCTCCTTGGTGGATGATCCTGAGGCCGTGAGCGTTACCGAGATTCGCGGCGGCCGCAGCATCATCTACGAGCTCACGGTGGCCCCCGAGGACAAGGGCTGGGTGATCGGCAAGCGTGGTCGCGTGGCCAACGCCATGCGATCCATGTTGCGCGTTGCGTCTTGCACGCGTGAGGCTCCGCGCACCACCCTCGAAATCGTCTAGATGCCTCTCTCCAGCCAAGACCCTCGAGGGCGACGCCCCCGGCGTGGGGACGTCGCCCCTTTGCATGGGGGTCAGCGGCGCACCCATCTGGTGATCGGGCGCGTGATCGGCCCGCGAGGCGTGCGCGGCGAGGTGCGTGTCCGCCTCGAAACCGACCTGCCCGAACGTTTTCTGGATCTCGAGCGCGTCTTGGTTGGACCAGAACACACACCGTACCGCGTTCGGCGGGCCCGTCTGCACCAGCAATGGGCCTTGCTGGAGCTCGCAGGCATCGAAGATCGGGACGCCGCCGAGGCCTTGCGGGGCCAGTGGCTCTGGGTAACGCGTGATGAGGCCATCGAGCTAGACGAGCA
>Ga0334895_1002708_pt1 | contig 14553 bp, 12 predicted proteins | sample GraSluR3_MG_7_FD_207229 | JGI IMG/M metagenome (GOLD analysis project Ga0334895, IMG submission 207229) | Sludge microbial communities from methane-producing bioreactor in Wageningen University, Netherlands - Granular Sludge_31_05-R3 | ecosystem: Engineered > Bioreactor > Anaerobic >... | reverse complement strand
CAGTGGTAGTACCGACGCCGTTGAACGGGTCCAATACAACGTCCTCCCTGTAGCTAAACAGTTTCAATGCTCTTTCCACCAGCTGCTCCGGAAACACTGCCGGATGCCGGAATTCCTTCATGCGCCTCTCGGGTGCAATACTCCATTTGGCTACAACCCACTGCTTGAATTCTTCGGCGGATATGTCGGCTTTGGCGGCGTCTCCCTTTTTCTTTAAATCACCCTTGCAGAAGATTTCAATAAATTCCCATGTGTACTTTAAATACGGACTCGAAGGACTTTTCCAGCTGCCCCACGCGGTATACTTGCAGTTGTAATTGTTTTTTTCCCACAGGATTTCGCCCTTCCACAGCATCTTCCTATCCAGAAAATAATTGCTTATTATGTGGTGAGTAGGTATATAGTCCGAAAACAACGGTTGAACGTTTACAATAATTCTGCCGCCGTATTTTAAAACTCTTATGCATTCATCGAAGATTGCAAAAAGCTTGGCGAAATATCCGTCCCAAACCGCTGCGTCATGGTGGTTATCATAGGATAGACCGAAATTGTACGAAGGCGAGGTGATTACTATATCAACACAGTTGTCAGGCAGTTTTTTCAAAAATGCTTCGCTGTCTTCACAGATAATTCTGTTCAGGTACCGGGACGGGACAGCAGAGTTCTCCTTTGAAAAAATGTCAGGGCCGGCAGTACCGGTTTTAGTGCGCTGTTTTTCTTTTTCCTTTCTGTCTGACACTTTACGTTCCTTGTTAAAGCCTGCAAATATTCTTTTCCGGCCCTTTATTCCATAGCTGCCGACATCCATTATAGACTGGATTAGCTTTTTGGAAAATTCAGGTTCAGCCGAACCTGTTTCTTTCAGATATTTGGAAAAGGTTTCAACATCCAGTCGGTTCAGGTATAAAAGCACTCTTTCATCAGAAACCTCAATATACATATCTTTCTTCGGATATTCCAAATTAATGGAACTGCAAATGGCTTTTACATTTGAAATGTCATAAGAGCCGATTAGCTCTATAATTATTTCTTTGTAGTCCGATTTGGCCATACAAAATGCCCTCCCCGCAATCGCTGTCTTCCATCATTTATTTTATCACAGTCTATCGCAGTAAAATATACAACACAAAACAAAAGACGTAGTAGAAAGTGTCCATTAAAAATTATATAATACTCTAAAGGGAAAGAGGGGTGAAGACGTGGCCAAATCTCGAAAACCGGGTGTGCTGTTTATTTTTGTGCTAATTATTATTACTTTGGTGAATGTTGTGCCCGGCCGGATTCCCGGTCAGGCCCAGCCTGCTGCAGAAGTTGCACAGAAGCTTAAAGGCGTTTCCGAAGAAGAAAAGGCCATCCTTGAAAACCTTTTTCTACTTTCACAGGAAATAGAAGAGATGGACAGGGAGCAGGCGGATATCGCACAGGAAATAGAATTACTGAATACTAAAACCGGGGATATCCGTGAAAAAATCGAATACCAGCAAAGGGATTATGATAATAAACTGGACATTTTGAAACAGGTTCTTGTAAGCTATCAAAGGCGCGGGCCTGTATCTTATTTAAAAACACTTTTAAGTGCCCGGGACCTTACTTCATTTCTGCGAAGCATTAATATAATAAAGGACCTTACCCGTAATACCGGAGAACTTCTGGATTCCCTCGAAAAAAGAAAGGAAGAGCTGATGGCGGAGCAAAGCAACCTGGCAGAGAATACGGCAGCACTTGAAACAAAAAAAGAAAAACTGCAGGAAACCCTGGCAAAAAAGCTGCAGTTAAGGGAAGAGCAGGAGGCGTATCTATATTCCCTGAAAGAAGAGGGCGAACATTTCAGGGAACTTCTGGGCAATCTGCAGGGCATGTGGGACCGGATAAAGGTTTTGTTTACGGATATTATAACCGAGTTTGACGAAATCATAGGTGAAGGCAAATTTCCTATGCAGGATTTAAATTTAAGCTTTGGTTTGCTCAGCGTCAGGGGAACTATTCGTCAGCAGACACTCAATGATGTGTTCAAAGAACACTCAAGTCTTCCGGAGGTGGTATTTCGTTTTCATTCCGGACAGGCTGAAGTAGAAGTTCCCGAAATGCATCTGGTGCTGAGGGGTACCTTTTCTGTACAGGGCGGAAGCAGCTTGATATTCGTGGCGGAAGAAGGAGAATTCTACGGAATGGAACTGGAGAAGGCATCCATCGAAGAATTGTTCCGCTACGGGTATTTAATGATTGATTTCGGCCGGCTGATGGGTAATATTACCCTGCAGTCGGTTAATGTGCGTGACGGTTACCTGGAATTCACCGTAAGGCCCGGGTTTTAACTAACTGCTGTAAGGGGGGAAAACATGATAGAGGCAAAGGAAATGTCTTTGAGATACCCGGACGGGACTCTGGCGTTAAAGAATATTAACCTTAAGGTTGAACCGGGGGAATTGATATACATTACGGGCCCCAGCGGTTCAGGCAAGACAAGCTTTCTAAAAACCCTGATGGGAATGGAGTATCCCACATCCGGCTCCCTAAGGGTTCTGGGTCAGCCGATAACCAAAGGTGAAGAGAGCAGAATAAGGCAGCTGCGCAAGAAAATAGGGCCTGTTTTCCAGGAGTTTAAGCTTATTCAGGGCAGAACAGTATTGGAAAATGTTACCATGGGAATGCGGTTTTTGGGGATTTCACCCGGGGAGATGAAGAAAAGAGCCGGTAGCGTACTGGCCGGACTGGGGCTGGAACACAAAGCCCTGTCTCCGGTGGAAAACCTCTCATGGGGTGAGGCCCAAAGGGTGGCCATAGCCAGGGCGGTTGCGAGAAAGCCCGCAATTATTCTGGCAGACGAACCCACCGGCAATCTTGACCACGATAATGCACTGACAATACTTGACCTTCTGACTTCATTCAGGGATACAAACACAACCGTAATTATTACCACCCATGCAACCCATTTGATTGAGCAGCAAAAAAATGCCACCTATATACGGATGGACAGCGGAAACATTCTTATGGAATACCGGAGGAAAGCCCATGAAAAATGCTCTGTATAATACGGGTTATTTTCTTAAGGAAGCAAAAAAAATTATCCGGCTTAACTGGCTTTCAAATGTATTCTCGTTTCTAAGCACAGGCCTTGTTTTGTTTGTTCTGGCAGTGGTGGTATCAGGTTGGAGCATAAGCAATATGCTGGTTGAAACGCTGCAAAACGAGGCGGAAATAAGCGCGTACCTGGATGGAGACACCGTTACTTCGCAGACCTTGGAATTGGTTGAGACGATAAAGGGCATTGACGGAGTGTGGGATGCCCGGCTGGTGGACCAAACGGAGGCCTATGGCAGGATGGAGGCGGCCCTGGGAGAGGAAGCCCGGATTTTGGGGCTTTTTGAAGAAAACCCGTTCGAAGCGTTTATTGAGGTCAGAATAAACCTGGACGAAATGGAGGCGGTGCTTGAAAGAGTGGAGAGCCTGCCGGGGATTGATTATGTAAGGGACAACCGGGAGGTTCTGGGGCGTATTCAAAGCATAACCGAAGGACTGAAGAATCTTGGCATTCTGATTATCGCTGCAGTGGGTATCAGCACCCTGGTAATAATATCCCACATAATACGGCAGGGAATATATAATAACAGGGCTCAAATAGCCACCCTCAAGCTGCTGGGCGCTCCCGACAGCTTTATCGGGTTTCCCTTTGTACTGGCAGGGCTGCTGCTGACCCTGGCAGGGGGTGTACTGGCGGCTGTTTTCACAGTACTTTTAATAAACCATGGTTACGGTTATATGAGCGGGTCAATATCCTTTGTCCCGCTTCCGCCAAGGTCACAGCTTATCTTGGGCGTGGTAATGATGATTGGAACCGTCAGCGCTACGCTGGGGGTTTTGGGCAGCCTTTTTGGGTTGTCCTCCACCAAGAATAGCTAGGTGAAGAATATCGGTTCCCGCTGCAATGGGCGCTAAAATAGTTATACAAGTCCCAGGAGCCTTACCCCCTGGGCCACCGCAAAGCATACTGTAACACCGGTAATGGTGGGAACCAGAAAGGATATAAAGGTCCATTTCCAGCTCTGTGTTTCTTTGCGAATGGTCCACAGGGTGGTACCGCAGGGCCAGTGGTTCAGTGAAAACAGCATCATACAGACTGCCGTCAGCCATGTCCAGCCGTTGTCCAAAAACAGGCCCTTCATTTCGGCCAAGCTGTCCAGTTCAAGCATGGACCCTTTTGACATGTAACTCATTATAAGAATGGGTATGACTATTTCATTGGCCGGCAGGCCGAGAATAAATGCCATAAGTATATATCCGTCCAGCCCCAAAAGCCGGGCAAAGGGCTCCAAAAACTGCGCGCAGCGGGTTAGAAGACTACTGCCTGCAAAGCCGGTATTGGCCATGATCCAGATAAGCAGTCCGGCGGGGGCGGCAACCACCACTGCACGGCCAAGTACGAACAGGGTACGGTCAAATACCGACCGGATGATAATCCTCCATACTTGGGGCTTTCTGTAGGGCGGCAGTTCCAGAGTGAAGGAAGAGGGCAGTCCCTTTAAGATGGTTTTTGACAGCAGTCTTGATACAACAAAGGTTATAATTACACCCAGTACAATTGCCGACAGTACCGACAGTGCTGCGGCAATTGAAGAGAAAGCCCCCGTGGCGCCGGCCGTTAAAATGCCGGCCAGGGCGATCAATGTGGGAAACCGTCCGTTGCAGGGAACGTAATTATTGGTAATGGTTGCAATTAATCTTTCCCTTGGGGAATCTATAATCCTGCACGAGATAACCCCGGCGGCATTACATCCAAACCCCATGCACATGGTAAGTGCCTGTTTCCCATGGGCGCAGGCTTTCTTGAAATAATGGTCCAGGTTAAACGCAACCCTTGGCAGGTAGCCCAGGTCCTCAAGCAGAGTGAACAGCGGAAAAAAAATAGCCATTGGAGGAAGCATTACCGATATCACCCAGGCCAGTGTACGATACACGCCATGTATAAGAATACCGTGTACCCATCCCGGTGTGCCCAGCCGGTCTAAAACTACATCCAGTCTTCCTTCAATCCAGAATAGCCTCTTTGCCAGCATATCAGAGGGTACATTGGCACCCTTGATGGTAATCCAAAAGACAATTCCCAAAAGAATAATCATTATCGGGATGCCAAGGGACCTGGAGGTCAGTATACCGTCAATTCTGTTATCCAGCTTATTATGAGCCATATCTTCTTTAAAAACTACCTGTTTGCTTATATTTTCTGCGGTTTTTACAATACTTGATACAATCCTGTCCTGTAAATCCTCGATAGTGACGTTTTCTTTTTTTAAACTGCTGCGAACAGCCTCGATTTCACTTTGCAGTGTTTTACTGCCTGACAAATCGATGCCAAGATGCTGGTTTATTGATTCAAGAAGTAATTTGTCTCCGTCTATCAGACGGAGGGCAGTCCATCTGCTGCTGATCTTGCCATCGGTTATTTCTCTTATTAAAGATTCAATTTGTCGGATGGCTTTCTCCAAAGCCTGCCCGTAATCAATTCTTAGGGGTTTTGTACTTATCTGGCCCAATGCAACCTTTTCCACCATATCTTTCAGCTCTTTCAAACCCTTTCCGTTTCTTGCACAGGTACCCACCACCGGCACTCCAAGCAGACTTGACAGTTTATCCAGGTCTACTCTTATTTTTTTTCTTCTGGCTTCATCCATTAGATTAACGCATACTACAACTTTGTCGGTAATTTCCATTATCTGAAGAACGAGATTCAAATTCCTTTCCAGGCAGGTGGCATCGGTTACAATTACAGTTGTATGGGGCCTGGCGAAACAAACAAAATCCCTCGCTACTTGTTCTTCTACCGAATTGGCCATAAGCGAATACGTGCCAGGCAGGTCTACCACTAAATAGTTTTTGTTTCTGTGTATATATTTACCGCGTGCATTGGTTACGGTTTTGCCGGGCCAGTTACCGGTGTGTTGGTTTAAGCCTGTAAGGCTGTTAAACAAAGTGCTTTTTCCGGTATTGGGGTTGCCGGCCAGGGCGACGACAGTATAATCCGACGTTTCGAATTCTGCCTGAAGCATTTCACTCAATGCACCCGGATATGTGGATTGTTTTGCTAAACTCATTTATGAAACCTCCAGCATATTTGACAGTTAATTCATTTCTATAAAAATCTTTGATGCTTCTTCAGAGCGCAGAGCTATGACCGCTCCTCTGACCTGGTATGCGACAGGGTCCCCGGCGGGACTTTTTCTGAGTGCTTCAATAGTAGTGTCGTATATCATTCCCAAATCAAGCATCCTTCTGCGGGTATTCCCCCGGGCAGTAAGCCTTCTGACTCTGCCGAAACAGCCCACCGGCAGCTGGTCCAGCGGGATCAAATTTGTATTCATAAAAAAGCCCCCCTCTATTAACTATTTAGCAGGTTGTGTAATAAGTTAGTCATAGGAAACTTTATTTGCTAAATCTAATAACTAGGATATGAAGGGTTTTCATTTCTTGTTACATAATAAAGGCGAAAAGGAGGGAGGAGCGATTGAAGCAGGAAAGGGAGTTTTATACCGTCCGCGGGTACCGGATGCTGAATGCGGAAAACAGGCTGTTAACTCCAAGTATGGAAGATTATATGGAAATGATTTATAGAACCTGTATGGAGGAAGGATATGAACGCATTAACGGGCTGGCGGAGAAGTTAAATGTGCGTCCGTCGTCAACCACTAAAGTGATACAAAAATTAAGGCAGATGGGCCTGGTAGATTACCGCAAATACGGCATTATTCAGCTGACAGATGAAGGCAGCGCCGTAGGAAGTTTTCTGCTGAGAAGGCATGGTATTATTGAAGATTTTTTGGAGAATTTGGGAATTAGTGAAACACTACTCGAGGACACTGAAATGATAGAACATGACGTAAGCCTTAATACGCTTAGAAGCATATATGTTTTCAACAGGTTTTTGGACGAAAACCCCGATGTCAAAGTGAGGTATGAAACATTCAGGAAAGAATTCAACAGAGATATCGACCTGACCTATCCGGGTTAGTTCCCAGTTTGACCCGGATATTGCAAAGGTGTTTGTCAAGATGCTAAGGGTTCAGTAAGGCATGGCCAACCTATTTGGCCGCCATGCCGCCATCGATTCTGTAGGTATTGCCTGTAAGGTATTTTGCACGGTCAGAGGACAGGAAAAGTATTAGGTCTGCAACCTCCCCGGATTCTGCGTATCTTTTCATGGGTATGGATTCGATGAACGAAGACCTTACCGCCTGGGGCCGGTCCGGTGAAGCTCCGGCTTCTATGGACCTCATCATACGGTTGTTTACCGGTCCGGGGCATACAGCGTTAACCCGTATACCCGCTTCGGCACATTCCAGCGCAGCGGTTTTGGTTATTCCGTTTACAGCATGTTTTGATGCTATATAGGGAGCCATACCCGGTGAACCGATAAAACCGGCAACCGAAGAAACATTTACGATGCATCCGGACCTCTCGGCTTCCATAACCGGTATTACGTATTTTAGTCCGAACAACACACCCTTTACGTTTACATCCAGTACCCACTGGAGGTCTTCTTCCTGTACCGACCGAATCAAGGCAAATTTACCTTCAGTTCCGGCATTGTTAATAAAAATGTCTATACGTCCGAATTTGCCTACAGTTTTTTTAACGCAGTTTTTTACCTCCTGTTCTTTGCGGACATCTACCGCCATATTAATATAAGATTCTTCCGACAGGCCTAAATCCCTTACCAGGCCGTCAAGCTTTTCAAGGTTGCCTTCACGGGAAGTAACCAGGGCGAGTTTTGCACCATTTTTTGCAAACAATGTGGCCGCGGCTCCGCCTATACCTCCTGTAGCACCGGTTATCAATACTACTTTGCCGTCAAAGTCCATGTACTGCCTCCTTTGAAATATAAAAATCTCTTTTAGAAATAATAATGCCCCGGGTCGAAAGGTTTGATACAGGAAAAGAATACAACTAATATTCCACCGGTTGATATTGTCGTTACCATGGGGTGTAACGTAAGCTGTCCTTTTTTGCCGTGCAGTCACCGGGAGGATTGGGGGCTTAACGATCCTACCGGAAAGGATGATAAAGAGTTTAAGGCGGTAATTGCGCAGATAGAAACCAAAATAAAACAGCTTGCGAAAAAGGTGTCGGACGGAAGGCTGCCGTGATACAGCGTTGTGGATAATACCGGCATTACTGTATATGTCTGATATTTACATATTAACACAGTCGTGTTATATTAACATGGACAGTCTTAATATGCTCGGTCAAATGGGGGGATATATGTGAGCGTTGTCATAAAAAGAATATTGGGAGCTGTTATGATAATTATAGGGCTAAGCGGCATAGTGCTCCCCGTTCTTCCCGGCTGGGTGTTCATATTTGCCGGCATATACCTGATAAGCCCCAGGAAACACAGGAGTATTAAAAACTGGTTGATGCGGACATTCAATATGAGACGAGACGTAACCTAAGCTGTGATACTTCTATTCCGAATACAGCCCGTAGGTTTTGTTTACATCAAGCACAAACAGTATGCCTTTACCGGGCTGGTCAATCTTTACGGCTTCCCTTATGGAAGACACAATCGAATCTGTCATGCCGGTTTCCGCCAGTATCATAACGATTTCCTTTTCAGGTTCAACAACTATTGAAAATAAGACACACTTTTCGTCAATACCCGATCCCCTGGCATTGATTATGGTAGCTCCCCTGGAACCGGCAGAAACCGCTGCATCGATGACGTCACAGGCCTTGCCTTTATCGACGATTGTAAATATAGCGTTATACATAATATTCCTGCCACCTCTTTTAACATGAATTTTATTGTCCTCACAGTTTTTTGCACCCCAAAAACCCATAACAGGAATACAGAAGGCTATTCCTGTATTTGGTTTTTCAAAATGGTATTTTTCGTTTAACCCCTCCAGAGCTTTTGCAGCAATTTCTTCCCCGGCTATCATCATCACTATTTCTTTCCTTATGTCATTAATGCCAAGGACCTCCAGAAAATGACTTCTGACTGTTCCTCTGCCCAATAAAATCGTACCGCCGGGTGCTCCAAATGCTTTTGCGGTTTTCAGAACCTTGCTTCCCATACCATTATTCACAATTACAAAGAGCAGTTGAAAGTTCGGTATACCGGCATTATTATCCATAGTGTCACTTACCTCCTTTTACTGTTTGCCTCTTAAAAATAAGTCCCAGTATTTGAAGCGAAATAAGGGGTATCATTGCTACCATTGCAATAATTCCAAATCCGTCGATAAGTACATTGGCTCCTTCGACGGCGCTGGCTGCGCCCTGGGCAAACGCCAAAATAAAGGTTGCAGTCATGGGGCCGGAAGCAACCCCTCCTGCATCAAAGGCTATTCCAACGAACAGATTGGGCACGAAACGGGCCATAGCAATTGATACTGCATATCCCGGCAGCAAATAATGCCACAGTTTTATTCCGGGGACTATTACCCTGAGCAATGAAAGAGCCACCGCGAAGGCAACTCCTATCGACAGAGCGATTATTACAATTTTCTTTTTTAAAAATCCACTTGTAACCTCTTCTATCTGGTTGGTGAGTACATACAGTGCCGGTTCAGCAAGAATAACCACAAGGCCGAGTATAAATCCAACAATAACTATAAGCCATTTGTTTTCAAAGCAGGCAATACTGTAGCCTACAGCACTTCCAACTTCCATAAATCCCGCGTTGACTCCCGTAAGGAATAATACCAGCCCGATAAAGGTGTACAAAAGCCCCTTTAGTATTCCCGAAAAACTCTTCCTTGAAAGGTTTGAGGTTATAATTTGCAGTGCCAGGAATACTAATAACAAAGGCAGCAGGGCAATCAACACTTCCATGACTATTACAGGAAACTTTTGCAAAAACGGGCCGATGACAGAAACAGAATAAGCTGTTTTTGTTTCGCTGCCATCAATAATTTTACCGGATTTTTTGAATATATCCATAACAATAACCGATAAAATCGCACCCGATGAGGCGATACCAACCAGCCCAAAGCTGTCTTCTTCCGAGGCAATCCCGCTTTTTAGTGAGGATACACCCAATCCCAATGCCAGAATAAAGGGCACTGTCATTGCACCGGTGGTGGCGCCGGAGGCGTCGAAGGATATGGCCAAAAACTCTTCAGATACGAAAAAAGACGAGGCAAGGATGATTGTATAAACAATCGTTAAAACCCTGCGAAGGGTAATATTATGTACAATCCTTATCAGACCCACCGAAAGCATTACGGCAATACCGACGGATACAACGGTAATAATGCCATGTTTTGATACATCACCGCCTGTTACACTACTTACCTGCCCTGCCAGTATGTGCAAATCGGGCTCGGCCACCGAGATAAAAAAACCGAGCAAAAAACCGGCTAAGCCCACAATCCATATACTGTTGCTTTTGGTGATGTAGGACCCCATAAGGGTGCCAATAGGGCCTATGCCTATATCCGCACCGAACAGGAATATGGTAAGACCGATTACTATAAGTAATGTGCCCAACAGAAATCTAATCAGCATATAGGTATCGAGGGGGATAAATGTGAAATTAAGCACCAGTACCAATAATGTGATTGGAAGTACTGCAAACACAACTTCCTTTAATTTATTAATCAGAGCATTCATAGGGTTTCCCCCCTCTCCCTTGCGATGTGAAAATAAGCTTCTATTCCGGCGTTTTGGAAAACATGACTATTTTATGCTGTAATATGATTCTATAAGCAAATAGCCGGTTTTGCAAGCACCCAAAACACGGGTACAGGTACCCCGTCTGGTCACTATTTGAACACAAACCCGTTGAAATGTTTAAATTATGAATAAATAGAAGAACAAGTCCGAAGACAAACAGGTGCCTGTGGAGGCGCAGGGTTGTAAAGCCTTGCCCTCTGCAGTAAAGGAGTACTTTTGTTTTTGCCGGGGAAGCATCAAACTTTTGGCATGTAAGTTGCACGATTATATATCGAACATACCCGAAGGAAGGAGAGGCATAATGGATATCATAGTGTGCATCAAGCAGGTGCCGGATACCACCGAAGTAAAGATAGACCCGGAAAAGGGTACGTTGATACGGGAGGGGGTTCCAAGCATTGTAAATCCCTTTGACGAGTACGCGGTGGAAGCGGCACTGCAGATAAAAGAAAAACTGGGAGGAAAGGTCACCGTTATTACCATGGGTCCGCTCCAGGCGGTTGAAGCCCTGAAAAAGTGTGTTGCAATGGGGGCGGACGAGGCGGTGCTGGTAAGCGACAAGGCCTTTGCCGGCTCGGATACCTGGGCTACTTCCTATACCCTTGCCGGAGCTGTTAAAGCCCTGGGGGGATTTGACCTTATACTATGCGGAAAGCAGGCAATAGACGGCGATACCGCCCAGGTGGGCCCTGGAATTGCCGAACATCTGGGCATATCCCAGGTCACCTATGTTCAGAAAGTGATAAGCGTGAGGGAAGACGCCATTGAAGTGGAGAGGGGCATTGAAGCGGGATACGAAGTGATTGAAACACCGCTGCCGGCTGTTTTGACGATAGACAAGTCTGCAAACCAGCCCCGCCTTCCGTCCATGATGGGTACCATGAAGGCTTTGAAGAAGGAGATACCGACGCTGACTGCCGCCGATATTGACGTTAAGGCGGATCTGCTGGGGATGGAAGGGTCCCCCACCCGGGTCAAGCGTACCTTTACGCCTCAGCCAAGGAAAGGCGGAAGGATGCTGCAGGGTGAGATGGAAGACATGTTGGCCGAGCTTGTCAAAATATTACAGGAAGAAAAAATAGTATAAGGGGAGGATTGGGATATGGCTATAAACATAAATAAGGACGATTGTATAGGCTGCGGACTGTGCCTTGAATCCTGTCCCTACCCCGGTGCCATTGTAATGACGGATAATACTGCCGTCATTACCGATAAATGCGTTGAATGCGGGGCCTGTGTGGATTCCTGCAGCGTCGGGGCCATAGAGTTTGAAGAGACAAAAAGGGAGACGGCGGTTGACATTGCACAGTATAAAGGTGTATGGGTTTTTGTTGAGCACAGGAAAGGAAGGATTGCAAACGTAACGCTGGAACTTTTGTGTGAAGGCAGAAAGCTGGCAGACCAGCTGGGGCAGGAACTGGCGGCAGTACTTATAGGGGACGGGGCACAAGACCTGGCAAAGACGTGCTTTGCCTATGGCGCTGACAGGGTTTATCTGGTGGACGGGGCTGTTTTCGGGCATTATTCAACAGGGCCCTATACCGCAGCCTTTTCACAGCTCATTAAAAAATACAGGCCCAACATTGTGCTTTTTGGTGCAACCCATGACGGCAGGGATTTTGCCGCCAGGGTAGCGGTGAGAATCTATACCGGTCTTACCGCCGACTGTACCGAGCTTGCAATAGACCCTGATACAGAGCTTTTGAGCCAGACCCGGCCGGCCTTTGGGGGCAATGTTATGGCCACCATCCTGACACCCGGACACAGGCCGCAGATGGCCACCGTCAGGCCTAACGTAATGAAAAGATCGCAGCCCGACTATTCCAGGACCGGTGAGGTTGTCAGGTTTAAAGCGGATATAACCGAAGATGATATCCTATATCAAATAAGGGAAGTGGTGGAGCATACCGCAAAGACGGTAAACCTTGAAGAAGCGGACATTATAGTTTCGGGGGGCAGGGGTATAGGCGGGCCCGAGCATTACCACATAATAGAAGAGCTGGCGGAGGTGCTGGGCGGAGCCGCCGGCGCGTCCCGTGCGGTGGTGGACGCCGGATGGGTTCCCCATTACCGACAGGTGGGCCAGACCGGAAAAACGGTAGCTCCAAAGCTTTATATCGCCTGCGGGATTTCGGGGGCGATACAGCACCTGGCGGGGATGCAGACATCCGACTTTATCGTGGCTATTAACAAAGACCCGGAGGCACCTATATTCAAGGTGGCAAACATCGGAATTTGTGCCGACCTGCATAAAGCGGTGCCCTACCTGAAGGAGCGCTTTAAGGAGCTGTTAAGTTAATCGGGGACATTCCGCAGCGAGGAATACCCGCAAAAAGCGGTGTGTCCCTGACCTAAAAGCTTATCAATCGGGGACATTCCGCAGTGAGGAATACCCGCAAAAAGCGGTGTGTCCCCATACCTTATAAGAAAGGAGGTGCCCGGACGAACCGGGAACATAATGAAAAAACCTGTTATAGTAAGTGCGGTCAGGACGCCGGGAGGAAAGTTCGGCGGAAAGCTTGTCGGCCTGGAGGCGCCTGAGTTGGGCGCTCTGGTGGTTGAGGAGGCGGTAAGAAGAGCAGGGATACCGGCGGAAACGGTTGATGAACTGATTTTCGGTTGCGGCTGGCAGGCAGGATTAGGACCCAACGTGGCAAGGCTGGTTGCTGTCGGGGGCGGACTGTCCCACAGCACGACGGCCTATACAGTAAACCTACGATGCGGCTCCAGCCTTAAAGCGGTGACCATAGGCGCTTCATCCATTATAAGCGGTGACGCGGATGTGCTGGTGGCAGGCGGCACAGAATCCTCGTCCAATGTTCCGTATGTGCTCAAGGAAGCCCGATGGGGACAGAGAATGGGGGACAAACAAGTTTACGACGTCCTTCACAAGGACGGTTTCATGTGCCCGCTGGCGGGGATGCTGATGGGTAACACTGCAGAGCTTCTGGTGGACAAATACGGTATTTCAAGGGATGAGCAGGACGCCTTTGCACTGGAGAGTCACCTTAAGGCGCTGAAGGCCATGGAAGAAGGCAAATTCAGCGATGAAACCCTGCCTGTGCAGGTTAAGACACGAAAAACAGCCGAGATCTTTGATACCGAAGAAATACCACGCAGCAACATTTCCCTTGAAAAAATGGCAAAACTGCCGCCGGTATTCAAAAAGGACGGTACCGTTACCGCAGGCAACAGCTGCGCCATGTGCGATGCCTCATCGGCAGTCGTCATGATGTCGGAGGACAGGGCCCGGGATTTGGACATAAAGCCCATGGCGGCCATACGCGCCTATGCAGCGGCGGGTGTGGATCCCAAATTTATGGGAATAGCCCCGGTGGAGGCTGTGCCAATGGCCCTGAAAAAGGCCGGGATGACGCTGGCCGATATAGACCTTATAGAACTCAACGAGGCCTTTGCGGCACAGTATATCGCAGTGGAGCGGGAAATGAAATGGGACAGAGGGATAGTAAATGTTCACGGCGGCGCCATTGCCCTCGGTCATCCGGTAGGAGCAACCGGTGCCAAAATACTTACAACGCTTCTTTATGCGCTTAAAACCTATGACAAACAGGTAGGGCTTGTCAGCCTGTGCGTGGGCGGCGGCCAGGGCGTAGCCGTTATAGTTGAGAGGTTAAATTAGGCAGGGAATAAAGGGACAAAGGACAGTTACTTGAATGTGAAAGGGAGGATGGTAAATGGATATTAAGAAGGTTATGGTGCTGGGCGCCGGAACAATGGGAAGCGGTATAGCCCAGGTGGCTGCCCAGAATAAAATCGAAGCGGTGCTGGTGGATGTCAGACAGGATATTCTGCAGGGTGCCTTAAACAGGGTTGAAAAGGGGATGCTGCGAAGGGTTGAAAAGGGTAAGATGACACAAGAGC
>Ga0334895_1002697_pt1 | contig 14590 bp, 9 predicted proteins | sample GraSluR3_MG_7_FD_207229 | JGI IMG/M metagenome (GOLD analysis project Ga0334895, IMG submission 207229) | Sludge microbial communities from methane-producing bioreactor in Wageningen University, Netherlands - Granular Sludge_31_05-R3 | ecosystem: Engineered > Bioreactor > Anaerobic > Unclassified... | reverse complement strand
TGGCAAGAACATCAGAATCGAAATCCAGGGGCGGAATACCGGAATCCCGGAGAAGGGAGTTCAGGGCTTCCGTCTGAACGCGGTTCCGCTTATTACGCTGATGGTTTATGGGCGCAAGAAAAGTCTGTGCTTCAGGCAGACTGGGAGAAGGAACCCCATGAACCGCCATGTAGGCGATATTCGGAGAATCCGGATTGTTGATCTTGCGTCCTTCGACGGCGGTACCGCTCATGCTGACCCTGAGCTCGAAACCCGCGGTTGTCGCGATCCCCAGGGATTTGCCAGCCTTGAACATCTCCGCCGCACCGGCCACGGAGTCATGGTCCATTATTCCCACCGCCGACAAACCGGCCTGCCAGGCTCGGAAGGCGGCCAGACTGGGAGAATAGGGCGAGAAGGAGTAAAAGGTATGAACATGGTTGTTCACCTCTCCTCTGGGCTCCTTCTCTGCCTGTAGTTTACCCGCCCGAATGAGTTCCCCCATCTCTCCCGCCGCTTTCAGGCGACGGGAAAGATCGGGATCACCCAAGGCAGAATACAATTCGTCATACCCGGTGTTCATGCTAGACGCCCAGCCTGTTCCTCCGCAGAATCTCGCCGGTGGTGGCGACGGTAAGGGCCTTGTGCCCGGTCAGGGGCTGGATCTGCTCATGGACAGTGTCGATAAGCCACTCCTTCTGGGGAAAGAAGAGCTCTTCCATCTCCGCTGCGGGACTTATCCAGTTGCGGCTGCCCACAATTGCCGGAGGAGCATCCAGGTAATCAAAGGAGAGGGCCGTCAGGTTGCTCGCAACGGTATGCAGGAAGCTGCCCCGTTCACAGGCGTCGCTTGCAAGGAGCAGTTTTCCCGTCTTTTTGACCGACTCCACCAGGGGTTCGTAGTTCAGGGGATTGATAAAGCGCAGGTCCCAGACCTCCACGGAAAGTCCGTACTTCTCTTCCAGTTCCGCCGCCGCCTCCATGGCGGGGTAGAGGGTGGCGCCGATGGTGCAGATTGTCAGGTCTTTTCCGCTTTTCCGCAGGGCCGGTTCGCCTTCGGGGACCTCATAATAGCCCTCGGGCACTCCTTCGGCGACAAACTCTTCGCCGATACCGTAGAGCTTCTGGCTTTCGAAGAAGATTACCGGATCGGTGCCGCTCAAGGCAAGGTTCAGCATGCCCTTGGCATCGTAGGGGGTTGCGGGGAACATGGCCTTGAGGCCGGGAATATGGGCTACCAGACTGGTCCAGTCCTGAGAGTGCTGAGCGCCGTATTTGGCACCCACGGAGACCCGCACGGTAAGGGGCATCCTCAGGATGCCGGCGCTCATGGACTGCCATTTGGCCGCCTGGTTGAAGATCTCGTCACCGGCGCGTCCCATGAAGTCGCAGTACATCAGCTCCACCACAGCCCGGCCGCCGGCAAGGGCGTACCCCACACCGGAACCGACAATAGCCCCTTCGGAAATGGGAGAGTTGAAAAGCCGGTGGTAGGGCAGCGCCTCGGTAAGTCCGCGGTATACGGCAAAAGCTCCGCCCCAGTCGCGGTTCTCCTCACCCCAGGCAGCCATGCTGGGATCGATGCTGAAACGGTGCAGCATCGCTTCGAAGAGGGCGTCCCTGTAGGCAAAGATCTTTGCCGCAGACAGACGCTTACCGTTCTCGTCGAAACCATAGCGGCTCTTTCTGGCAAAAGACTGGATGCGGGGATTTTCGTCATAGGGAAGCAGCATTTCCGGTTCACGGTCTTCGAACTTTTCCACCTTCTCGTTGGAGAACATTACAGACTCTATGAACTGTCCGCCCACCCGGGGACTCTTTTCCATGTCTACAGCGAGTTCCACGATCTCCCGGATCTTCTGCTGAGTCTCCTCAGAAATCGCCTCGATGAATCCCTGATCCGCTGCTCTGTTCTCTTTCAGGTAGGAGCCGTAGCCGGCGATGCAGTCGTTGGCTTCCCAGAGATCGACCTCTTCCTTGGTGCGATAGCTGGAGGCATCCGAGGGGCTGTGGCCGGAGAGCCGGTAGGTAATTGTGTCCAGCAGCACAGGACCCTTGCCTTCCGTAAGGATCTTCTTTTTCCGCTCGATGGCATCAGCCACGGCCAGGGGATTGTAACCGTCCACCCTCTCTGAGTGCATGTTCTCGGGGTTCACCCCGGCACCGACCCGGGCCAGGATTTCGTAGCCCATGGTTTCGCCGGAGGTTTGGCCGCCCATGCCATAGAAGTTGTTGAAAAAATTAATCAGTACAGGAGGAGCTCCGCCGATTTCCTTGTCCCAGAGGGTCCGGTACTGGTCCATGGCGGCCATCATCATGCCCTCCCATACGGGACCGCAACCCATGGAGGCGTCGCCGATGTTGGCGATTACAATGCCGGGTTTGCGGTTGATCCTCTTGAAGAGGGCCGCCCCCACGCTGATGTCCCCCGAGCCGCCGACGATGGCGTTATTGGGCATGGAACCGAAGGGAGTAAAGAAGGTGTGCATGGAACCGCCGAGGCCTTTGTTGAAGCCCGTCTCCTTGGCAAAGATCTCCGCCAGGGTTCCGTAAAGAACGAACTTCTCAGCCAGTTCCCGGACGGATCCCGTATGTCCGGCCTCCACGACCTTGAGGGTGGCACCCCCCATGAAGCTCTCCATGATGCCCATGAGCTCCTTTTCCGGCAGATTGTGGACAGCGGAGAAGCACTTGGCGAGGATCTCACCGTGGCTGCGGTGGGAACCGAAGAGCTGGTCAGCAACATCCAGATTATAGCACTGACCGACAGCTGCGGATTCCTGTCCGATGGAAAGGTGGGCCGGGCCCTTGTGGTTATATTCGATTCCCTGGTAGCTGCCCATCTTCTTGATCTGGTCAAGCATGGTCTCGAACTCGCGAATGTAGGCCATATCGCGGTAGATGGTCCTGAGACCGTCTATTCCGTATTTCTTCTTCTCTTTTTCAAAATTCCCTTCGTAGGCGTTTACGGGAATATCCTTAATCTTGATCCTGCCGGGCTTGCGCACCCTGGCAGGATCGACCAGTATTGATTTAGGCATGTGTGTCTCCTTACCTGTGTATGATCTTTCTCTATTCGATTTCCCAGACCGCGTCCCGCAGGACTTCCGCAACCGCGGGGTGGGGGAAAATGATCTCCCTGATCTCCTCGCTCCTGAGCTCCGCTTCGATCATGGCGGCAGCGACGGGGATAATCTCCGAAGCCGTTGCTCCCATAATATGGACACCTAACAGGGTGTTTTTTTCAGCATGCACCAGGACCTTGCACATTCCGGGTTCCCGCTTGCCGTGTTCCGCCAGGAAGCGGCCGTTGGCCCGCATCTGCACGGTGGCGGTCTTTACAGGAATACCTTTTTCGGCGGCCTCTTTTTCCGTAAGTCCGCAGCCGGCGGCTTCCGGCAGGGTATAAACGGCCCAGGGAATGGCGTGGTAGCGCATGCGGTCTTCCCTGCCCAGAATGGTATTCACCGCGACTTCGCCCATACGGCTTGCAGAGTGGGCCAGCAGGGAGGTTCCGGTAACGTCGCCGACTGCGAAGACCCCGGGCAGATTGGTCTGCATCTTCTCGTCCACCTTGATTCCCATCCGGCTTATATCCAGGCCTGCGTCGGTAAAGCCTTCAAGATTGGGTCTGCGCCCAACGCTCATGAGAACCAGGTCCGCTTCTGCGGATTCGGTTTTTCCGCCCTTTTCGTAGTCCACACCTTTCTGGGTGATCTTTGTCACCTTCGCGGAGGTAACAAAGCTGATGCCCTTGAGGGATTTACGCATGGCCCGGGCAAATTCCCCGTCCATGAGGGGGAGGATCTCATCCATCATCTCGATCACAGTTACTTCCACGCCCACGGCGGAGAAGTAGGAGGCAAACTCGACACCGATTACCCCGCCGCCGATTACCGCCAGCTTTTTGGGTAGAGCCTCGATGGAGAGAATCCCCCGGTTGGTGAGCACGTTTTTGCCGTCCGCACCGGGAATCGGCGGAACCGCCGCGGAGGATCCGGAGGCGATAATGATATTCCCGGCGCTGTAGACCTTGCCGTTTACGCTTACGCTGCGGTCCGGATTCAGCACCGCGGAGCCCTTAACCACCTCGACCTTGTTTTTCTTCATTAAAAAGGCGATTCCCGCCCGCAGGGTCTCTATGGTCTCCTGCTTCCAGGCCATGGCTGTTTTAAGGTCGTACTTGGCACCGGAAACAGTGACGCCGAAGCGTTCGGATTCCCTGGCGTGGACGTAATGCTTGGCCCCCGCCAGGAGGCTCTTGGTTGGAATACAGCCCCAGTTGGTGCACTCTCCCCCCATCTCCTCTTTCTCTATCAGCAGGACCTTCTGCCCTGCCCCGCCGGCCCGTTCGGCGGCTATGTAGCCTCCGGGACCGGCACCGATAACGATCAGATCAAACTCGCTGCTCATTGTCTAACTCCTTCTATTCCGCCAGGGCAAGCCGGAAATTCGCCAGCTCCTTCGCGACCGCCTGCAGGAAGCGGGCTCCCGGGGCACCGTCCACAGCCCGGTGATCGATAGTCAGGGAGAGTCCGATATGGGGAACAAACTCCACCCCCTCCTTGCCCTGTACGGGCTTGAGATCGATCCCGTTGACTCCCAGGATTCCCACCTGAGGAGCGTTCAGTACCGGGGTAAAGGATTCAACTCCCAGGGCACCGAGGTTGGTTATGGTAAAGGTGCCGCCGGTCAGTTCATCGGGATTTATGTTTCCCTCCAGACAGGCCTTTCCAAGCCGTTTTGCTTCCGCGGAGATAGCCTTCAGGGAGAGCCGTTCGGCGTTGCGGATTACCGGAACCATCAGGCCCCGTTCGGTATCCACGGCAAATCCCAGGTTGACACTGCCGTATTCGACGATCTTATCAGTGTGCATTTCCGCGTTCATGCAGGGATAGCGGAGCAGAACCCGGCTTACGACAAAAAGAACCATGTCGTTCAAGGTCACACCCGCCATGCCCATCTCTTCGGGGGCTGCCTTACACTGGGCCCGGTATGCCTGAAGCTCCCGTGCGTCCGCGGAGGAGTTCATGGTCAGCTGGGCGGTATTCTGCAACGAAGCATACATGCGTTCTGCTACAAGCTTGCGCACTCCCTTGACCGGAATCTCCCGGGTTTCCCCTGAAGCCACAGCCTGGGGAGCTGCGGAAGCTGCCAGATCGGTGGAGAGGATGCGTCCTCCTATACCGCTTCCCCGGACAGGGGCTGTCATTCCCGCTCCCATGGCTGCGCGGGCTGCGGGGCTCACAGAAACGGCCGGTTCGGCAGCCAGAACGTCCCGTTCAATTATCCGTCCGCCGGGGCCCGAGCCAGTGAGTCCGTCCAGGTTCACTCCCTTATCAGCCGCGGTCTTCCGCGCCCGGGGGGAAACCCCTGCACGGGCATCCGCTGATACTGCCTGGGCCGCGGGGGCAGATGATGCCGCCTTCGCGTCCTGCTTCTCCTGCTTCGCCGGTTCCGCTGCCGCCGGGGCTTCCTTTTTCTCCTCTGCAGCTTTTCCTCCGGGAGCCATGGAAGAAACATCTTCCCCGGCCTCCCCTACCGCCGCGATGACGGTGAGGACCGGAACATCGTCCCCTTCCTCAAAGAAGCGCTTCAGCAGCACCCCTTCGGCGGGGGACTCGACCTCGAAGGTCGCTTTATCGGTCTCTACTTCACATACGATTTCACCTGTTTTTACCTGATCGCCCTCATTTTTGCGCCATTCGAGAATCACGCAGGATTCCACGCTGTTTCCCTGGCGGGGCATTAAGATTTCCGTTGCCATTACCCTCTCCTTAAAATAAACATATATAGTATCCTCATCCGTGAGGATGAATCGGTCTAAACCCGTTCTATATCAAGCCCGACGGAAATAAGCTGTTCCACAACCTTGTCGCTCATTCCATCGTCGGTGATGATCTTTGTATATCGTTCCAGGGGCAGCATACGTACGAAACCGGAGCGGCCGTATTTTGATGAATCCGCCACCAGAAAACGCTCATCCGCCTGACGGGCGATCTGCTTGTTGACCTCCGCGCCTTCCACAAGATGTGTGCTGGACCCGTTCTCCAGACTGAAACCGTCGGTCCCCAGAAAGGCCTTGCGGACATGAAACTCTTCAAGTTCCCGCAGCGCAATGGGCCCCACCAGGGACTCGGTGGCGGGACGGAACTCTCCCCCCACCACGGTCAGGTGCAGCTGGGGATTCATCCTGGCATAGGGAACCAGAAGCATGGAGTTGGTGACAATGTGAAGGTCCCGCTTGCCCAGAAGGTATTTTACGATAAGGGCGGTGGTGGTTCCCGCCTCGATCATGATTGTATCCCCGTCCTGAACATAGCGTGCCGCAGCCTTTGCAATGCGGGCTTTTTCGTCGGGACAGGTTCGATTGCGCTCCAGGATGCTGGAATGAAAAGCCGGCATGGCACCGCCGTGGGTCCGGACCAGAAAGCCCTTCTCCTCCAGGGAGGAGAGATCGCTCCTGACGGTGACCCTGGAGACAGACAGGGCATCGCTGATGGCGGAGACGGAGATCGAGGCATCATCCGCCAGAAGAGTAAGAATCTGTCGTTCCCTCTCACTTAAACCTGAATCCATCTTCGTTTCATTTCCTTTTTACTGCCTAATTACTTATTTATTGTTTTCGTATTGCTTTTGATTATATTACCAAATGCTTTCTGACGCAAGGGGGGAATGTCTGGGGATGACAGCTATTTTTAGAGAAAATATGTTAAATCTGGAAAAATCAGGATAGAGTTGATTCCAATTTATGCTTGGTCTTTTTCCATCCCGGAATGACAGAGTCGAGGAGCTTATAGAATTCTGGACTATGATCATTATATTTCATGTGACACAGCTCATGCGTAACAACATAGTCAATGCATTCTTTAGGTGCCCTGATCAGGTCTGTATTGAGGGTTATTGTGCCCTTGTCCGAAAGACTGCCCCACCTTTTTTGCATTCGCCTTATGGATAAATTTGGCTGCTCTATACCAAAGTCATTGGATTTCCGCCAGCAGCGATCCATACTCTCCGCAAATCGGAGTTGCGCTTTTTCTATATACCATTTGTTTAATAATTTCTTGGCAGTATCTGGAGTCGGCTCGCTCCGACAAGTAATATGAAGGAAACCATGAAACATTTTAACCGAGTTCTCCGATCCCTTGCTTATTTTTAAGCGGCATTGCTTTCCAAGATACAGATGAGTCTCGCCGTTCACGTAACATCGATCAGGCGTCTTTGGATAAAACTGTTCGAAATACATCAGTTGTCTGAAAATCCACCGCGCCCGCATAATTATCTTCTTTTCTATTAAGGTGATATCGGACTGTACGGGCGCTCTGACAATAATCGTGCTGTCGGGATGCACAGCAATTTCCATCGTTTTTCTGTCACAGTACAGCAGGCTGAAATTGATAGTCTTCCGCCCGTAGACAATCGAGTATTTGTTATTATGGATTACGTCCTCCATTATTTATAGCTCCTGTGCTTTGCCACCTGCAGAACCCTTTCAATGATGTCATCCATCTGGTCAAGCGACAATTCGATCCCTCGTTCTGTCTTGAGCTCATCATAGAGATAGTCGTCGATCTCATTGATCGCCTGTTTCTGAGCATCTTCATCATCCCAGAAGTGAACTTTATTATGCTTTTCCAGAATTCCATGTATGACAATTGCTGTATCCGCCACAGCAGACTCGAAGGCTTCTTCATCTAGTATGTTTTCTTCGAAGAAAGGCTTAAGAACACCGAAATAGGCCATGGCATCCTCATTGCCGGAAAGCTTTGCCGGTATGTCATCATGCACTTTACCGACAATCTTGTTGCGGATATCCACAACCTTGTTCAGATAATCCAGATCGGATATCCTTTTCGATCTGAAATCCTCAATTGCCTGCTGTATCAGCTTTGAGAACTTCTCGTAAAACGCAGGGTCTTCATCCATCTTTTCGATGATTGCTTTCTTGGTGGCGTGTGCAATCGTATCAGCTTTTGCCCCAGTCGTCTTTTTACTACCGTAAACCTCCTGCTCTTCCTTCACCATTAAGAATGCTTCATCATCAAAGATATTGACCGGCTCATTCAGTTGAACCACTTCACTGGCTTGAATATGGGTATCCAGCAACTTTTTGATTTTAGGCTCGAAATCCCGGTAATCAATTGCCTCTGCATACCGGAGTTTGACAGACGCCTTGAGGGACTGGAACTTCCGAAGGTCTGCCTTATATCTGGACAAGGTTTTCTCGTCCGTTTCAGCCAGAAATTTTTCAGAAGAGAGTGCAATGCCAAGGGTTTTACCGAACTCCGAAAAACGCATGTAAAAATCTTCTCTGAGCTCATCATCTGCAAGCAGAACTTCATAGGCTTCTTCATCGTAGGAATGCTTAACAGTTTTAAACAGATCCCAAAGATCAGAATATCTGTCCGGCAACCTTTCGATTTCACTATTAATAGAAGTCAGAGTGCCTACAAGGTCGGACTCATCGAAGCCTTCAAATGCACTGTACATTGTAAGTGCTTTGTCCAGTTCACCGAGAACGCTGGCATAGTCAACGATAAAACCGAACTCTTTGCCTTCATGAAGCCGATTGACTCGTGCAATTGCCTGAAGCAGCGTGTGTTCTCTTAATACCCTGCACAAATAAAGAACCGTGTTTCGCGGTGCATCAAAACCTGTAATCAATTTATCAACAACAATAAGAATTTCGGGTTCATTGCCGTGCTTAAACTGGTTGATGAGCTGTTTTGTATATTCTTCTTCACTGCCATAGCGCTTCATCATCTTCTGCCAGAATTTCACAACATCATCCGTTGTCTCATCATCAGTCTCTTCATAACCTTCACGCATATCCGGCGGCGAGATTACGACCTCAGAACTGACAATTCCAATCTCATTCAGGTACGTGTTGTACTTGAGCGCCGAGACTTTATTTGGTGCTACCAGCTGCGCTTTGAACCCTGTTCCCTGCCAGTTGGAGCGGAAGTGATCGCTGATGTCAAAAGCCCTCATATATATGACCTGATCGGCTTTATTCAGCATTTCCGCACGTGCATACTTCCGCTTCAAGTCTGCCTGCTGTTCCTTTGTCAAGCCTTGAGTGTGCCGCTCAAACCAGAGATCAACAGCTGTTCTGTTTTGAGTCATCTCGACATGTCGTCCTTCATAGAGGAGCGGAACAACAGCCCCATCTTCAACGGCCTGCGTGATGGAATAATGGGGCTCCACCAGCTCTCCGAATTTAGTGAAATTGTTTTTTTCCTTCTTTAAAAGCGGCGTACCGGTAAAACCTAAGTAACAGGCATGGGGAAACATCTGTCTCATTCGGGCGGAAAAAGAACCGAACTGGGTGCGATGGCTTTCATCCACCAGAATGAAGATGTCGGGAGATTCATCCTGATATTTCTTTGCCGCATACGCTTTGTCGAACTTATGAATGAGGGTTGTGATAATTCCTGACTTCTTTTCAGCGACCAGCTCCAGCAGGTTTCTGCCTGATGTGGCCCGGTTTGCTTCAAGGCCACATGCGACAAAGGTGTTTCCCAACTGCCTATCAAGGTCCTCCCGGTCTGTCACAAGAACAATTCGTGGATTCAAGATTTCAGGATCAAAAGCCAGGTTTCGGGCCAGCATCACCATGGTCAGGGATTTTCCCGAGCCCTGGGTATGCCAGATTACACCGCCTTTTCGTGAGCCGTTGCGGTCAAAGTGCTTTACCCTGTTCAGTGCAGACTTGATAACAAAATACTGTTGATACCGGGCAATCTTTTTAATACCCCCGTCAAACACCGTAAACTTCCACGCCAACTCAAGTAAGCGCTCGGGTCGACACAAAGCAAACAGCGCGACATCCTGCTCAGTCACTAATCGCGATTTTTTTTGAACCGCGAAAGGCGCGAAAGACACAAAAAAGGAGTGGGGATCGACTTGATACTGCAAAGAATCCTGAACCAGCTTTTCCAGTTCTTTAACTTTCACACTTTTTGTGTTTTTCGCGGTAAAATCCTCCGTGGTTAGTCCTGGTTCTTTCCATACTCCCCAGAATTTTGCAGCGGTACCCGTTGTTGCATACATGGCACTGTTCTTATTCAGGGCCAACACAATCTGGTTGAAGACAAAAAGTTTCGGAACATGGTCATCATTCTGATTTCTGACGACCTGAGAAACCGCCTGTTCCACTTCAACCTGCGGTGCTTTACATTCAATAACACAGAACGGAATGCCATTAACAAAGAGAACTATATCCGGGCGGACTGTTTCAGTGGATCGTGAACGTTCAACACTGTACTCTACCGTTACGTGAAACTTGTTGCGGCCGGAGCTATTGTCAGAAAGAGGCCAGTCGATATAGTTCATGTTGAAGCTTTTTGAGTCGCCCTCAATGGTCTGCTCCATGGCCGTCCCGAGGGTAATCAGATCGTAAATAGCCTCGTTGGTCTTGAGCAATCCGTCGTATTTGATGTTCTTAAGCTTCTGGATGGCTGACTGCACATTCTCCTCGCTGAAGAGATACTCAGTGCCTTTGTAACGAATGCGGTTAATTTCTTTGAGCTGGTCGCGTAATATGTTTTCCAATAAGATATTCGAAAAGCGACTTTGACGTTCTGCCAGAGCTTTTTCAGGGGAGATGTATTCATAGCCCATGGCTATCAGCAGTTGTAGAGCCGGGATCTGGGATGTCAATTTTTCATTGGTTGCAAAATCACACATAATTATTCCTTCACCTCCCAGTGGCCTCGAGTTCCGCCGATTCGTTTAATCAGTCCATTGTCCCGAAGCTGACTGATATTCTTTTCAACAGCCGTTGTACTGATCTCAAGTAATTCAGATAGTCGAACACCTGATATTTTTGGATTTAATTTCATCTCGGCAAGAATTCTCTCTTTCGTATTACCCAACTGATTACCCAACTGATTACCTAACCGATTACCTAACCGATTACCCAACTCTTCAGAAGCTCGACTCTTTAGCAGCGAGACCTCCACGCCTCCGGATTCTTCTTCAATGATGGGTTTTGCCAAGCCGGCTTGTTCACAGGCGTCGGTTATTTTTTTTTGCCCCGTCCCCAGGAATCGATATATCCGGCTCGATAACATACTTCGGCGATCAAAGGATTGCGGGGAATGGATTTGTGTAGCTGGAACAGTTTTTCGATAGAAAGCTCTATCGGTAGAGTCCCGGCATTCCACAAAGCAATCCGATCATCCATAACTCTCAATTGGGTCATGCTGCCCATGTAGTTGCGATGTACCAGGGCATTGAGCAGCATCTCCCGCAGGGCCGGAACGGGGTATTCCAACTCTTCAATACGGCGAAGTCCCTCAAAGCGCACCGGTTTGATCAGGAACTTCTTCTCAAGCTGCTCCATCACATCATGAAGCATCTGGAACAAGTTGCCATCACACACCTCCTGAAAGCGCATATCCACCACACTCGCACCGAAACGGCCGATCTTGACAAACAGGTTGGGATAATATTCGCCCGGGTCCTTGCCAAACAATACCAGGGCCGCATTAGTCAGCCCGTCTTTGGTGAGCAGGCGTAATTTATTCAGCAGGTCTCGGATGGAAAGATCGGAAATATCCGGCAGGCGACCGGCCGTGACGGCCTCTTTTTTGAACAGCTCAATCGTAGTTTCATCGATGTCCCCCAATGACGCTTTCTCTTTTACTACCTGGTCCCAGGTCACGCCCATCTTCTTCAGCAGGAATTCAGTGAGCGCATGGCCTTTCAGCTCTTGCTTCACCGATCCCGATCGCCAGTAGTAGGAACCGCGCAAAGAGATCGGTACGGTCGATGGTTCGACGATAATTTCCAGATAAGCTTTGCCGTCTTCTTCCAACAGATTGATATGAGGCATCAGCCCCAGCTGATCACGGATCTTGTTCGGCAGGTCTTCCAACAATTTTCTGGCGTTATGCAAGCCAACGGTTTTTCCACCATTATCTTTACCAATGTAGATTCGTCCGCCCTGTGCGTTGGCAAATCCACAGATCCATTTAAGGTAGTCGTCGTTCCAGGATTGTTTCCATTCGATGTTTTGGGATTCGGAAGTCATAATGAAGTCGCCACAACGATTTTGTCGCATTCAGAGACAATGTATTCCGGGATAGTATCAAACTGGGTGGGATCAAGCTGACAGATAAATTCATTTTCGATATGATACGTTTGCTTAATGAATTTTTCAATAACAGCGTCATTTTCTTCATGATCGATGAGTCGACATACTTGGAGTTTTTCGTACCCATTCGTAGATTCTGCATATACTTTCTTCATCTCTAAGGTATTGCAAATGCGATCCAAAAGTGCAGAATACGAAAATCCTTTAAGGCTGCTGGATATTACATTACATCCATTGTTAAACTTATTCTGGTCCATTTCAGGATGTTTGCCTTCAGCATCTTTCGGTTCTCGGATATCAATGCCACGTACTTTTCCATTACCCTTATGTAACAGGTTAGAAAGCACCTGATAGGCATCACCCTTTTCATCTGTGATCTCGAAGAGTCGCCGTATGTAGATCAACTTAATGATGTCATCCTTATTTGAGTTCAGTGCATTCCTGCAGATTTCAGCAAATGTTTGGACATCCTTTTTTTTAATGGGTAAGTCCTCAATGACACCTGATTTGAGCTTGAGGAATGATGCCGCAGTCTGGTTTTTGAACTTGTGAGATAAGACTTTAACAGTATCGATTATGGGTTCCACATCATGTGTAAGCATCACCACGGTTTTACTTTTTAAGCATGAGTCCGCATTTCGTCTAAACAACATCTCAAGAATGGCGTATTTTTTGTTCTGATCAAAAGAAGAAATCGGGTCATCCAGAATGATTAAATCCGGTTTCTTAGAGAGGCATTCGTACATAAACAACACGATCGCAAAGGCGTTTCTCTCGCCAAAACTGAGGTGTTGGTTACCGCCACTGAGGTGTTCATTATGATCGAGGTGCCGGAGCTTGAGATGGGCTTTTTCTCCTTCACCAGCAACCTGTACTGCATAGCGATATCCGGAATAAGCAAGAAAGGTATTTATATCTTTTTCATGCTTCTCAACAACCCTTTTCATTTCACTGCGTTGTTGGGAAATTGCCCTCTGAAGGCGCCCGGCCGTTTCTATCATGGAATCGATCGAATTGTTTATGGGCTTTATAGCCTCTTGTGTTTTATCTGAATTGAGCTTCTCTATAAATGATAGGTCTATCTTGAATGACGGAAGCACTTCAGCAACCCTTTCTCCATCATTAAACTGAAATCCGGAAAGAGTCCTGAGCTTTTCTAGCTTTGCGACGAAGGTGTCGATCTGATTTTTAACATCAACAAGAAAGTCTTCGTGTTCTTTCTCTATGCCATCTTTCAGTGTAGTAATTGTGGATAGCTTTTCTCGTGCAGTATCTGAGAAGTAATCACCGAGCCGTTCTATTATACCAATGAGGGCGACCAGACTTTTAATTGTGTTTTTGTCGTATTCTTGGCCGACTTTCTTAATCTGTTCTTTCTTGTCCGCGGTATATGAAGTACAAAACGGGCAGTTATCGGACAATTCAGTGTAATCATATCCTCTAGTTTGCCAATCAACCCAACCAACACTCTGCTGGCTTTGAATAAAGGGCTGATACGATTCAAGTCCTTCCGGAATATGCTGAATTTTGTTTCCTCCAGCAAGTCCTTTCATCCCGGATGATGCTTTTGACAACCCTGTTTTTGTCAACTTAAAGACACCGCCCATCTCTTCAAGAGTGTTAATTAAGGCCTCAAGGTCGTGGTTGTCAACGAACAACTTTTTAATTGTAGCTACTAATTCTTCGATTTCACGCTCTTTTTCTTTATAAATATCGGTTTTAACCAAGATATCGAAACTATTGCTGAGCAATTCGTCCGGCTTGAACACAAACTGACTAACATAATCTTCGTTGAAACACATAACTTGCTGAATGCTATCCAGCCCTTTGACTTCAGGTTGCTTGTTCTCGGGATTCTCTTGTCGCAGTTTGAAAGGCATGAGTTCAGCCAAATCCGATTTATCAGATGTACCGAGGATAATGGCTTTTGCTATTGTGCTCTTTCCTGTCCCGTTGGGCGCGAACTTGATATTCAACTTGTCTTCAACGATAGAAATTGTTGCCGAATCAATGTTGTTACAGTTGTTAATCTCGATATCCATTTATTCCCCTCCTTACTTTCTATCCTTAGGAGGGCACGGGTCGTTTCCGTAGCTGTTGCCAGCACGGATCTTTCCGTCCACGCCATGAATTTTGGTGTCCGACCTCTGGTTTCTGGCGATGTTCTCCGCCTTATCAATGGCCTGCGCCTGTGTGCGGGTAACTTTGGTCGCCTTGCTGTTCCCTGCGCCCTTGACCGCCCATCCATCGGGATGTTTTACAACGTGCTGATTCTTACCTTTAACCATAATTACGCCTCCATGTATTGGTTAACGATTACCGGTTTCACGCGCCATTCGCCGGTGAGCAGTTTCTGCATCAGGCCACGTTTTTGGGTTTTGTATTTTTCTGCAAGCTGTTTCAGCAGGTCGATTTCGTGTTGTGATGCGGTCAGCGCTTCAGCAATGGCTTTTTGCTCATCTGGTGATGGGCATGGAACCATTATTTTGAAGAAGTCCTTCTTATTCAGAT
>Ga0334895_1002695_pt1 | contig 14593 bp, 13 predicted proteins | sample GraSluR3_MG_7_FD_207229 | JGI IMG/M metagenome (GOLD analysis project Ga0334895, IMG submission 207229) | Sludge microbial communities from methane-producing bioreactor in Wageningen University, Netherlands - Granular Sludge_31_05-R3 | ecosystem: Engineered > Bioreactor > Anaerobic >... | reverse complement strand
TCGAACTGTTTGTCTGCTTTTACCAGCGCCTCGGCCAGCTTAAAAGTTGCCGACGGATTCACATTTTCATCGATTCCGCCGTGCACCAGTAGCAGTTTGCCTTTCAGGTTTGCGGCGTTGGTAATGTTCGATTGCAGATGATAGGCCGAATCTACCGGCCAGCCCATGTACATTTCGGGCCACCAGGCTTTTTCCATGCGGTGGTCGTGGTCGGCCGAACTTGCCACGGCTACTTTGTAAAATTCGGGATATTTCAGCACAGCGCGACCAGCATCGTAACCACCGGCCGAGTGGCCGAAAATGCCCACCCGTGTGGTATCAATCCACGGAAATCGTTCCGCCAGTTGTCGCATGGCATGAATGTGGTCTTCCAGTCCGCCGCCCAGGTTTTTGTAGGAGAAGTTGTGAAATGCTTTGGAGCGCCCCGCAGAGCCCCGTCCGTCAACGGCCATCACCACAAACCCCAGCTCGGCGAGCGCCTGGTTGCTGAACGCCGACCGAAAATCTTTGGGGAAAACCTGTGTGTGAGGTCCGGTGTAACTGTTGTCGATGATCGGATATTCTTTCCCGGGATTGAAATTCGTCGGTTTCCAAAGTGCCCCGTAAACGGTCGTCTCACCGTCGCCGGCCACCGCTTCAAAAATTTCGGGTGGACTCCAGTTTTCCAGTCCGTTCAGTTCTGTCCTGCCCATTTCAACCAGAACTTTTCCTGAAGATGCATCTCTTAAAACCGTGATTGTTGGTGTTTCCACCGTTGAAAAATTGTCCGCAAAGAATTTTCCATCGGGCGAAATACTTACCAGATGATGCAGTGGTTCTGAAGTGAGCCGTTTCAAATTTTGCCCGTCGAATGAGATACTGTACAAATTTTGATAATAAGGGATCATACCTTCCTCTTTCCCCGATGCTGTGAAAAGAACTGTTTCAGTTTCTGTGTCAATCCGTTCAATGTCATTAATGTAAAACTCTCCGTTTGTGAGCGGGGTTACCTGTTTTGTTTTCAGGTTCAGACTGTATAACTGGCGCCATCCGCTTATCTCTGAAAGGAAAAAGACCTTTCCGCTTTTTTCCATCAGCCGGTAGGTGAAATTGTCGATGTTGGTTTTGCTGGATTCGGAGTAAAGCAAATCCAGAACTTCATTTTCAAGGTCAAAGGCGTAGAGGTTTATTTGCTGAAACCCGCGTACCGGCTGATAGAGGTAAACTTTACCAGGTGTTTCAGACCACTGTATGGAAATGGTGTTGATGTGCGTTCCGGGCGGCAATTGGGGCCTGACGGTTTTTCCGGTTTCCACGTTGAAAAACACCGGCTCCAGGTAAACCATGCCTGTGTCGCCCGGCGAACCGCGGTAATACGAAAGCAGTTTGGGGCGGTACAGCGTGTCGATGCTCCAGTCGAGCAGATACATTTTTTCGGCGGTTCGCAGGTCGCAAACATTGGCAAAAATCCATTGGCTGTCGTCCGACCAGTCCACACGAAACCGTTGCGGGCGATCACCATTTTCGCCCTCCATCATATCGTCCCAGCCATACCACGAGGCATATTCGTACCCTTTTTCACCATCGAAACTTAGCTGTTTCGTTTCACTTCCATCAGGCGTTTTGATGAAAAGGTTGTAACTGTCGGTATATGCAATCCATTTTTCGTCTGGCGAAGCTTTTTCAAATCCGTTTTCCCTTGCCCTCCTTTCCGGGGTTGAAAGGGTATAGGTTTCGGCATTAAACAAATATCGTTTGTTTTTTGCCCTGATGAGTATTTCATTCGCATTTTTATAATCCAGAATGGTTACTGGCAGTTGATTTGCATCGGTTTCTTCGGCCAGCGAATCGGTTAAAAGCATGGCCAGTCGTTCATGGTCGAACAGTTCCGATTTTTCCAGCCCGGGAAATGTGATTTTCATAAACCTTTTTTCATCCGGTAGCTGAAGAACATACCAAACTCCCGAATTTTCAGGCATCCAGTTGGGCTGGATGTGCTGGTTGAATACCTTTTTTTCTAACAAATTTTCGCGAAGAAAACTTACTGCGCGGGCGTAATCATCTTTTAAGATTCCGTTTTGGCCAACCAGCAGCCCGGGGACAAAAAAGGATATAAGAATAAAAACAGCTAATTTTTTCATGCAGGTTACAGTTTTGACCGTAAAACTAAACAATTCGGCAAAAATTCAAACACCAAATTAAAAAGTGGGTTCCGGCGAATTATTCCAATAATACCGCATTAAACAACAATTTGAATGTTGCCGGTGTGGAAGCCCGGAACTGCGGATTAAAAAAGGAGAGTACAATCTGGCCTTTCCCTTTTTTCAGCCAAACCAGGGCGGTCAATGTGATTTAAAAAAAAAGTTCTTCGTGCTTTTCCGGAATATTATTCCAGGTTAAGGTAAATTTTTTTCATCACCTCAACTTTCTCTTCATCGTCGGCCATCGCACGGGTGGTAAACATCATCACTCCGCTTGATTTTGAAGATAGTCCACCTTTTAAAACGGTTTCTAGTTCGGATGCAGAAACAGTGTAAGGATTGTTGTAAGCTTGTACAATGGGCCACACTTTGGGAGTACCTCCGTCTTTAATGTTCAACCGGGTGCTAAACCACGCGATGTTTTCTTCTACCCAGCCTGGCTCGCGCCCCATGCGTGCATGGTAAACCATAGGCGAAAACACATCGAAAAAATCACGCAGCAGGTCGAAGTCGAGGCCAAGAATTCGGCGGCGGGCTCCGTCAAATTCCTCATCGGTCCATGGGCAGTGGTAAATTCCGAGTAAAATGCCCGGTTTTACTTCGTTGATGATATTTCTTATTTCTACTGTCCAGTCGAGAATGACCTTGCAGCGCCAATCTCGCCATTCCGGGTCAAGATTTTCCAGAATCCACTGCGCTTTTTCAGGAGTGGTTCCTTCGGAAATTTCCAATCCTGTATCCTTTGAAAACGATGTCAGGCAGTTATCGCAAAAACAGGTTTCGGGCAGTATGGGATCGGGTTCTTCAAACTGAGCATGCCAATGCACATAATCCATCCACACCCCGTCAATATCAAATTCAGAAAGCAGGTTGCGCAGCAGATTAAAACGGTATTGCCTGAATCCCGGTTCAGTGGGACAAACGCCCATAAACCAGGACGCAGCTTCTGCTTTTTCGCCTTTTTCGTTAATTGCCCATGCTTCAGGATGTTCTTCCACATAGTTTTTCCCGTTTAAAGTAGCAAACTCGGCATACACATTCATGCCTTCGGCCCTTGCCCGCTGCAGCATTTCGTGGTTGATGGAACCGCTGTGCACAAAAATGGCATTTACTCCCAGTTCAGTTAAATTATAGCCTTTGTCCCACAAAGGTTGCGGATGGCCGTAAACCCCTTTGATTTCTATTTGTTTTTGCGATTGGTTGGTGCAGTTTCCAAGTGCTGCTGTAACAACTGCCCCCAACAGAAAAATTTTCAAATTTAATTTTGCCATATCTTTAAATTCTAAATATCAAACGATTTGTTAATAAAAGTAAAGTTTTTTGTCCGTTTTTGGAGTAAAACTATCTAAAAATCAGAATTAACAGGTAAAATAACCTGTGTTATCAACAATCGGGGTTTTAAAATTAATCTTAACAAATACTTGAATTTGTTCCTGAAAGTTTTATTTTCGGCAATTGTATTGAAAAGTTGTTTTTACTTTCCTCTAAAAAGAAGAAGACTGAATGAAGATGCCGAAATTTTTTGCGATACCTGTATTCTTATTTTTTATCCTCATAACTACCACCAACCAGCGCATTTCTTCCTCTCCCGATTTTGCACCTGAAAAAGAAGAGATACCCCTTACACATTCGGAAAATGAGTTGATGGAGATGCAGGCGGTTTTTGAGGAATACGAACAGTGGCTTGCCCGGGAAATCGAAGAGTCGGGAACTGTTGGTGCTGCTGTGGCCATAACCTACAAAGACCAGATTGCGTTTATGAAATGTTTTGGAGTAAAAAAACTGGGTGGTGATAAGCCTGTGGATGAACATACTGTTTTCAGGCTGGCGTCTGTCTCGAAGCCGGTTACCAGTATTTTGGCCGGAATTCTTGCACAGGAAAATGTGCTCGATTTTGATGAGCGGGTTGCTGAAACTATACCGGGTTTCCGGCTTGCCAGTTATGCCAGCTCGCAGCAGTTAACCATCCGGAATTTATTGAGCCATACCACAGGTGTTGTACCCCATGCTTACGACGATTTGGTAGAGAGCCATGTTCCTTTCGGAACCATTTTCAGCAGGCTTCCGCAGGCTAATGTCTCTGCGCCTCCCGGAAAGGTTTATGGCTACCAGAACGTAATGTTCAGTTTGGTGGATACCGTTTTGGCTGTAAAAACGTCGAAACGTTACGGTCAGCTTGTAAAGGAAAAACTTTTTGAACCTTTGGGAATGAACGACGCATCCACCGATTTCGAGAGTTTCAAAAACAATCCCAACAAAGCTTATCCGCACAGGGGAGCGAACGGCGTTTACAGAACTCTTCCCTACAACGACCGCTACTATAGCGTTGCGCCGGCAGCGGGCATAAACGCCAGTATTTCTGATATGGCTCATTTTCTTCAGGCTCTTTTGGATAAAGAAAAACCTTTGCTTGATAGAGAGGTTCAGCAAACCATTTTTTCGCCCCAGGTGGTCACTTACCTGCGCAGCGGATATTTCAGGCATTGGGGAGGGGTTGGTACAAAACAGTATGGGCTGGGATGGCGGTTGGTTGGTTACAAAAACCGGCAAATTGCCTATCACGGTGGTTATGTGAATGGTTACAAGGCGGAAATTGCTTTATGTCATCAAAACGATATCGGCATTGTTTATCTGACCAATTCGCCCAACACGGTGGCTTCGCAAAGTATTCCTGTATTTCTGAAAGCTTTTTTTGAATATATTGACAACAGGAAAATCCTTGCAGGTGCTGAACATATAGACGAAGAACATTTGAAAATAGAAGGGAGTTAATTCATTTTTTTTATCTTTAGGACGCTCAATAAAAAGAAAGTCCAATGAAACTGAGATATTTTTTTGTTGTATTTCTGATTTTCAGTTGTTCTTCTACTCCGGCACAATTTCCTGAAGTGGAGAATAACCTCGACCGGCGGGTGAAAGCTTTCCTGGAAGAAAATGTGAACAACTGGCGCGACATGAATGTGCCGCTTTCCGACGGAAAAATCCTATATGATTTAATTTTAGATAACGGTTACACCCGTGCAGTTGAAATAGGTACATCAACCGGGCATTCGGCGATATGGATTGCCTGGGCACTGAGCAAAACCGGTGGAAAACTGATTACCATTGAAATTGACAAGGAACGCTGGCTGCAGGCGAAAGCCAATTTTAAAAAAGCCGGTTTGGATAAATTTATCGATGCAAGGCTGGGCGATGCACACGATTTGGTGCCCGAGCTTCCTGGTCCATACGATTTTGTGTTTAACGATGCCGATAAGTACTGGTATAAGAATTATTTTATCGAGCTGGATCCCAGGTTGGAAACGGGAGGCTGTTTTACTGCCCACAATACAGCCATGCGCGTTTCCGGTGTTCGCGAGTTTCTTGAATATGTGGAAAGTCTTGCCAATTATGAAACCACTTTTGCAAACAACAGCCGCTCAGGAATATCCATAAGTTATAAAACCGCTGAAAAATAAGGGAAAAATTGAAAAATTCTTCTGATCATCTTGAACGGAAACTGGGCCTGTTCCCGGTAACCAGCATTGTTGTTGCCAACATTATTGGGGCCGGTATTTTTACCACCACCGGTTATCTTATGGACTTTTTGGGAAATCCCGTTTTAATGCTGTCGCTCTGGCTGGTGGGTGGACTGGTTGCTCTATGCGGTGCCCTGGCTTTTGGAGAATTAGGGGCAGCATTTCCCGAGGCAGGCGGAGAGTACACATTTATTTCGAAATTGTTTCACCCGATGCTGGGGTTTCTGAGTGGCTGGCTTTCGCTAATTGTTGGCTTCTCGGCGCCCATAGCTGCTTCAGCAATCGGTTTCAGCAGGTATTTCATCTGGGCGTTCCCCGATTTTCAATCGTGGTTTTTGTTCGACCGGATAATGAGCCCCGAGATGTTCAGCCGGCTGCTGGCCATCATCATTATTCTCACTTTTTCGTTGCTCCATGCCCGGGGTGTGGTGCTGGGCGCCAAAGTGCAAAACTGGCTTACCATTCTGAAGGTAGCTTTGGTTGCCGGCCTCATTGTTGCCGGTTTTGCTTTGGGGCAGGGCGATTTCAGTCACCTGAAGATTTCTTCCCCGGGGGGGCAGGGGTTTAACTTCAGCTTTTCCGGCTGGAAATCCATCGGCCTTTCACTCATGTTCATTATGTTTGCCTACAGCGGTTGGAATTCTGCCACTTACATCGGTTCCGAAATAAAAAATCCGTTGAGAGTCATTCCGCGTTCTTTACTCATTTCAGTGGGCATTGTCACTTTTCTTTACCTGCTGCTTAACCTGTTTTTTGTGTATGCCATACCCCCCGAAAAAATGGCCGGAGAGCCCGAGATTGGCGGGGTGGCTGCAAACCTGGCTTTCGGCGATTTTGCCGGTACTATAATTTCACTTCTCATTTCGTTTGCCTTGTTTTCTTCGCTCAGCGCGTTTATCATTTTAGGGCCACGTGTTTACTACTCCATGGCCCGCGACGGATATTTTTTCAAATGGGTTTCGGAGGTTCATCCGCGGTTTAAAGTTCCTCAAAATGCGCTCATCCTTCAAAGTGCCATTGCCATTGTTCTGGTCATGTCTGGAACATTCGAGCAAATTCTTGCCTATATGGGCTTTTCTCTTGGGATTTTTCCGATTCTGGCTGTGCTGGGTGTATTCAAGTTAAGAATGACAGGTCAATCGAAACTGAAACTTCCAGGTTATCCGGTCGCTCATATATTTTTTATTGTGGTTAGTATAGCCATTTTGGTGCTGGCTTATTTTGAACGTCCGTGGGAATCCACAATCGCTATTTTAACCGCGCTTTCGGGAATTCCGGTGTTCTACTGGTTTAAAATGAAAAAAGAAAAACTACCAGGCGCCTGAAATGATTTCTTTTAACATGGTGTCGATTTGCTCCCGCGTTACTTTTTGAAGAATTTTGTAGTCGCTGTTTGTTAGTGGTTTGCCATAACGGATTTTAACCCGCGTTACCGGTTTGCTCAATTGCCTGAAAAAATGGCCCACAAACGTATCGTCGTCAATCCAGGCATCGTTTTCGTCTTTAAAATGAATGGCCATAGGAATTAAAGGGATTCCGGAGTCGGCGGCAATTTTAAAGCTTCCGTTTTTGAACGGCCTGGTCAGTGGACCTTTGTACGAAGTACCTTCAGGGAAAAGCGCCACAGGAATTCCATTGTTCACTGAAGTTTTTATTTTGTTCATGGTGGAAATGAGGCTTTGCAGTTCCGAACGGGTAACAAAAATGGTATTTGTCAGTCTGGCGCCGGTTTTCAAAAAAGGCCAGTTTTTCAATTCTGCCTTGGCTACAAAAGAGGCAGGTGTCAATGCCGCTACAATAAAAATATCGAGGTAACTGCGGTGGTTGGGCATTAAAATGAAATGGGCGGTATCCGGAATTTCGTTTCTGCTAATTTTAATTCCGCAAACAAACAAAATACTTTTCCCCCAGGTGCGCATCGACCAGTTTTGCAGTTTCCGGCTGAAGCCGAAAAGCTTCAACCAAATCCAGCCAATAACCACCACAATTGCCGAAACAGAAAGGATAAACAGCAGTCTGAAGAATGCCAGTGGAAAAAGTAAAATGATTCTTGCGGTTTTCATGTGTTTTAAATTGTTTCAATAATTAAGGTAACACATGGAATTCGCATGATTTATCATCGTTTTCGATTGGTGTAAATTAATTATCATGCTCATTTCATTTCAGATTTTTCCCGAAAGATACTAAAATGATAAGATGAGAAAAATTCTTCTGCAAGAGCAACAATTGAAATTCACGAACAAACCGCCAATCGAAATGCGCCTTTGGCGAAAAAACGTTCCCGCTGCACCGTGAGATTATTTTCTGAAAGAATTTGCTTCAATCCACCCAGGCGATAAAACTGCCTGAAATTCCGGTGGTGCTCCCTTCCTGCGAAAAACTCGGCCACCCGGCTTCCCCAACCCGTTATATTTTGAGGCAACGGAACGGAGTAGTCCACAATAATTATCTGCTGCGCCACCCGTTTCATTTCACCTAAAATGGCTGCGAAATTTTCAGGCGGAAACTGGTGCAACGCCATGGTTGTAAGGGCAATGTCGAATTCTTTATCGTTAAACTTCCAGTTGCCGGTGGCATCGCAAACCCGGAAATGAACATTGGAAATGTTTCGTTTTACTTTGGTTTGTTCTGCTTTCCGAATCATCGATTCGGACAAGTCGATGCCCGTAACTTCTTTTGCAAAAGGCGCCAATTCAAACACCTGGGCTCCGGTGCCACAAGCCACATCGAGGATTTTTTGCCCTGCCGGAATCTCCCGGTTCACTTTCTTTCGTATTCCGGCAAGCACCGGGTCTATTACCACACTGTAAAACCATCCTGATTCAACCATTTATTTTATAGTTTTGAACTTTCATTCGTTTTTCAAAAAACCGAATGTAGATAAATTTGTTTTACCAGTAGTTCAATAAAAATTAAAATGAAGAAATATTCGATTGTACTTTTGATTTTGTTTTTTGTTTTTACAGCATTTAAAACCAAAAAACCTGCTTACCTGCTTTTTAACGAGAAAGGGAAAAAAGAGAAATATGAAAAAATGCTCGACCAGGCAAAAGATGCCGACATTGTTTTGTTTGGCGAACTGCACAACAACGCCATTGCGCACTGGCTGCAACTGGAACTCACAAAAGATTTATATGAATTGAAAGACTCGAATCTGGTTTTAGGCGCCGAAATGTTTGAAAGCGATAACCAGCTGATTCTGGATGAATATTTTAGCGGACTCATTTCGCAAGCCCGGTTCGAGGCCGAAGTACGTTTGTGGAACAATTACAAAACCGATTACAAACCGCTGGTGGAGTTTGCCCGGAAAAATGAACTCCGGTTTGCAGCCACCAATGTGCCGCGCAGGTATGCTTCGCTGGTCAATTCCAAAGGTTTTGAAGGACTGGAAGAATTGTCGGACGAAGCCAAAGCTTTTTTGCCGCCTTTACCGGTGCTCTACGACCCTGAATTGCCCGCATACAAGAATATGCTGAACATGGAAGGAATGGGCAGCCATGTAAGTGAAAATTTCCCGAAAGCGCAAGCTATAAAAGATGCCTCCATGGCGCATTTTATTCTGGAAAACTGGCAGCCGGGGAAATTGCTGATTCATTACCACGGCGCTTACCATTCCGACAATTTTGAAAGTATTTACTGGTACCTGAAACAGCAAAACCCCGGGTTGAATATTGTGACCATCACCACCGTTTTGCAGGAAGATGTTTCGGAACTCACTGAAGAAAATTCAGGAAAAGCTCATTTTACCATTTGTGTGGATGAGGATATGACCACAACTTATTGAGACTATCTGTAAAACCCTTTCTTTACAATATATTCCCAAACTTTTGGAGGTAAAAAATGGCGCACATCCCTGCCTTTTTTTATGGCTTTACGAATGAAGGAAGAGGAAATTTCCATCTGCGGGGCATTTTCGGCAACAATAATGTTTTTATGCTGCATTGTTTTTGATTTATCGAACCCCGGACGCGGATACACAATTACGCCGTAATGCTCAATAATGGTCCCGAAGTTTTTCCATTTGTGAAAATTTTCGAGGTTGTCGGAACCCATCAGAATTTTAAACTGACTTCCGGGATTTCTGTCTTTCAGATAAGCCAGCGTATCCGCCGTATAACTGGGTTTGGGCAGGTAAAATTCGATATCGGAAAACTGTAGTCGGTCGTCACCTTCAATGGCCAGTTTTACCATTTCCAGCCGGTCGAGGTCGTTCAGCAGGTTTGCCTTTTGTTTGTGCGGGTTTTGCGGCGTAACAACAAACCAGAATTCATCCAAACCGGTAAATTCCACCATGTAATTCGCAATGGCCAAATGCCCGATATGCACCGGGTTAAACGACCCGAAATACAATCCGGTTTCTTTGGCGGGGAAGGTTTTGGATGATGGTTGTTTCATTTTTTTTAAATCTTTCGTTTTGAACGAATAATTTTACTGAAAATCTTTCGCTGACAACAAATAATTTTTCAGAATATATCATTCTCATTCTTCCTCTGAAAGAAATCCTGCAACTACTTTTTCGGCCTCTTTAAAAGTTTTGGGCAATTCGTCGTTTACAATAACCACGTCAAACTGGCTGGCGAATTCAAGCTCTTTTTCAGCTTTGGCAACGCGCATTTTGATTTTTTCTTCCGATTCGGTAGAGCGATTCTTCAGGCGATTTTTCAATTCTTCAACCGAAGGAGGTTTTACAAAAACAGCCAGAGCTTCGTTGCCATATAACTTTTTGATGTTCGAACCACCCACCACATCCACATCAAAAATGACGTTTTTACCGGAATTTCGAATGCGTTCCACTTCGCTTTTTAGAGTTCCGTAAAAAATACCGTTGTAAACTTCCTCCCATTCCAGGAATTCATCGTTTTCAATTTTTTTTCGGAATTCATCTTCGGTAAGAAAATAATAATCCTTTCCGTGTACCTCACCCTGCCGGGGCTTCCGGCTTGTAGCCGAAACCGAAAATTCCAACCCAAAATTCTGTTGCAGCAAATGCTTTACAATGGTTGTTTTGCCGGCTCCTGAAGGAGCTGAAAATATGATTAGTTTGCCTTTCATTACATTTGAATATGTTTTTTGATTTCCGATAAAAAACCAGAAACCTGTTCAATTAAAGGGGTAACCTGTTCTTCTTTAAAATCAAACATGTCCCCATAATCGCCTTTCTGTCGAAAGTCAAATAATTGGGAATACAAAGTTCCAAATTCCATGTCAATTTTATTTGTTTTGATAAAATGAAGGCTAAACTGATTTAAAGTCCCCCCGTGTGTACCAGGTTTAATATCATTCCTCAACAAAAGAGCAATAACAGCATAAAAACAAGCGTAATAAAGGCGGTTGACAATTGTATTCCAACTTTTTCTCTGAACCAGGAAAAGTGCCTCATCATAAGCTTCGTCAGCTCTTTTTAACCTGTATAATATATAATCTGCTTTGTTGTTCATTTCAATTTTAATCCATCTTTAACAACATTTTCGTATAGAGGCGAGTAAGCCAATTTCTCTTTCCAGTATTTTTTGGGATAGATTAAAATTGAGATAACTTGTCCGGATTCCAGTGATAATTTATAAATATCGCGTCTGAATTTATTATCCAATTCGTTGGTAAACTCCGGGGCATCTACTAAAATTAAAATATCCCAGTCGGAATCAGCTTTGTAATCGCCCCTTGCGCGGGAACCAAACAGATAAGCCTCAGCACTTGGGTCTTTACTAAAAATTGTTTGTGTAATTTTATTTTGAAGTTCTCTCTCGTTCATAATAAAATGATTTTCCTAATCAAAGATACAATGATTAACCCATTTGTTGAAATTTACACCTTAAACGATTATCTACAATATATTCAGCAATTGTTCCTTAATCCGTTCCAGATGGTCTTTCATCTGCACCACCAACCGCTGGATATTGCTATCGTAGGCTTTGGAGCCGAGCGTATTGATTTCGCGGCCCATTTCCTGAGAAATAAATGCCAGTTTTTTTCCACCGGATTCAGGAAGCATAAGGGTTTCCAGGAAATAGGTGCAGTGGTTTTCCAGCCGCACCTTTTCCTCGTTCATATCCATTTTGTCGAGATAGTAAACCAACTCCTGTTCAAAACGGTTCTCGTCCACATTGCCGTTCAGATTCAGCTTACCGAGATTTTCGGTGAGGCGGTTTTTTACGGTTTCCATCCGCTGCTCCTCGAAAGGCGAAATTTGTTGAAGCAGTTTTTTTATTCTTTCGGTATTGGCAGAAATGTCGGTTTCCAGGGCCTTTCCTTCGGCAATCCGGAATGTATCGATGTCGTTCAACGCTTTGCGCAAATGTTCCAGAATAACCTGCCACTCTTCCTCATCCAGTGTTTCGTATTCGGTTTTCACCACATCGGGCAATCTCAGAATAGCCTGCATGGACGCCTGGTCGGTTGTTAGTCCCAGCTCTTTGTTAATTTCTTTAAGCTGCCTGAAATATCCTTTCAGGATGGGCTCGTTGATTTTACTGTTGGAATCTTCGCCGTGGTTCTCCACATAAATGGTCAGGTCCACTTTCCCGCGCACCAGTTTTTCGGCCAGTTCTTTTCTGATTTCAATTTCCTTTTCGCGGTAAACCGAAGGAATGCGCGCATTAATGTCGATTTGTTTGCTGTTAAGCGCTTTTAACTCGAGAATAAATTTTTTGTTGTTCACTTCAAATTCGGCTTTGCCGAAACCCGTCATTGATTTTATCATAGAATCCAAATTTTTGCGAATTTACGCTTTTTATGCGATAACACCCGACCCAATCAATTCATCTTTCAGGTACCAGGCTGCAAACTGTCCGGAGGTGATTCCCCGTTGTTCGTTTTCAAAAAGAATAAATATGCCTTCATCTTTTACATGCAAGGTTCCTTTTTCCAATGGTTGGCGGTACCGTATGCGAATGTCGAATTCTTTTTTATCACCAGACTGTAACTCCAGGTCGGGCCGAATCCAGTGCACATCTTCGTTTGCTATAAAAAGTCCGGGACGAAACAGTCCGGGATGTTCCTGTCCTTCGCCTACATATACAATGTTTCGCTGCACATCGGTTCCCAAAACAAACAGCGGCTTTTTGTGTCCGCCAATGTTCAGTCCTTTACGCTGGCCAACGGTATAAAAATGAGCGCCCTGGTGTTCACCTATCACTTCTCCGTTCCAGGGTTTGTAAGGAAATGGAAAACATATTTTTCGGAAATTTTCTTCAGAAACTTCCATCTCCTTTTTCTTTTTCATAAACGCAGCCGGAATTTCAATCACATTGCCGGTTTTGGGTTGGAGTTGTTGCTGCAGAAATGTGGGTAAATCCACCTTTCCCACAAAACAGATTCCCTGTGAATCCTTTCGTTCGGCAGTTGGCAGATTTTGTTCACGGGCCATTTCGCGCACCTGTGGCTTGGTGAGGTGCCCGATGGGAAAAAGCGCCATGCCCAGTTGATCCTGATTGAGCTGGCACAAAAAATAGCTCTGGTCTTTGTTCCGGTCTTTCCCTGCAAGCAGCCGGTGGATAGTCCGGTTTTCTGTTTCAATTGAATCTTTCCGACAATAATGGCCGGTGGCTACAAATTCGGCATCAAATTTCAGGGCTTCTTCCAGAAAGGTATCGAATTTAATTTCGCGGTTGCACAATACGTCGGGATTTGGCGTACGGCCTGCCTGGTATTCGGCAAACATATAATCTACCACCCGCCTTTTGTATTCCTTGCTCAAATCGACAATGTGAAAGGGAATATCCAGCTTTTTGGCCACCATTTTAGCAATCAACGCATCTTCCTCCCAGGTACAGGCACTGGTAACCGCGCCAACCCGTTCGTGCCAGTTCACCATAAACAATGCCACCAGGTCGTGCCCCTGCTGTTTTAACAGGTAAGCAGCCACACTGGAGTCCACTCCGCCCGAAAGTCCGATAACAACTTTGCTCATAGACTGCAAAAGTAGGAAGTAATTTGTTTTTTTTGGTATTTTTACGGTTCTGAATTGTACAAATAAGAAGAAGTGAACATGCAAATTCGATTCAAAACATTAACGCTGCTGCTGCTGTGTGCTGTTATCTGTCATATAAAACTTTATGCAGATGAACCTCCGTTGCACAGCGAGCCATCATTTTTGCGGCTGGTTAACGACCATTGGGTGAACCTGAAAATGGAGCAAATGACCCTCGACGAAAAAATTGCCCAGCTTATGATGGTTCCTGTCTATCCGCGGCAAAGCGAAAACAGCAAAACCAGCATGGTTGAAGTGATAAAAACGTTTAAGCCCGGCGGAATTCTGGTCATGCAGGGTAGTCCGGTGAAAACCGCCCGGTGGATAAACGAATTTCAGGAAAACTCATCTGTGCCCCTGCTTGTGGCGATTGATGGCGAATGGGGGATTTCCATGCGCACCGACAGTGTTATGCAGTATCCTTATGCACAAGCCATTGGCGCCATTCAGGATTCCACTTTTATTTACCAGATGGGCCGTGATTTTGGTCAGCAAATGAGGCAGATGGGCATTCACATGAATTTTGCCCCGGTGGCCGACGTGAGTACCAATCCGAAAAATCCGGTCATCAATTTCAGGGCATTCGGTGAAGACAAAATCAATGTTTCCCAAAAAGCAGGCTGGGTGGCGCTTGGCATGCAGAATACCGGCGTTATTCCCGTGGCAAAACATTTTCCGGGGCATGGCGATACCGAAACCGATTCGCATCATGTTTTGCCACTTGTAAATCACCCCAAAGACCGCATCGATTATGTGGAGAGTTTTCCTTTCCGGTACCTGACTGAAATGGGAATTATGGGAATCATGTCGGCCCACCTGGAGGTGCCTGCACTCGACGATTCGGGAACGCCTTCGTCACTATCAAAAAAGATGATTGATGGTTATTTGCGAAACGAAATCGGGTTCAAAGGGTTGGTTATAACTGA